>Ga0364867_10246_pt1 | contig 33975 bp, 33 predicted proteins | sample ExccelAu500001D4_3_FD_206915 | JGI IMG/M metagenome (GOLD analysis project Ga0364867, IMG submission 206915) | Enriched cells from Trout Bog Lake Hypolimnion, Wisconsin, USA - BchlTB.Aug13.5000.01.D4 | ecosystem: Environmental > Aquatic > Freshwater > Lake > Hypolimnion/Profundal zone | place... | reverse complement strand
TGAGACAACAATAGCAGCAAATGTCGTTGCACTCGTCTTCGCCGCAATTAAACATTCTGTTTGATAATTACTATTTACAGTTGAAATACCTGATGGCAGGTACCCTGCAGTTTGCAGAGTGGTCATAGTGTATGCAACCGGAGTGCCACCAGAAACTGCCGTCATTATTACTGATTGATTACTTGAGAGATACTGAGCTGCGGCAGTATTTACAATCTTAGTATAGTCAGCTACTTGCGAGTCATGGAGTTGCTGATTTGATGTATTCGTAGCCGATGACAATATTGGAGTTACTGCGGCAGCAAGAACTAAATACAGTAAAAACTCTGTTGTTGTAGGCATGATAATCCTTATTGAACAACTATAACATTTGAATTTGTTGGAATTCCTGCTGGAATCGCTAGAGTTAACGTCCCGAAATTATTTGATATAAGTTGTGTTGTTCCTACTGTCGAACCATATAGCAAGGTCTGGCCTCCAAGGCCAATGACATCTGCAGATTTTGGTGCATATTTACTCGAACTTGGATAAATAAAACCCATATTATTATTAATACTGTTTGACCAACAGACAGCTAAACAACTTCCATTGGCAGCAATACCTAATTGACTTAATGAAGCGGATCCTGAATATCCAGGATTAGCTCGTACATATACATTGACATCACTAGCATATTGGACCATCGATGATGCAAGCATTGAAGGGGATTGTGTATTTACTGGCAAACCTAACCCAAAATTAACATTAAATATGTTTATCAGCATCAGGTTTAACATGGCCAATCCATATGCAATAAATCCCATTACATACTCCCTGCTCTACCACTAAACTGATCAATAGGATTAACCAATTTAGTGTAGTCACCTGTTCTAATTAGATGTTTAACAGATTTGTCATTATCAATTCGAAGCATTTGAAAACTACTTTTCCATGAGCCTACAAATTCAAATCTTTTTACAAAAACAATAGCGGCAATACTTTCGGCAATAAGTGCGTCCAGGTTTCCTACTGATGACATCGATTGTGAAAGAGCCTTAAGTCTAAAAAATGTGCCTATAATTGATTCCGAGTGAATAGTTGAAATACTTTTCAAACCATTTACAGACGCTCTTAGAGCATTATCTACAGTAAACGCATCACGGATTTCTCCTACAAACAATAGATCAGGAGAGCATCTAACTGCAGTTCTTAACGCCTTTTCAAATCCAAGTTCATGCTCTCCAGAATCATTTTGAAATCCATAACCCTTACCTATTGGCCCAGTGAGAGGAAGCTCGATAGGGTCTTCCGCAGTCAACAATATTCCACCATGATCATTCATGATTTGCCCTATCAGACTCCCGCAAGAAGTTGTCTTACCAGAGCCTACATCACCGGCAAATAAGATCATGCCTTTATCTATTTCTAATAAATTTGATTTAAATAATGATGGTAAGCCTAGTTTATTGAAATCAATAAGTTTAGATGGATTTTTTCGAAGAATGTAAAATGGTCCATTCAGTGAATTGAAAACTGATACGCGATAGAAATCACCATCAAACTCGATGCGAAAGCTATCACGTGATTCTGTACGCGCTCTTACCTGAACGGCAGAAATAAGCCTCGCTTTTTCATTTTCAGGTATTGAAAGTTGTGAGATGGAACCAGAACCATCTTTTACAAAGATAGTCTGGTCCATCACATAGAGATCGCTATTAAGCAACATAATCAATAAGCGATCAGCGTCATCGTGTGGTTTCCGCCAACAACACAATCCGTTGACGCTGTAGACAAGGGGACGTTGAAAGACGTAATCGCCGTTGTCGAGTCCACCTGGGCTGATGACCAACCTGTAGGCATGTTGGTAAGGGCTTTAATGCAAGCATCATCAGACACGCCTGTAATAACGGTAGTAAACATGTTGGTATTACCCGTCACAGTAACAGTACCTCCCCAAGGGGTGGTCATCGCCGTAGGAGTTGAACCATTGTTAGACTTGATAATAGTCGGAAAACCATTAGCAGTATAAACAGTCGCGGTGATATTTCCCGTTCCATACGAACCCTGGCCGACAGCGTTATGCACCCCGGAATATGTTTGTTCGATGATGTTGCTTAGTTCTGTGGTTTCATTTTCCGAGCTACCGCTCTTGTAATTTGAATATGAAATTACAACAACAAGCACGGCGAGAATTGCCCATAGCAAATATTCAGTTGTTGTCGCACCACGCTGGCTCTTCGCACCAAAGTAGCGTTTCACCTTCACGCTTGTTTGGGTGCCGCCTTTAATAATTTCATTTTTAACTTGATCCATATAATTCTCCTAATGAAGTGCCATAATTTGATGAGAAATTCCAGCTGTTGCTGCGAGCGAAAGGCCGCCAATTACTGCAATAATTATCTGCGATAATTTGGCATAGAAATCTATTGACTTTTCCAATCTTTCAATAAGCGTAACCTGCCATCTCTCGATGTGCTTATCAAGCAGATCATTAGACTTTTTATTGTCGTATATTACAAGTTTTTTTATGACGTCTGGACTTGGAAAGTTATAACCAGATTCTTTCAACGAATATGCAAATGATCGCCCTTCAATCATTAGCTGCAATACTTTATCTATCCTTTGCTTCAACCATGGCGTAGCCCCAATTCTGATTTGAGCTAAAGCCTCTTTATCCATTTTCACTTTTGAAATTTCATTAAATGCAATTAGAAATGCAATTGCCTCCTTATCACGATATGTTTTAAATACAGGCCAATTATCAGCTGTAATTCTATATTTGCTAGTCCAGTTTGGCAGTGCCCAATAAAGCCAAACTATAGCCACAAATATTAATACCGCGATTGGCATTATTAGAACTTGAAACAACATACAAAACTCAACAAATATCCCGGCTGCTCCTGTAATAAGAGAAGGATCCATACCATCAAGAAGCGATGGAATAAGTTTAAAAGCACACAAGCTAAGATAAACAAGAAGAATTACTGTAGCATTGCCTGCAGATAAAATTAATCCAAAAGTTGCAGATTTTACACGTTGAAGAAGCACGGTAAGCTTAGCTGCTTTCTCCAAGGTAACAGCAATGTTACTTTCTTCACCGGCCATAATCATCCGATATTCATAGTTCGGAATATATGGACGCATTGACTCCGCTAGAGAGAGACCCTGTTTGTATTCATCCCTCCATTTTCTAACTACAATTGCAAGGGATTTATCAGGATTTTTGTAATCATTTGAATATTCTTTATATTTTAATTCCAAAGAATCATCTATCGAGTTAATTACAGACATTTCAGAAAGAAACTCATAGAATTCAATTCGCGCCTTACCATTAAATTTAAAGTATATTGCCAACCGTTCCATAAAAGACCGATTACGTACACCTTTTGTATTATATTTATTTATTTGCATTTTAAGATCCGATTAACTTAGGCCGCTAAATTAAACTGATTACGAAAATCAGAATTAATCATCATCCGCACTTCATCCATTGTAATCAGGTGATCTTGCTCAACCATTTCTTTAGCGAGTGATCCAACAGAATCTTCAGCCATAAATGGATCGATAATTCCTTTCTCAACAAGATACCTGGCGTGTTTAGTTTTTGACATCCAACCTTGATGCACGAAAGCGTGATCACGCATAGCCGGTCGATCGTCATTTAAATAATGCTTCATAAATATGTCATCAGGCACCATTGCCTCAGCAATCACAGTCATAGCTTTTAGTCCAGTATTTCTGCACTCTTCGCAACCTTCGCCAATAACCCACAATTTTTCGGGATCAATTTTAATATTATTAAAATAATCCTTAGTTATGTCGGGGAATGCGCCAGCTTTGATTGCGTCAAACAAGGTAATTCTGCATCCCAAACAAAGTTTTGCAATGAGTCGCTGGTTCACAATTCCTGAAATAAGGCTAGAATCAGCAATTAAACGACGATCAAGGCCCATTAGTTCCAATCGTGGTAATACTTGAACATTATCCTTACAGTGGAGAGTTGACCATACTCGGTGCCCAGTTTGGGCAAGTTTGATTGTAAATTCAGCGGACTGTTTGTCACGAATTTCACCAACCATAATGTCGTCCGGGTCAAAACGCAGAATACCGGCGATAACCCGGTTGTACTGACTTTCGCGATCTTTTTCGGAGCCAGTTTCTGATCGTAGTGAAATTTGTGGAATCCCTGAAAATTCATGTTCGGCAGGGTCTTCCACTGTTATTTGACGTCGTTTGCCTTTCGAAATCATTCTTAGTTTTTCGAATGCAATTTTCAAAGCCAAGGATTTGCCGGTATTGGTAGGGCCGGTGAGTAAGTTGATACTATCTGGATGTTTCAACATATAGCAGAGAGCGGCTATATGGTCGGGGTGAAACCCCATATCTTCAAAAGTCTTAATATTTGAATTTGAAGTTTTATATTGCAAACGCAGTACCATCAAACCCCCGCCCTCAACCGGACCGGATGCGACCCGAATACCACTGATACCAGCGGGGAGCAATGTGCGCTCAAAGGTACCATCTTGTTGGCTACATGGGTCAAACGAAGAGTCACCCTGTCCCAAGTGAGTGTTATAAATTGATCGGGTTAGGTTCAGCCCTTGCTCAGACCCTAAAGAGAACTCCTCTATTTTCTCTAGGCGCCCATCGATCCGCATTTCTACGGAACAAGTTGCACCTTTATTAAATATATGAATATCTGAAGTACGGATGCCCCGGGCATACTCAATCATTTCAGTGACGCGTTTCGCCATATCAAAACCAGTACTGATTTTGCTAGCGCTTTTAATCTCTACTTTTCTTCTGAGCTCAGATATGTCTGATGAGTTTGCTTCTACTAGCGACCACGACAACTGTTTAGTGCGAGCTTTCAAGTGAAGGTGTGACAGGATGTTTTTACCTTCCATCCCGTTATATATGCTAGAGGTAACGAGTGCTACGCCATTTGAGAGTACTACAAGGTTATCTAGGACGTCAGGAGACATCTCAAGAAATCTCATGTGTCCAGGATATAGGATCTCCAACTGCTTTTGAGCAATGCTATCGAGATATGTAGAAAGGACTCCGGCATCCAACATGGTCGTATACTCCACTTATGTATACGACCATTTTGAATGAAATACTAAATATTTTCGCAGTCTGAATGACCTGCTTTTATAGCCATTTGCAATATTTATTGCACAGAAGAGCGGGGTTCGCTAGAAGATGAATTGTTTACCATGTATGACCGGTGATGTACAACGCTACGACCATTCCGCGATATCTTAATCATGCTCCGCGAAAGGGCGACGACTGTACCAAACCCAGGCACGAAATCCCCTTTTTTGACAGATGAAATAACAGTGCCGTCAGATAGTTCCAACGTCGCATCATATACACCGTTAAAGCCTTCTACCCCAACAAGAGACAACGTGTTGGTTTCCCGCATTGAGTGTTCAGGCACACCCAGCGAATCCTGAAGTTTTTTGTTAGCAACTTCTTGAGTTAAAACAGCATTTTCGATTGCAAGCCTCTTGATTTTTTCTGCTGCATTAAATTCTAGCAATTGATCTTGGCTAACTTGATGCAAGTTTGAAGTATCATTGCCGGTGTTATACGTAACGATCGGAGTCTGCATCTGGCTCGTCCTGGCCACAAACCCACTGGCAGCATTTGCCATGCTACCAGGTGACGAAGAACTTCTTTTTGATTTTGTCTTCTGATGATTCAGGTCTTTTGCACTCTGCGAAATGACTGCTGCTGCATTTGTCTGAGGTGTCCCGCCACCTGCGGTTAATGAATTTAATGTTTGAAATGCCGATGGTGCGGGATTGCTACTGGTATCAGCGCAAGCCGTACTTACCAGCAAGATGGCGCCCATGGCGATCAAGGTCCTATTGAACATAGACGGTCCCTTCCATGTCTGTTTGTGGGTTTGATGGATCATATTGCGTAATAATCAACGTAGGGACAGATGCAAGTGCATGGGCAACAAAGCTAGCTGGCCCCGGGGCTTTAACAACAAATCCCAATGGCATAAACGGTGATGGTGGATTATTTATTTGTTTGCCTCCCGGTGGAGGGGGGGTAGATATCACAGGCGTTAATGTAATATTTGCCCCAATATTTCCAGCCATGGCCTTCAGCAGAATTACAGCATCGGACTTTACCAATGGATGTTCTTGGCTTCTATCTGCAGGTGCAATTGAAGACGAGATATCAAGTTTTGCAGTATTGCCATCATCACTAACAATTGCGTTTTTTAGAAGCGAGGGTAAGACAACAAAATTCTGTGGATCTGACATACTTAGAGCCCATGTAACATGGAGTCCGGCTTGGTCACACAAGGATGATTTTACGTCCCACCCTGGAATAGAATTCCATTCCACCTGCCAACTGTGATCACATGCGTCGATGAAAGCTTCTGCATAGGGTGCATTAACCCAAGGGCGTACGATTTGTAAATTTTCGACTCCAGGTACTGTTCGCATCTGTTGCATTGCACTAAGTTGCCTAAGCATTTCTTGATGAGCTATTTCAGCTTGTCGGTTCTGCCACCATTGAGCCCCCTGGTAAGCAACGGCGAGAAGAACCAATACCGAAAGAATAATGGTTTTTCGATTTCCATTTGATGCTTGGCGTGGGTTAACCAACCGTGCCCTGGAAAGGTCTTTTTTTGATAGTGAGGAAATGATGAACTCAAGATCTATAGGGCGAACAGTTTCTCCTAATGCATGAGTATCACCACCCGATTCACGAACGATATCGATGAGTTCTTCATTGACAAATATTACAGTGGGCGACTTAACAACACGGCTATCTTCATCGGACAAGCTTTTAAGCTGGTCCGGTGAAACCTCAACATCTGAACTTGGCATAACAATGCCATTGTGGGCTGATGCATACCAGACATGTTCTGAATCGAACCAAATCTGAGCCTGCCAAGTTGTTATATGCAGACTTTTTGCATACAAATCAAAAAGCGCAGCCAATGAATAGGCAGTTTTAAAACTCTCATTGACGAATGCAAATCCAACTGAACCCTGCCCCCCCTCCACTAGCGGCAAGGCTGTGACATGTGAGGGAGATACAGATCCGAAATCAGACAAATACGAACCAATAGATTTGGCGTATCGCTTTTCATTACCGGGAGCTAAAGTGACCCACTCTAGACTAGTGGCAACCTTTATGGATCCAATTTCACGAAGATTGGAGCTCATGTATTCATTACCGTAGCTGTAATGACAATGACAAGGAAATCTTTTTCCGTCGATGCATTCCGGCCACCTCCAGCTCCCCAGAAGTTCGCTGAGCCTATCCCCTGCTTATCCACCGTGTCTGAGGTTTCTTCTAGGCCAGAGATCACTACCGTTTCCCCGGACCGAAGCAACGCTGAAGGAGAGATTTTTCTACTGTCGATCTCAGGAACCTGGAGTGCCGCTGACCCCGTACCAACAGTATCCCAACCCAACAGAGTCGTAAGATCCACAGGCGCTTCAATGGAGATTTTGTCGTGTCCAATGATCGTTGGGATGATTGTCATTTTGATCCCCACGTCAAAAGAACATTGTTGGACCGCATTCACTACACCGGTATTCGTAACAGCCGTGGTACTAGTTCCACAGCCATAAATAATCGACTGACCAGACTGAACAGGGGTTGGGCGGTTGACAAAAGCTGGCTGGTCCAAAGAAGTCACAACACTAACATCCCCTTGCTGTGACAAAGCTTGGGCGATCATCGTTGATCCTGCAAATGGAGATGACGAACTACCTAAAACGTTAAACTGCATTGTACTTGGTGATGAATTTGTAAACCCAGAATAATTTGACGTAATGTTTACGCTAGCAGTTTTGGCTAGATAGGAATACAGAGCAGACCAGTTAAGCCCGTAGTTGTCAGATTTTGTGGCCTTCACTGAATAGATTTTAATATGCAAGAAGACTTGAGCATTAATTTTTTCATTTTGCTCGTCAACAAAACCTTGGACCTGGTCCAGTACTGGTGGAACATCGTGAACGACGATCGTATTGGTTGACCGATTCGATGATAACGTGCCATACCCTTTGGTTAGCATCGAATTGATAGAAGTGACCGCATCTGCAAATGGATCCGTGGTCATCGCTCCGCTGGTACTCTGGGACATCGTCAGACCCATCGATGAGGTAGACGATACCGACGAAGAGGTAGTGCTGCTCGAACCGGATCCAGAATCACCAATTGTCGTACTGAATGTCCGAGATGTTTGGGGTGCGTTATAGGTGAAGTAGCGGGTGTCGGTGTAATAGATTGACACATTGCCATTCTCCTCCAACTTCCAATAAACACCGTAGGTCGACGTCCCCAATGAAAGGTAACGTTCGAGGGTCCCATGGAATTCAGGGATCGAAGATACTGTAGCGCTAGAACCGTTGTAACTTGCATTTTGCATTGATGAAGAAGCTGATCCACCTGGTGGCGCTGGTGGTAAGCGTTCTTGCGCTTGCTGACCAGCCCCCCCCCGTAGCGGATGAGTTCGAATCGTTACTTGCAACGCCAACTTGGCGGGTTGCTTTCGCAACAATCAAAGCTTCCGGCGCCACATCCACCTGAACGCCAGTAAGTCGTGTAATAGTCGTCGCAAAATCTGTAAGGCTTTGTACTGGAAGTGTATCAACAGATTTATTGAATACAGCAGGCAACGTCCGATTAGGTTTTTTTGATAACCTGTCTGCGAGATAGATAGTATTGACACGCTGAAAAAATGGCGTATCTGTGCTGGTTAGTTCTGTTTTTGTAAGGCCGTGTGCCGTATCTGCTTCCATTTGAACATTGCTGGCAATTTGTTGTTGCAATGCGCAGCCAGACAAATGAAGTACAGCGATAGACAACAGCAATGAATTCAAAATATTAATTTTTTTCATTGCATCTGATCCTTGGGAGCAATACGCAACACATTGTTGGAGTACAGGCGTGCGACAATCGCCGTTTCAGGTGACGTCAGACTGGCCAGAACGGTGTTAATGGCAGAATCAATCGTACCGTTCAATCGAGCTTGGCCAGAAATATCAAAGTCTCCTTGCGGGACTTCCCAATCAAGCTGAAGATTCGCGGCCCTAGCCCAGCGTGCAATCACATCATGCAACGAGTGATCATCCTGGGTAATCGTCCATACCGGCGTACCTTTAATGTTCAAAACCTGCTGCTGGTTATACTGAGTCGCCTGCATCACAGCTGGCTGAGCAAAGTTGCTTGACGGTTGTGCCTGAGGCGCTTGCACCAGGCTCTGTTGCGCTGCAGCTTGCTGGGCCGCAAGAGCTTGCTGTGCTGCTACCTGCTGAGCCATTGCTTGTTGTTCTGCCAGCGCTGCAGCCTGTGCTTGCGCCTGTGCGGCCGCGGCTTGTGCCGCAGCAAGACGATTGGCCCGTAATTGGTCGCGCTCAGCAATCAATGTGGCCTTTTCGGATGCATTCTTACTTTCCAGCCGTTGTTTAGCAGATGCAAATCCATCTGCAGAAAGCATGTCCTGCACAAACATGTTCTGGAGCATCAACTCCTTGGATGCTAGATCGCTGTCCAGCTTAGCCAACTGCACTGCGATCGCCGTTTCGCGGTCAACTTGGACGGCATCGAACGGAGAACTTTGAGTCGTTGTTTGGGCGGCCGGGGTGCTAGGTACTGCCGCAGCTACCACAAGCGGCATCGAAGCAACGCCATTGGACACAACTGCAGGCCGTGGCATCGTGGCCGTAGTTGTGGATTGATCCGTCTGGCTTGCATCCGCCTGAGGTTGATAGCTTTGAGGTTGGACGTTTTGCGTGGGAACTGGTTGAGGATCAACGACCGTTTGGAAAGTAGCGGCAGGAGCCACTGAAGGATCACTATTCACTTGCGCCGATTCGCCATCACCCGCAGGAGTCGCAGCTCGCCCCTCGGCCAGGGTCGTTTCAAAACTTTGATGATAGCCTGCAGGACCACGAGCAATTAACGGAGCGAATCCAGGATGATCTGAATATGAAGCCGGACCACCAACAAAGACCGCCATTCTCTGAACAATGCCGTTCGGGGCTTCTCCAGCGCTGATAAACTTGATGTTCTTTACGCCATACTGAGCAAACTCAGAACGTAGGGCGCAGGCACGGTCACGCGACTGTGCAATAGTCGCCCCTTGGTCAAAGTAAATCGCAACAGTCAGTGGACGTTGTTTTACCGCAAGAGCCATTTCATGGACAGCATGACGTCCTAAAGGACCAAGACCAACTGCCCCTGCTGCGAATGGGATGGACCCAAACATCCGAGGCCCAGAATGCGACGTTGACTTTGATGCGTTTTGCTGCTGAGGCGCAAAAGAGGAGTCACCGTTCGACGCTGCAGTTTGACCTGCATACGGTATTGGCACCTGGGTTGACATCGCCCCCGCATCCCCCCCTCCTTCCGACATTGCGGATGAAGAACCATCTTCAGATGGCTGCGGAACAAAATTCGCGGCGGTTACCGGTAATGTGGCAGAGGCACGTGCAATACCAGTATACAAAATATGAACAGGGGCAGAATTCGCACCATCCTTCCCCACATTAAATTCTAGTGCTGAAAACACACCCGAAATCTTGGTGTAGGACGTCCGATCATCGAAAGTCGAAGGAACCTTGGTGCCATCAGGAGACTGAACATAAAGGTCACTGATGGACTCCCCCATTTTCAATTGCAAGTAGGTGGTTTTCCCATCGTCAAAAACATTGGTTACCACACCCGATGAAGCCTTGTAGTCGAACGTATATGAACTACCGCTGACATCAGAGGCGCCGGCAAAAGCCGATGGCCCATCAAGTTCCGATGCGCCACAAGAAAAAGCTATGGCCAGCATGAAAACTAAAGGGGTAAGAGCAACCTGTCTATATTTTTTGACCATGACTTCATGTCCTTATTCCAGATGTCCTATTAAATCGCAATTTGCCCAAATATTCCTCGTGCGAATGAGGTGCTTTTCAGGCTATAAAGCGATTTCATCCATTTTTTTGCAATTAATCTTGATACGCTTGCATCACAATGTCTTTATTGACCATTACCCAGATTTTTGTCCCAGGCGTAACGGTCAGGGTTGGCTTTAAATCTTTGTAACGGTCCATGATCCGGCTTGTGATATCAGTCATTTCCGTCCCAGCACTATTGGCCATCGTAGGCGTTGATGAAACACCTGACGACAAATCGGTTGAAGTGGACCCTGAGCTTTTCGAACCTTCATAGGTCACAAATGCCAGAAGCATTCCAGCACCAAATTGCTTCCAGAAGTGATTGTTCACATTGGCATCAAGGCCGCTATATCCTTGCCCATCCGTACCACTCATATTTCCTAGATTTACATAAGCACCATCAGGAAGAATGATACGAGTGAATTTGCATGCCATTCTCTCGGCACCCATTTCCACATCGGAACCAGCAGAAGCAATAAGTACTGAGCCTTTAGGAATCAGCAGGGTGTACCCCTCTATTGAGTCGTAGACGTCAGAGGTCACCATTGCACGGAGGTCACTTGGTAAGTCAGAATTGATACCATTAATCAGAACCGCCGGAATACTAACCCCTTGCAGCAGAACCAATTTCCCATCGGGCTGGACTTCTTGTAAACGACTGTCGCGCGGCGGGGTCTGAGCCGCCCCATTCCCTCCATTTGTCGAAGCCGCATCACCTTCTCCGCCGGCGGGAGGAACAGCGGATCCGAGTATTGAAGCAAGACCGGAGGATCCTATTGATGGCTGCTGTTGCCCGGGGAGTAGCGCCATCGCATTTTGTGCAGATTGCTTGTTTGCGGCTAACTGAGCGAGTTCCGCTTGTAAATCAGACATAGGGTCCGCTGAAGCACAAACACTAAAGACGGTAAATACAGATGTAGCCAAAATCGTTACCAAAGACCAATATTTATAATCTTTACGCCCATATTGGCTCATGACATTGTGAGTGGTTATCATGGATAAGACCCTCCTTTGAGATCAACAAGGCCAAACGCATTAGCATTTACGCTATTATTCTGGCTTGCCGGCGCCGATGAAGTATCTCCACTGCCTGTTAATGCAATTAAACCACCGCCACCTAGCCTTATCGCGTCATTACCTTGAGCCGCTTCAGTCGACGTAATTGGAGTTGGCTTAAATGCTGTGCCGGGTGCAGGCGGGGGCGGAGGTAAGCGATCGCCACTACTTGCAGAATACGGCACGTTTTGCATGCTGCCAGAGACTGACCCGGAATTAAATCGTGAAGCAGAGGAAGTGCCTGAATTTCCTCCGGTATCATTATTGTTTACGTTTTGTTGATAGGTGTTTCCGGAAGGCGATGAAGACGCCGAGTCCGATGCGGACCTATTTTTTGAAATGGTACTGGCATCGGTTTCTTGTTTGTCAATAATCTTTGAGAGCCCATTTACAGACACTTGCGTTTTTTGCTGCAGATTCGATGGAGTATCATCATTTGTCTGGTCGATGTGTTTCTGAACCTTTATATTTGCTTCTCGTCTGGCCTCTCCTACACTTCCGTACCAAGCAACACCAAGTGTGAGAACGGCGATAATAAGGAAAATCACACCTCTTTGAATTTTTCGGCGCGGATTAACCTCAACAGTAGTAGCCACCGGATCAGGTTCGTGTTGGTCTAGAGTTGATGGTGATCCCTCCCCCTTGTCTTTCCTGTTCCACGCCAGAGCCATTACGAATTTCCCTTATTAATACGTAACACTTTTATTTGTTGGCTACCAAGCCTCAGAATAAATCCAGGCGCCAGTCGTTGCACAACAATGCAATCTCCCTTGACAATGAAATTTACAACTTCAATATCACCATCAGAGTTAAGAGCGAAAACTGCCGGCCATTCTTGTGCATTTACAATCTTTATCCAAGTAAATTTGCCATCATCAAAAACCTGGCTAGGAGTAAAGTCCGCGTGGCCCACAATCTTGTAGTTAAAATTCAGCTTATCGGGCGACGGCGCCCCGCTATTCCCTGAGAATGAAGACCGCCCTTGGAATTGGTCACTGCCATCGCTGCTCGCATTGGAAGCATCTACGGAAGGTGGATAAGACCTTTCAGCTGAGCCTGCATCGAATGACATGTCGGATGCCAACTGAAGATCGGGGTAAGACCAGGAGACGCGCTGATACCAAGATGATCTGTCTGATACAGATCTGAAGTTAATCTGATAGGTTCGCTTTGATGTAATCAAAGTCCCTGAAGTAAACAAATCTGGACGCAGTGGGCTGACAAAAATATGATCTGCAGACTTCGTCGCTTCCAATTTCCATAGGGTCGTATCCCCGACAGCAAACGCACTCAATTTTTCATCTGGAGCCAACTGAATGTCAGTAATATTATTCGGACGCGCGATAATCGTGAAACTAATATTTGGATCATATGGAAAGACAACAAGTCTGGGGTCTTCCGGCATGGGGATTACACGCTCCCCTACCAATGGCGTCCCTCCATTGCATAACCCGGGAAGAATAGATAGCACTGAGAATATGATAAACAAGAACCTTTTCATTGAGGAGCCCCTTCGTCATCAGCTTGAACAGCTTCTTGTTGGTATGCGAAGTCGGTCACATACAACCCAAGCGGATTTTTGTAAATTGCAGCATCACTCTCTGGAGGAACGATTTTGAAGTGGACGGTAAACATCCACGACTTGGTAATTGGAGTAGTGTCGCCAGTGGATAACTCGTGTGTATATATGCGCACAAGAGCCGTATCTCCTTGTGGAAGAATCGTGATTGTATTGATATCTATGTGGCGCGTGAAGGTTGGTTCGTTAGCAAGCTTAACCAATGGCTGCTGGTCATGAACCAATTCTTGTAATTCAACACCCCCCTTATCCAAGCACATCCCCGCAGCTTCTTTGAGGTTGCCTTCTGTGGTTGCGGGGTCAATTTCCATAGCCAGAGAGACAAAGCGGCCAAGGAAATACTTTTCATCTGCCACATCAACCTGATACGGCTCTGCGCTGAGTGCTTTAGCGTCAGGTCTACCAGTGTCTTTAGCTACAGTGATTACGTAGGGCTCAATCTTTTCCAGTGGGAACATGGCTGCCAACACAAGGCTCTCACTGACGGCGACGAGGGAAATCAGGCACAGCAGGGTAAAGTAGCGGTTCTTTTCCACATAGTGATGGCCGTAGCGCTCGAACCAGGCTCGAATCGCCTCGACTTCTTTGGCGCTGGCCATTGCAGGGGCATCATCAGGCAGCTTTGCCCTGCCAATTGAAGTTTCACCATTTTTTTTCCCTACCCCGAAAAGTCTCATTGCATGCAACCCTTGGAAAATCTCACCCCACCATTAAACTATGATTTGCGAAATTTTTCCCTTCGCTAATGAGGTGAAAAACCAGTCAAATAGCAATTTGGAGTGCTTATTTTGGAAGATGGAAAAAATATTGCGGATAGGAGCTCATAGTTGCAGCCACCCTCTTGTTTTTGCATCGACTACATGTACCATTTAGCTATAGACAAAAAGGAGATGGAAATGGGACCCCTGCCCCAAAGGTTGTTAGGAATGCGAGTGGAATATCTTGCCGGACTCGTTGCTTTGGCTCTGATGGCGCCTACGGTGATCGCGCCGCGGATGGTTAGCTACCCAGTTGATGTTTACTGCGCCGCAACGCCTGGCTGCGAGAAGATCTACGTAACGGGGAACAACCCTACTGCCTATGGTCAAAAGTTCCAACAGGTCTGGGATGTGGAAACTACTGCAGGTGGTTCGAAGGTCCGGACTCACCACCATCATCACTACAAAATGCAGGATGCAAGTTCACTGTCCCAAGAACAAATGCAAATCACAAACAATATCAACACGCTAGCAGATAAGCACTACAGCAAATTTGCAAAAATTTGGTTACGCCTGGACGATCCGCTTATTTTTGCTGACTTGGCCAAAAGGGGAACGAAATGATCTCGGAAATGAAGCCCGCTGACTTTGTGGTAAGGCAGTCAAATCTAGATCGCCGCGTTCATGGCGCCACAAGTTATGCAACTTTCTTTTTATTGCTAATATTCGGGTATAAAACCTACAGTAGCAACGGCATCACTCCTTTTTTTAACCCCTATCTCCAGCTAATTGCCGTTGTTCTATTTCCTCTATCTATTTCCGGGATATTGGCCGCAGGTAGTAATCTAAATATAGTTGGTATGTTTATCTTGTCATTAAGACTGATCGGCCCTGGATTATATGTATGGCTGCTCTGGTCGGGAGGCACTCGTGGTTATGCCTTATATTCCATTGCAACTCCATTGGTATTGATGGTGGCGTATTGGGCTTATAATACGACCTACACTATGATATATGAAAGCCGTCATCCTGATGAATTTCAAGCACTGACTGATGAATATATCCGGATCTTGGATCAGGACATTGCTCGTTATAACAAGTCACAAGGACAGGAATCAACAACTTCAGCACACGAAGGAAGTGCCAAGGAATTTATGGCGCGGGGCGCGCGTATAAAATTCTCCGACATTGTTGGGATGAGTGAACTTAAAAGTAAATTGCTGACGGCCGCCAAGAGTGTCATGACAAGATCGAAGGAAGAAGATCGCAATGGCATTATGTTCATGGGCGAACCTGGTAACGGTAAGACTATGTTTGCAGAAGCATTGGCAGGAGAACTTAATTTGCCATTCCTGAGTATTACACTCGGCGACGTAAATAGCATGTGGATGGGTCAAATGGAAGAGCATATCGTGAAGGTATTCCAAGACGCACGGAAGCAAGCACCTTGTGTCCTATTTCTAGATGAAATTGATAGTATCCTCCCCGATCGCGACTCTCTTGGCTTGGGCAATACGTCAACATGTAAGGGGAATACAGTCAATGTCATGTTGACCGAGTTGGTGAAGATTCGCAATCATGGGGTGTTGGTTATCGGGGCCACAAACTTCCCTGATTCGCTCGACAAAGCGGCTTTCCGTGATGGTCGATTTGACTATAAGATCGAAATCACCGCCCCTGACCTACCCGCTCGCGTCGCGATTATTAAGAACGCTTTTGCCAAAGTTACTACGATTAAGATTGAGGTGGACGAAGCTGGATTGCTGGAAGCAACTAAGCGCTGGGATGGGTTTTCGGCCGCACGCATGAATGGCATCGCGAAGGAAGTCGTTACCCAGGTACGTGCGGGCAAGGGTCCAGTGACCTTTGACTTACTAGTGGAAGCCCTTCGTTCAGTGCAAGGCCGTGCCGGGAAGATCCCAGAAAATGCACGTACAGTTGAGCAACTAGCACAGCCTCAAATGGTGCGTGATGAAATTAATGGGCTTGCCCTGCGGATGCAGAATGTCCGTGCGATGGAAGAAATGGGCGGCACAGTGCCCACCGGTGTTCTCTTCTTTGGCGCCCCAGGCTCAGGCAAGACGACAGCCGCGATGGCGCTGGCGAAGAGTGCCGGGTGGGCTTTCCTTTCGGTGGCAGGTGCTGACATGATCAGCGACCCTAAGAAGATTGAAGCGACCTTCCGAAGTGCCGCAGAGCTTCGCCCATGTGTGCTGTTTATTGATGAAGCGGATGGTTTGCTGGCAAACCGGGAATACAGCCATTTTGCCGAGGTGACCAACAAATTCTTGACAGTTATGGACGGCGCGACGGGCAAGGCTAAGGACGTCATGGTCATTGCAGCCACCAACTATCCGGAAAAGCTTGATCCTGCCGCCATTCGTGGTGGCCGTTTCGAAGAAAAGCTTGAATTCCAATTGCTTGATTCTTGCGAGACATTGAAAGAGATTCAGAAGTGGCGCGATACGCTTAAGCTACACATCGCCGGCGACCTAACGAACGAAGTAATCAATGCAATGCTTGGCAACCTATCAATTGGTAACGTAAGCGCAGTGCTACAACAGGCGGTCAATAACGTTGCTGTACGTAAGTATCAAAGAGGGAATCCAATCATTATTCGTGGTGATATTACCACTGCAATAAAGACTATTGTGGGCTAGATTGAAGAAAAAGCATAAGGATGGTTCAGTTTATGAATCATCCTTTTGCTTTTCATTTAAAAATTAGTTCAAAAGAATCGCTGATAACAGGTGACAAGAAGCATGGCAGACAAAACTAGTAATTGAATAATCATCTTCTTGGGTTTGTCTTGAAGTAGTGTACCCCAAAACCATTTCCAACCTGCTATCACATTAATGTCTACAATTTCCGGGGGACGAAAACGTCCTCTATTTTCAACTGGAATACGCATCCTCTGCTCAAGTCCGGAAGTAATGACTAATTTTTCGGATTCAGTAAGATGAAATCTTGATTTCCACGTCATAGGCACCTCTCGCTAAACTATATAGTATATGTTGTCAGAACTAGGGAGCAGGCGACTTACTTGGGGGTTGCCCAACAATCTGAACCTTCTGAGGTGCTTTTCTACCCATCGCTTTGTTATGGAAGGCCCTCACAGAGTGAACGGCTGAACTCTTAACGCCGGATTTAAAATCTCGGCCTACCACACGCCCTACCCCACGAGCAAAAGATCCGACCTTGGATAAGTTACTGCCTTTATTACTACAAAAAGCTCTACCGCCAAGTCTTGCGCCACGTGTTATAGATTTCGCCCCCGCTACACCCGCACGTCCACCTGCGGCACCGCCCCTGTAACCCATTGAAGCCGCCCCCCCTGCAGTACGGGCGGCAGAAGATGCCATACGGCCCGCGACATATCCATATGCAAGTTGAGATTCCATCCCAGGGCCACTACGACCTGAAGTTAGAGAATTTACAATACTTGGGATCTGCATCATGAGCATCCCAGCTACTAAAGCAATAAAGATCTCGGCACAACCAACTTCAAAGACAATGGAGTAATCTCCTGCAAGAACAGCTTCCGACATATCCTTAGCAAAAGGGTCAAATACGTGAGCCATCATTAGGAATACTGCTGCTCCTACAACTTTCCATAAAGCAGCAGATATCATAAAGCCCTCCCAGCCAGAAAAATATGATTCATATCGTTTTAGCAAAGCGCAGGGAATAAATAAATACCCCAATGCTAGGCCAAGCGAAAGCATAACTTGAGATAGAATTAGTTGTCCGACAAAAATAACCCCAGCTACTAGAATTAGAAAAGCGGTGACTAGCCTAAATAGCATTGAGAGTAATGCAGGGATAAAAGAGGAAAAGGGGAGGTCTGTCATTGATGTAGAAGAAGACGTTGCACCACCGGAAGTAGTATTGCCGAGCAGTACTGCGACAGCTGTGTTATACATTTTTACAGCTAGATCACCAATACTAGTAGATCCAAGTCCCAAGGCAGATGATATGCTTTGGGATGCAGTAGATGCCCAACTGCCTACCGTGTCATAATGTGCAAAAACCCAAGAGATGATCGCCCAATGAATACATTTCTCGATCATTTTTGCAAAAGATTGGAAAGGAGAACCATTCCCCGCCATTATCATCAGAGTTTCGTAAGCAATTACATAGGCAAATGCAGCCCCTAGGAAGGTTGCACCCATCGGTTGCAAGGCATGGCCCATAGTAGCCCCGGCATTGATTATGCTATTAATTGCATCATTAATGATTGCAGGACCATTCAAATTTGCAATAGCCGCGGCTGCAGCCTTTTGCTGTGCCGCCTCATCCGTCATAGTCTGCGTATGATTAGCTAAAATATTTGTTATAAGTCCAGGGTTCATTCCCATTTATAAGCACCTCAAAGAGTATATTCTCATATCGATATTGTATTTACTGCGACAATAACGTTTTATCAAAGCTGAGAATTTCACTATCTCGCTTATCTTCTTCATCTTGCAAGGCTTGAGCGGATGCCCCTTGCTTTTGTATATTAGCTGTATTAACTGCGGCAGTACTCTCTTCATCAGTAGCAATAGTCTGTTGAAGCCGTGCATTCTGTGTAAGAAGAGTATCCATTTGCGAATTCAGTAATTGCAGTGACCCTTGTGTCCCGGCTACCTGGGGAATTTGAGATTCGTAGCCCTGAACCTTTCCGTAGGTATCCGAAACACCATCCATACTTGTCTTGATATTACTAAGCATGGACTCAACGTGAGATTGCATACCGTTTGCATTTGTAATTGCTTGTTGGACATACTGCTGTGGGGTCAAGCCCTTAAGACTCATGTCAGTAAATAGATCCTGCGTATTGGCTTTAGCTTGATTCAGATTGCCAACAAGCTGAGTTACCTCGCTCTTATAAGACTCAGCTGCTTGAATGTCCTTAGCTGTATTTGGAGCAAGAGTTGACAACAAGGCAGGATTTAATTGCATAGCCTCTCTAACCATGAGCTCATACTGATTAATAGTCTGAATCGCGGACTGTGCAGTGTTGACATTTGTGGCCATCAATTGGCCTTCATTGACCAGCTGAGTAAGCTCAGTAGAACCACCATTGCCAGCAACAGTCCCAGCGTTGATCATCGTAGCTGAAAGACCAAATAAAGCTACGGCAGCGAGAGTACAACGAACAGCAGTTCGATTAGCATTACGCATTTGGAGCAACCTCCTCAATATATTTAACAATCCAATCTTCAGCCCCAGACTTACGATGGCGGAGGAATGTATCTATGGCGTCTTTATTTGAGCGCATTACAGCCAATATCGAGTCAGGGAAGACACACTCGACCATTCTCGACATACCAGGTTTTACAATGTAATAATTTTTCTTACGTCGTGAATTGCGAATTCTTTCAATCTGCTCATGCGTCAAACCAAATTTCTCACGGTATAAATTGTAGTGAGCATCAACGTTCGGGTTGGGCAAATAAATTCTTGTTTGAACATTGTCAATAATCGTAGCGAAAATATCTGATCTTGCAATTTCATCAAGTGACTGTGTTGCAAACACAATAAATGCATTTTTCTTAGCTGCAGTTCTAATCCAGTCCTTGATTTTTTCTTCTAGATGCGGAAAGCTAAACATGAACCAACACTCTTCGAGCTCAATCAAAGTGGGGGTACCATCGAGCTTTTGCCAGATAGAATAAAAAGCGTAATCCAGAAATGCAATTGCCAATTTTGCGTCTTCGAATATACCCCCCATTTCGATGGCGACAAAATTTGACAAATTAAAACTATCTTCTTTATTATCAAAATATCGTGCTAGAGTGCCTTCGTAGAGCCACACATCTAATTGCGAAGCCAGAATTTTGCTTTCAATTAAATCTTGGAAGGTTCTTAATGTCCAGCGATCTTCAGGTAGTGCTCTAACATAATTCATTGCATTTTGAATTGTTTTATCATCTTCAGTAGTGATTTCGTATCCTCGATACGAGATAAGTTGCACAATCCATGACTTTAACCATTTCCAATGAGCAGGATCACCCAGAAGATGAAATGGATTCATTTTAACATTGCTACCACTTTCACCATTTAAATCGATATGCTGCCCGCCCTGTGTCACAGTGGGAATCATGCAGGAAAAGTCTTTATCGAAGATAAAACGATTAACATTTCCGTATTTACCAAATTGACTGACAAGGAAGTTTGTGAATATTGACTTACCTGAACGTGATGGCCCAACCACAAATGCGTGGGCCAGGTCCCCGAAGTGAAAATTGAAAAAATATGGAGTTGCGTATTCCGTTGGAAGTACAGTTAGAGATGGAAACGGACGACGACACTCCTGGGTCAAATAATCGTTTAGCCTTGGCCCGGTAGAAATCGTTCTGTAATGGCACATGTCTGCAAAATTGGCGATATTAAGATGGTGCCATCTGATAATTTCCGAATATTGCCCAGGGATCGAACTAGCCCAAGCTGACAGGGTATTGTCTTGCTCTCTTAACGCATGGCAATCGCAAGCTTTGAGAGCCGTCGCTACTTGTTCAATCGCATCATCCAATTCCTCTTGTGTCTCACCATAACAAAGCACAACAAAATTGTAACGACCATATCGTCGGCGCTCGCTAGTCAGCTCACCCAGAGCATCCGATGCATCATTAGCAAGGTCTAATTTGCCGGTATTAACTTGATCAATTTCAGTTTTAAATAATTGCTCTCGCATCATGGTCGAGTAAGACTTGATTTGAGCCCTTAAATGCTTTTCCTGTGATGTGATGTAGCTTTCGGCTTTGTCATCTTCAAGAATTTGCATGACTTGAGAGATAGTCACTTCACAGCGTAACGCCAACAATCCGTCCAATACCCCAGGAAAACTCTGCCCTGGCAATGTCTTCACGGAAAAGGCGGATACAAATCGGTCTCTCACGTGGGTAAAGTTAATTTGATGTTTAAGAGGAAATACTTGATTATCAATTAAGTATGTATCAAGGTATGGCCACGAGGTGGAGGAAGCTACATCTTGATCTTCAGAAGCCGGGGAGCAACAATTGTGTAGGAATCTTCGTAGAGTATTCCCGCTCAAGCGGGTCAATCCAGTTGAACTAAATCCACTTTCTATCTCACGCAGACGAAATAAAAATAGCTCCAGCATAGTATTTAGCTGGGACTTATCGAATACAAATGAATTTCCACCTGGGCCCATGGATTTCGCGGCTTCAAGAATGGAAATCATCAAAGAGTAACCCTTTTCTTGGAACTGAGTTACTCTATCAAAAAACTTAAAAGTACCTGACGACGGATTCCAAAGAATACTGATGTAATGACGATTCTCAAATTGTGAGCCATCTTTATGCGTCCGCATCCATTCATCATCAACGTAAGCGCTAATCTCATTTTCAAATATGGCACCATCGAGGTAGATCTTCGAGCGCCGACGGTGAACTGTATTCCAAATGATCGCTTGAGGACTGAATTCTCGTAGTGCCATTTCAATCTCATTGGCACACGTGTCAATTTCAATTTGCGAAACGCCTTCTATATCAATACCTTCGACCTCATAACAGACCAATGCCGATCCATCTTTACAGATGACGACGTCTTCTTGAGCCTGGATCATCCAAGGCACAATTTCGGCCAATGAACGTTCTTTGAGACTAAGTTTTCGTAATAGCTCAATCGGTCCGTTAATCAATCTCAGCTCCTTTGTTCATGACCATATGAGCCAAATTAGAGAAATGAGGTGCCGAGAGAAAATTCCAACGATAAATTTCGCCATATTGGCCTGGCAGTGTTCCTGCCCATGTTGAAATTATATGAGCATCTTGCTCACATATAAAAATTACCCCGCATGAACTAATGCAATGGGCCACTAAATCCAAATTATTTCGCAGTTCTTCTTTTGAACAGCCAAACACGATGACAGTAAAATTAAAGTAAACATGTTTATTATTTTTATTAAATTCATTTGTGCGTTTTTTAATTTCAATATTTTGTGATAGCAAACGGTCAAGCAAATAGTAATCTTGATTATCTGAATATTTTTTTGCTGCATCATCATCTTGAAAACTTACGACCTGAGTAATATTAATATCACATGGCAAGTTTAGAAGCGCATGAAGAATATCTGAACTATTTTCTCCGGGGTAAGTCTTAATTGTTAAAGCAGAGCAGCATCGTACATTTTCACTAACAAATGAAGCATATTTACGATATGAATGTACACTATTACGGATTAGAGTTGTGTCTAAATAAGGCCAGGTATCACTTGACTCAATATTTTCGTTTTCATTAACCGGGGAACAGCAATCATGGAGGAATACACGTAAGCTGTTGCCCTTCAATCTTTTAACTCCTATTGGTTGAAGTACTTGTTCAATGTTATCAACGCATGGAATCATTTGCTCCAACTGGGTCATTAATTGTTCAACGCAATATCCTAATGCCGCTCTACGACCTAGCATTGTTCCGATAGATTTAAGTATCGCGATCGGTAGGGATGCCCCTTTACCCCTGAATACACAGACACGCGAAGATAATTTAAATAATCCACGATCTGGTTTAAATAAAACACTTATATAATCTTTGTTACAATAACTACCAGTAAATTCGACGTCTGAACTATTCGTATCGAACTCTATATTTGCCTGTTCGTCAGTTTGTTCTTTAATAATTTTAAGATCTTCGCTACTACGGCGATGAGTGGTTGTCCATACAATCGCATTAGATATCATTTTTCTAAAATTGTTTTCGACGGTGGTTATTGCATTTATATATTCTTGCTTCCTCAAGGACAACTCTTCCGAGCCATCGACTGAAAAACACACTAATGCAGATCCGTCTTTACACATAACCACATCATCCAGTATTTGGATCATCCACGGGACAAAGTCATACATTGGTCGAGGACCATAAGTTTCTTTAATGGCTGCTTTCGAACGCTTAAAATTCACCGAAGGACTCCCCTGCCAAATCCCAACGGCCGACTTCCTCGTTTTTGTTTTGGCTTTGGCCATGGATCGTAATAATCAGACAACTGAACGCGTCTAACAAATACTTTACCTTGCATCTGATCGCGTTGCGAAATATAAGCTAATAATTTCAGCGCAATAAAGGTAAAAAGAGGAACAAACAACCACGATTTAAATGCTACGACAAAAGCAGCTCCAAAGGTAAGAGTCATCACAGTGATAGCCTTGGGAGCGCCCATGAATGTATGAATCTCATTCAAACTATTATGAATGGGCGTTACTCTTGGTTCATATTCATAATCCGAACTCATACGGCGCTCCCAAATGCGATTTCAGCCAGGCTCATTTAAATTGTGGTACTTAGCCAATTGACGAGCACGTCGTTGACGTAGGTGTAAAAATATTCAACCACGTATTTGCGCCTAGCGCTAAGCTCAACCCAATACTGGCGCCACCGGCCCACTTAAATAATGATTGCTCCCCAAACGCGATCGACAGCCCCCCCCGCGACAATGAGAATAATGGCCATACCAACCGCAATAGGTCCTGAAATATCAGTCGCGATACTGCAAAGGAACGGTACAAATGGCAAAGTTGTAGCCAGTACAAGCCGTGGTAGAAGAACCATGCCCACGCAGGCTAGAACTGCTTTCCCCCAGTCTCTCAAGTTCTGGCTGGGTTTAACGGCTTGCAGCCGTAGATTAATTGCGGTAATAAGTGTCATCTTATGAGCCTCCGTGTTTATAAACTCGCTTCAGTTGGTACTGATTATTATCCGTATTGAACCCTTCGACTAATGCGATTTCACCGATGTACCGCTTACCTCTGACTCGTTCAATATGGACAATTGCATCGAAAACCATGGCAATTTGCTGACGTATAGCCATGGGCTCCAAATTTTCCCCTGCTTGCAAAACTAGATTTTCAAACCTGGTGGGAGTTGAATTGCAGTTGTTGGCGTGGATGGTAGACATAACCCCATCGTGGCCTGTATTAGCCGCCTGGAGGAGGTCATATGCTTCTCCTCCACGGACTTCACCAAGAAACACTCTATCGGGCCGCATCCGCAATGCATGTTTCAAGAGAGAACGGCAAGTCACGCCAAATTCTGGCGAGGCTTCAAGAGCTACCCAGTTGGGTACTAGAACCTTAATCTCATGGGTATCTTCAATTGAAACAACCCGCTCTTCTTGATCAACTTCGCGTACGAGGGCATTGAAGAATGTTGTTTTTCCTGTCCCTGTACCGCCCGCAATCAGGATGTTTTTACGCGCTTTTACCAAACTGATAAGATATTCTTTTCCTTCTTCCGAAAGCTGGCCTGATTCCACATAGTTGTCCAGAGATAGCACTACTGGATTATGCTTACGGATCGAGATAGTCGCGCCATTTACCGCGACGGGGGGGAGCGTTGCGGCGATACGAAATCCATCAAATCGGCCATCAATCAGCTTCGCGTTATGTTCCGCACCAGCCATACGGGCAATTACCACAATTGCGGACTCGATCTGATCTTTTGATAGTTTGATTGATTCTTTGCAATGCTGACCTTTCCGCTCAACCCAAACGTCGTTTGGGCTATTAATCTCGACTTCTTGGACTCCGTTTTCCTCAATAAAATGCCATATTGGTCTTAATGCGTGTCTTAACGTTTCTAGTTTGTGTGCAATTTGAGCTTCAGACATGTTTTCATCTCCATGCTTAATACTAACGATTTTTTTTTCTAGTCGTATCGTGTGAATGAGGATGTTTTCACGTCAATTAAGAAATAGTCTGGTCAGTTGGTTACGCGTTGCATGTTCAGTAACGCTATCCTGATCCCGGCTGCCATCGCTATAAGTAGGCCTGGAATCCACAAAGGATTCATGACAATAGGAATAATCAAATAGCTGAGGGGCAACATCATCGTAAAGATCAAGACGTGTGAGGAGGCCTGGAATGCAGCAGGAGAGAAATATGCAAATATCATAGTCTTAAGTTTTCGCGCTACCAGCGTATCAATGACCGTTCCTATCAAGAAAGGTATGGATAATGGTAGCCAGATCATAATCAAGTTGAATCTGAAGAAAAACCCATACATATTTGTGATTAAGCCAATAATGTACCGATTGGCAGCACCTGACATCACTTTGACATCGCCACCAAAATGTAGTGCTGCATCGTCCTGTTGTTCCTGTGTTGCGATCCTTGACTCGATGTACCCTACGGCGCCTGAATTTACAAAAACATAGTCGAAGTTTTTATTGGCGCGATTGACTACAGTGTCAGCCGCATTGTCGCCAAAAATACTTCTAACTTTTGCAATTTCTGACTTGATACGTTGGTTTCCTGACTGAGCGGTCACAAACATCGGAACAATCAGTAAGCCAACAAACATAACGAAAATCCACCCCTTCAAATGTGTCTGGTGCTTCATTAGATGCTCCCAAATTACTGGTGCATGGCTAGAAGAGACTCTTTGCTCAGCTCTGGCGCCAAAAATTCTAGATCGGGAATTTGAAGTAGTTTGTGCGCCAGCACCACACGGAGATTGAGAGAGCTTTCAGCGTGGTCGTTTGGAGTAAATTCTATGGAATCGAATAGATTCTTTTTCAACCACGCCGTAATCGGCATATCAATGCCTGGCCAGGCTTCACCCTTGTCAATAATTGCATTGCTTCGGATACCAATCAATTTCCACTTATTCAAAAAATATGCAGATTCCAGCAACGTCATAAGAAACTCACGTTCTTTTGCGTCGGGGTTTCGTCCTGTGTTTTCAGCCTGCCCACAGGCGGCAGCGGCCCTATCCAGCGTTGACATGACGAGGCTACCTTCTCTCTCATCAGGGAAAAACTCGGTCAACAGAAAAGCCAGATTGCTAGAGGCAACAACTAACCGATCGTATCTATCAAAGATATCTTTCAGGAGGTCTCTTTCTCGACACTCTTTTAAAACTAGTTTTAAGGCCCTTCCCTTGTCTCGTCGACAGATTTCTTGCGGGTCGATCTTGTAAGCGTGTTGTGGTTTTTCAATTTTACCTACACCACTAAAATCCAATTTAATGATATTGCTCATGATTTCGATCTTCACAATGTGAAACTAAAGAAGGCGCCAACTTATCTAAATACTTAGATTAGTTTTGGTAGTCTGCCTTTGATAATTCGGCCGCCCGATACTTTTGCGATGTAGTGCAAATTAGGTAGGGTGCTGAGTAAATCCATAGAAATTCGCGGAACCTTGGTCTCTGTTGACGATTGCGTGACTGATCCCTGGTGAGCCATCCCCGAATCCTCCGAACGAGAACCTGTTGAATAACTTAAGCCGGAGGTAAGGGCGTAGGCCTCACCAAACTGCTCACTAACGAATTGCTGTGTTTGAGGATCAACCAACCGCAAGGCAATCATGTTGTTGAGGTTACCCAGGATCTGCCTTGCCTTTGGCTCAGATCCCAATTTTGCAATAAAGTCAGGGAAGGTCTGTGTCAATAACCAACATACCAGCCCAGCACCGCGGCCTTTGTTCAACAACTGAATCATTGGGTCGTTAATGGCCTCGGCCGCCTCATCCACAATCAGGTGAATACGACCCACCCCCTTGACTTTTGCAAAGTTATAACGTTCCCCCATCTTGGAGGCCAAATCGGCAAGAACGATACCGGCTAGTGCGCTTCCCACAGTGGCGTCGGACAATGAGTCAAGGCCCATGTAGATAACGTACCCACCCTCAATAATTTTCTCACTATCAAAAATTGGACGCGTGTCTGTCATATCCTCGGCATCTGGAGAAAGCATGTCCCCAAGCTCGCCGAATGTGAGCATGTCAAGAATTGGCAAGATGTTGGCGATCAACTTCCCGTAGTGATCCCGATTGTGGCGTGTCAAGTCAATCAAGTTATTGATTTCAGTTTCTTTTTCTCGGAGGTCTTCAGGAATTCTAGTTCTGTAGTATTCGACATATGCAACAAGTAAAGGCATTGTTCCTTTATTTAGATCTGTGACTAATTTGTTATTTTGAGCTTGTGTTTCTAGTTGCTTGATGTCAGCTTTCCATTCATCACCAACTTTTTTATTAAAGAAATGTTCCAGAACCTTCACGGTTAGCTCATCTGGGCCTCCGGCAACATACTTTTTGATTAATTTCAAGTTTGGACGCAGTTTAATATACAAAAGGCCACCGGCAACGGTGTTAATTGATCGCCAGGCAAACTGTTTAAAACTGTCGTCTGTCGGCATCAACATAGCAATCCGAGACGCAAGCTGCGTTTCACGAGTCCAATTTTTCATAGGGTCAAATCGGATGGATTTACTAGGAAATGCTGGGTGAAAGTATAGGAATTTTTCTGGGCGCCCTGCACGCTCACAGCATTGCTGGGCAATTTCTTTCAGTTCCTTGTCACCTTTAGGATCAATAATAATCAGTACGTTTTTTAGATTATCAATAACCTGGGCACAGACAGTTTCCAAAAAGCGCGTTTTCCCCGAACCTGTGGTACCAAAAACGCCGACATGCCCTTCTAAAGCATCAAGCGCCAACTGAACATCAGCTTCCTTGGTATTTAACCCATGAATCCATGGGGCACCTACCACGTTTTTATATTCTGGTATACGCTTGAGTTTGCGATACCACTTTGGCGGAAGCATAAATTTAATATCACGCTTAAGTGCATCTTCAAAGCGCTGGGTATGGATCGCTTCCCAATCCCACCCCATACCCAACCACATATGTTCTGGCAGTACTCGCTTGAATACTTCATTCACCGGAAGCCTAAAAAATTCTGTTCCAGCGAGAGCTAATCTAAAATCAAAATGCTTTTTTGTTTGCCACCCGCGATAGCACATACAGCCGCCAGAGATTGCAGCCATCGCGGCGCTGTACGCCAAAGGGGTATTAGTTCCCGCACCTGTTGCTAGAGTACCTATTAAGCTAGCGCCCCAACCAAGTGTTGAGATGGCTTCGTATGTCGGTCTCCAGGGCATCTCCACACGGGAATCACTCGACATTTCGGCTCCCTTTTAGACCTAATGATCTAGCGACATCTGTTTGGATGAACATGAACATTTCTGCTATGCCGTTAATGACAAATTTATGATATTTGCCACCTCCATTGGTCTTCATAGGGTTTTTTCCCAGCCACCCGTTATTGTTCAAAGCAGTTAGCATCGTGGTCTCTTCCAGCCCATAACTTCTTACGACTCTCTGAGGGATGCCCACGCCGAATGGCGCATTGATACACTCGATGAAATTTTGGCTCTGTTGGTCCAGAATTAGCGCGCGAAGAAACTCGACAACAGCAGGGTCATGCAGTTGCTTAAGAAGCTTTTCTGCGTTTTCTGAAACACACAACTCGACAGGAATAACCTTTGCTCCCTGGGTAATTTCTGATGAGTGCGGTTCAGTAGAAATGTGGTTGACCTGTTGGATGCCCCCACGCTTCTGGTCATGGGCATCCCCTGACGGTCCATCTACTTGTTCGCCTTTTTTTCTGCTCTCATCGGTAGTAACACCAGGTTGAGAAGACGTATCCGAAGAAGTGAATAAGTCACCTGTTGCATCAGCCGCTGCATCAACTGGTAGTGTCGAAACTTCAATTGTGTTTGCATCTACCGACACTTCGGCTTCGGTCTCTTTTTGACCTGAATCTCCTTCGTCGAATAAATCCGAATTCATTACCGGTGATGATTTCTTTTGTTTTTTGGCGGCTCCAGTGGGCTTTCCTGCCGAGATCATTGTCTTCAACGGCTCAACGTCCAATCCCCCAAGCAAAACGCGAGGGTCAACAAATTTCACGCAGTCTTCGATTTTTTCTCCGGATGGAGACGGCACTTGCCAGATTAATTTACCTTCTGGAGTTAACTGGATTAAATTGGCAACGCCTAAGATTTCAGCAATAGTTTCAGGAACTTGGGGGACACCGGTAACTTGTCTGTCTGACAGGACTTTGGAAATGTCGTGGCATCCAGACGTCCAGGAAAGATACAGCCCATCCGCACCATAATAAAGATGTGACTTATTGACAACCCACGCGCCCTCCTGCAACAGGAACCTCATCGCATCAATAATATGAGGCTCCAGATGGATGCCTACTTTTAGTTTCCCATAGTTTGTCGATTGAGCGATCTTATCGGTGTCTACAACTTTGTGGCGTACGCGAGTCAATATGTCATACAGCTTTTCATGCTCGGAATCATCATTACTTCCCGATAGAGCTGCAAACAAAGTAATAGGAATGGATGGATTTGCACTCTGCAGGTACTGGAGTACAAGAGGCCGGATCATGCGTTGCGCAAGCATGGACGACATATCACGTGAAATCATGTCAGACTTGTTAAATACTACGAAATACCGATCAGCTTTATTTTCTTCCAGAAACTTAGATAATGGCGATATAAGGCAAGGCCACGTCTTGCCAGAACTTGTAGTTACGACTAACCGCGTCGGGATTACATGCAATTCTGAGTAGAGTCCGGAGAGAAATGAGGCCAGGCGCCAGGCTGGCTCTACTACTCGTCGCTTCTCACTTCCTTCGGAGCGTGAAAATAGGGATTGGTCAGCAATACGCTGGCAATGGAAAGACATTTCCAATCCAAGCCGTAGCAGCCCCCCCGCTCCGAAGTGGTTACCAACTTCGTTAGCTGGAAGCGCATGCACCCATCCGGCAAAGTCCAACATGGCCGGGTAATAATAGTCTCGATAGGTATCTCCTCCGCCTGCCGCGACCTTTATTCGCCCTACCAGTCCGCGTTGAGAATCTAGCAGGTCTTCTGGGGACAAAGTCGCGTCGAAGCCGTTATTGACCGCAGGATATCGATGCGCTGACCGGCTTGGGTTCTCCGGCCTTTCAGGTTGCAGATTGTTGATCTGTGTTACCTGATCTTGCGACGCGGGTTGTACCCCACCGAATATCTTGAATTTGGTTAGCCATTTCATGCATTCAATTTTGCCCGAAACCAGGTCGCCTCATATCGCGCGAATGACGGTGTTTTCACCTCAATTAGCAATTAGGTTCAGTCTGGGGAAGTAAAATCGAACGGGATGCTTTGGCTGTGAATGGCGGCGTACTTGAATATCGGTAATATGAGGGGGAGGCAAGGCGATTTGCTAGCATCTTGGGGAACTAGGAAATTCGTCAGCACCTTTCCTGCTAGGCATCCTGATCTGAAGACGCCTAACGGGAAATATGCAAATTCAAGAAACTAGGAGGCACGGAAGAAATCCATTTGGCACTGAACAAGTGAAATAGGGCCTGACGCGTTGGGGAATTGAAGGGGCTCGCTACGGTTCTGGGAGCCATTTACCGGTGGCGGCATGGCATGAAGGCGGGCACAGATCGGGCAAACCTCTTGGGCTAGTTCCCCACGGTATATCGCGGTCCAGTGGCCACTACCACAGTTTAATAGAGATAGACTTGGCGTGCGGTTGTTGAACTGTTTGACCAACGTCCAGCATTCCTCTGCATTGAGGTAATCGTATGTGCTGAGGTTTTTGTGACAGTAGGCATATTCCTCAAATGCCTTAACAAATATTTCCCATTCCTCACAGTCCGGGTTTGCGGACTTGTAAATGCTGAACTGGTACAAAAAAATCCCCGCCTGGGCTCGACAACGGAGATTTTTTATGGGGCGATTCGGGTAAGGTCCTTTTCGCGGGTTAGAGCAATCGTTAGCGACGCCCACCTGGGTAACGAAGGCTTCAGTGATCCGTGTATTCCCGACGTATTTGAGAAGAATCTGCGGCACCATAGAATTGCGAATACCTATACGCAACAACCCCGTAACCGCATCGATCAGTTTACTGCTTTGCTTAGATGAAAGAAGTGAATCCTCAACCATTTTCAAGCCGCCTTCGCCAATTCTAACGTTAAATTTTAGGTGGATTGTGCAACTGAAAGAGCAAACTGCCCATGCCAGCTTTGTGTGCAAGACCGAGTTCGACCAGACTAATTGAGGGTTTAAACAACAAACCACGAACATCCGCCAACTGATCCAATTCCACCAAATCTTTGCCTGCAAGAAACTCTAGATCTTTAATGGAGAGGCCAAGAACATCTTGCGCAATTGCGACATCACCATGACGTACCATTGCTTTTGCGACATTCAGAAACAAGCGGTTTAGGCTAACAATTTCTTTGTCAAAACTTTCCAACGTCGACATGTTGAGCTCCATTTGTTTCATACTAGCAATATTAGAGTTAATTAACTTGCCCTATGTCAAGCATACGCTTTATGCCATTGCTACATCCACCCGAGATAAACTTAACGATGTAATTAACGTGTTCAGGACTCTTCAGAGTGGAAAAAAACCAACACATCAACAATCGATGACTTTCATATCTCTATTACCGAATCTATACGAGTTTGATCGACTTCTATTCTTTGTTTATTGACTAACAACCAAATGTCTTTATCAGACTGCGCAGCTTCGTATCATATCGCATATGGGGAAACAATTGAAGATGCTCATAGCATCAATTTCGAATAAGTACCACCAACTAATTGGCATAAGATTCCAAGAATTCACAATTACTTTACAAACAAATAGTTGTTGAAACCAAAACTAACAATCTTGCACCGCTCCTCAACGTAGCCATATGGCATGGTCGTCACTTGCGCGCCGCCATTTGTTATGGTCTCATAATAATGATTAACAACTTTGAGGTCGCCGTCCATTGTGCAACGACTATCATGTATTCCTCTACCCAGAAGCCATCTGAAGACATGCGCCATACACTTATGCCTTGCTCCGTCCTAGCTTACGTAGGTGGAGAAGAAGATATTGAGTTTTGGTCCATGGACCCAACTCCGGAACTTGATGGTGCTAGTGCCTACAAGATGGCAGTACCTGTTGTCCCTGGCTACGTGCAGCAAGTCATCCTTCAAATGCTACGAACGGTGCACCACGTGCCCTTCCACTTACAGGCATCTGAGTCTGTGGCTGAATTCTTTGAAGTTCGGCCTGACTGTCTGTGCCTCGTTGATACCGAGGAATACAAAACTCAGCTGGTGCATGAGTCTGTGCATGTGCTTAAGCATGATGACAAGTTCTGTCTCGTTCGGTTTGAACTATCCACGTCAGGTGGTGTAACGGTGATCGAAGCAACGGGCGAGCGTACAAATCTGCCGATATTTTCTACCGAAATCCCAGGCGTTGGATCTTTGGTCGGGCGGGTGCGAGCTTATTTACGGCACGTCCTACCCACTCAACGCTGAGTCTAAAGATGTTGCGCCAAGGGCTGTAGCCGGCAGATAGGCCAAAAAAGCAACATCTAATATACAAAAATAAAGCAAGGCCCGAGGGCCTTGCTTTATTTGTAATTATTACCTTCCTGATCATTCAAAACATCAAGCCAATCCCATCCCTGGGTACTCGGCATGCGAATCTGAACCTTTCGATTCTCTTGATCACGAAGACGTCCACCAAGGACCTGAGCAGAATGTAATCCTGGACAAATTCCCCGCATAGGATCGATTGGATCGTTATCAGCCATAATGACTACTTGAGTAATGTCATCTGGCAAAATAATACTTTCCATAAATGCGGTCGATCCTGTGGCCCATACTGGCCAGCCCGTTAATTCCCTCACAGCTAAAGCAGTTTCAATTCCCTCGGTAAGGGCAATGAAACCATTTACTGGCGGATACAACTTAATTGCGGCACCCGAAGGCGGTCCGGCAAACTGCTCTGATTCGCTACCGTACGCTTTATCTAAACCATTAGCCATGATATAGGTACGGTGCGCAGCAACAACTTGCTCATTTACGTCTGTAAACGGCGCAATCATTGCAGGTGTAGGAATTTTTCTATCCTTTTTACAAAAATTCAGTGCACTTTTATACCGAATTACTTTAGGTATTGGAATAGAAATGCCACGGTTTCTCAGGTACTGAGTAACAGGATCACCGTCCACAATTTCATCTGAGCTGTTCAGCATCCAGTTGACCCATGCTAGCGTCTCTGCGGGATCCTTACGTACCGAATCCCTGTGCCGTGTTATCTCAGGGAGCTCAGGCAATTCAGCTCCAAGAATTTGTCTGACTCTTCCGACGGCTTCAATGAACGACAACCTAAAACAATCCATCGCAAGGAAAAGTCCTTTCCCACTACCACATTTAGCTCCAGGCCTGAAGCCATGCCCAGAACAAACCCAATCATCGTGGCCAGTCTTATCAACAAAACGAAACCGGTCCTTCCCTCCGCAGTAAGGGCAAGCATGGTGAGTCCCATCTAGAAGCGCTAGATCAACTCCAAGCGCTGCCAAAATCCGATCACACTTTAAATATGCCTGGTCCCATTTGTCAGGAAGTTGGTTATTTGCATACATACCTCTCTCCTTACAGAAAAAGGCCCCAGGAGGAGCCCTCCAAACGGAATACCGTTTGGAGGGCTACCGCTGAGGAAGTAATAGCTTAAAAAAGAGAGCCTAAGCTCAGTTAAAAAACCCCCGGCAGTCGCCGTTGGGAACAAAGATCGATGACATAGCGCCTAAAGCGCGGCACACGAGCAGGCTCGCGTCAGCGCAAAAGTCTTTTTAGGCCCAGGAACAACCGATGAGGTCAATGATTGGCCGTCAACCCGAAGGTCAGCGTCAAATAGGCAGCAGCGAATACATGAATACCTCAAAATTCAAAGTATCCATGGTCAAGGGTACAAAAAACCCTTGGGGGGTCAAAAACAAAACAAGGTTGAAAGGCAGGCTAGGCCTGCATCTTGCGCATGGCGCGAAGAAATCTGTAGCCGAAGCAGCTTTCCAATGGATTATTGCTCCATTGGAAAACCGCCGAGGAACTCAGCGGTAAGCCCCAAGGATATTTCCCTGGAAGTGCGCAGTCAAC
>Ga0364867_10242_pt1 | contig 34135 bp, 31 predicted proteins | sample ExccelAu500001D4_3_FD_206915 | JGI IMG/M metagenome (GOLD analysis project Ga0364867, IMG submission 206915) | Enriched cells from Trout Bog Lake Hypolimnion, Wisconsin, USA - BchlTB.Aug13.5000.01.D4 | ecosystem: Environmental > Aquatic > Freshwater > Lake > Hypolimnion/Profundal zone | place... | reverse complement strand
CGGATTGTTTTTCAGGGCATATTACACCGTAGGCGTGCAGGACATAGGCATAGGCACGGAGTTCGATAAGAACAGGATGTGGGGGATCTCAGCGGGCTATATCTTCGGCAAAGGGCGCGATATAAAGAAAGAAGAAGACGACCTCATCGACAAAAGCACAGACTAACCAATTTTTCGCCAGGCGATTACCAGTAGCCGCCATTATGCTCATGCGGGCGATAAGCATGTTTGTGCCAGAAATTCCAGTTCTTCTTAGATTTCACATATCGGTTGCTATGAAGAATGGTACGGTGACAACTGCTCACCGCAATGGCCAACAGCAACAAAACGAATAACCTGATAAAATTACGTTGCATAAACAATCAAAGTCGCAAAATACTTTATAATTTAAATTTCAAAGAATATTACGGGATATTTTTTTTCGCTTCGGCAGTTTTTGGCTTCAATCAGTTTGGCACAGTGCTCCTGTATCACCAGCACTGCACTTCCCGCTCCAGTTCTATACCGAACCGTTCCTTCACAGATGCCATGATCTCGCCTGAAAGACCCCATACCTCCGCGCCCCTGGCCGTGCCATAATTTACCAGCACGAGCGCCTGCTTTTCATGCACGCCCACATCGCCCTTCCTGTACCCCTTCCATCCGCATTGTTCTATGAGCCACGCCGCGGGCACCTTTATCATTTTGTCATTAACCGGGTACGATGGCAACTTGGGGTAGCGCTCCAGCAGCTTATTAAACGACGATAACGGTATGGTGGGGTTTTTAAAGAAGCTGCCTGCATTACCCAGCACAGCCGGGTCCGGCAATTTGCTTTTCCGGATATGCATGATGGCATAGGCTATCGCCTTTACAGATAGTTCCGTCACCCCCATTTCTTCCAGTTCCTTGCTTACCGCGCCATAAGATGTATTGTAAACCGGCTTCCTCGCCAACTTAAAAACCACGGATTTAATAAATGCCTTGTCCTTCAGGCGGTGTTTGAAGATGCTGTCCCGATACCCAAAGTCACATTCCCGGTTGGTGTAAGTGAGCAATTGTTGCTCGTTCCAGTACCAGAAGGTCACGCTGTCTATCGTTTCTCTCGCTTCTACCCCATAAGCCCCTATATTCTGAATGGGCGCCGCCCCTGCCGTGCCGGGAATCAGTGCCAGGTTTTCTATACCACCAAGGCCCTTGTTTATGGCATAAAGCACAAAGTCATGCCACAATTCACCCCCTTCTACCCGCAGCCATACGTGTTGGGCGTCATGCTTTTCCACACTTATGCCCTTCAGCCGGTTATGTATCACCACGCCCTGTACCGGCTTGGTAAACAATAAGTTACTACCACCACCCAGTATATGTTTTTGCTGCTTTAGTTCGGTGGCCTCCCGCAGATCGTCAATGCTGGTCACATCGCAGTAATATTCGGCAGGCACATCTATCCCGAATGTATTGTATGGCTTTAAAGAAACGTCTTGCCTGAGCTGCATAGTGTGTTGAAGGCAACCGCCCCCATTTCATGCAAAGATGATAAAATCCATCTAACAAATTAAATCCTCCTGAAAGAACAGCCCATGATCTCACCGGCGAACGCCGTTGCAAGCACTATAAAAATATCCCCACCCCGCCGCAATAACTCTATTTAAGATTGGCGAATAAAGAAAAATGTTGTATATTTGCATTGAATTTAATAATAAAAAGAAAGGGGACATAAACGTCCCCTTGTTTATTACACATGGTTGAAACGACAGAAAAGGTTATAGAATTATTGGGACCATTGCTGGATGGAACGGATATTTTCTTCGTTAATATCAAGGTTAAGCCGATCAATAATATTAAGGTTTACCTTGACGCAGACGGGGGTTTCTCCATCGAGAAGTGCTCTTCTATAAACCGTAAACTTTACGGGCTTATTGAGGCTGCGCAACTGTTTCCGGACGGCGATTACTCGCTCGAAGTGTCCAGCCCCGGTGTTGACGAACCGCTGATACAGCCACGCCAGTACAAGAAGAACGTGGGCAGGACGGTGACCGTCACTGACCTGGGAGGAAAGGAAAAGACCGGCGTCATGAAGGACGTGAGCGACGCCGCCATAACACTGGAGATCAAGGGCGCAAAACCAAAAGACCCAACAATAACTACAGAAATACCGATTGCTGACATTAAAAAAACAGTTGTTCAAATTATTTTTTAATTAAAATTTCCCCCCACATCGCTGGGGGGAGCGAAAAAGAGAGCATATATGGCAAGTATCAACCTCATTGATTCCTTCCAGGAATTTAAAGACGCCGAGAACATCGACCGGCCCACCCTGATGAAGGTATTAGAAGACGTTTTCAAGACGTTGCTGCGCAAAAAGTATGTTACGGACGAAAATTTCGACGTTATCGTGAACGACCAGACCGGTGACCTTGAGATCTTCAGGAGGCGACAGATAGTGGAAGACGGCATGGTGGAAGACGACAACCTGCAGATACCTTATTCTGACGCCATAAAAATAGAGCCGGATTATAGTGTAGGCGAAGAAGTATACGAGGAAGTGGATGTACGCAACTTCGGGCGCCGCGCCATACTTGCCGCCAAGCAGACTCTCGCAGCGCGCATCGGCGATCTTAAAAAGAACAACCTCCTCAAGAAATATTCTGACCGCGTGGGTGATATCATCAGCGGCGAAGTTTACCAGATCTGGAAAAAAGAAATATTGCTGCTCGATGATGAAGGCAATGAACTGATCATGCCCAAGAGCGAACAGATTCCAAGCGATTTCTTTAAGAAAGGCGAAAGCGTAAGGGCTGTGGTGAAGAAAGTGGAAATGAGGAATAATTCCCCAATTATCATTCTCAGCCGCACCCACCCATCATTCCTCGAAAAACTCCTGGAAATAGAAGTACCGGAGATCATGGATGGCCTGATCGTAGTGAAAAAGATAGTAAGGGAACCTGGCGAACGCGCCAAGGTAGCCGTAGAAAGCTACGACGACCGCATAGATCCGGTGGGCGCCTGCGTCGGTATGAAGGGAAGCAGGATACACGGCATCGTGCGTGAACTGAGAAACGAAAATATCGACATCATCAATTATACCGCAAACGTGCAATTGCTGCTGCAAAGGGCGCTCACGCCCGCGCGCATCAACAAAATGGAACTCAATAACGATGACCACAGCGCGGATGTTTACCTTGACCCTGACCAGGTTTCACTGGCCATCGGGAAAAAAGGCGTGAATATAAAATTGGCACAGGAATTGACGGGTTATAGCATAGATGTCTACAGGGACGTGAAGGAAGACGTGGAATACGACATCGACCTCGACGAATTTGCTGATGAAATAGAACCTTGGGTCATTGATGAGTTCAAGCGCATAGGCTGCGATACCGCCCTGAGCGTGCTGGACCTTTCAGCCGAAGAATTAGTGCGCCGTACCGACCTCGAAGAAGAAACAGTGCGCGATGTGCGCAAGGTGCTCGAAGCTGAGTTCAACAATGAATAAACAGGCCCATGGCCACGTGCAGATCAAACAAAGAATTTAGATAGCAACATATTAAAGTCAAACAAAAACACTTTTGCCGAACACAGAAAAACAATAATTTAAACAGAAAATAAACCATGGCAAGTGGCCATGAAGCAAATGGACCAGGAAATAATACATCAGATGGAATAATTTAGGCGCTTTATAATTTTGTCGCGGTCAATATCGCGGCGAATTTTCGTAGGTTTGTATACGCTAATGAAGCGGCACAGGCACCCGCGAAAATTATCAGAAGGAAACAGTAAGAATGATAACAACAACGAAAACACCCAGGTTAGGGGACGCTATTAAAGAATTCAATGTCGGCAGGGAAACTCTTGTTGAGTTCCTCAATGATAAAGGCTTCGATATAAAAAACGCCAACCCTGGCACCAAGTTAACAGAACAAATGTATAACGCCTTGCAGGTGGAGTTTGCTCAGGACAAACTCGCTAAGCGCAAGAGCGATGAAATAGCACTACCCAAGGGGTCTTTGATGGATAGCCATCGCAAGCCAAAAGACCTGCCCGGTGTACTGTCAAAAGACAAAAAAGAAGAGCCCAAGCCACAACCCGCAGCAGCGGCCCCCGTGGTAGAAGCAAAAGCGCCTGTAGCGGAGCCAAAACCGAAAGTGGAAGTTCCTGCTGCGCCTGCTGCCGCTAAGCCGGTAGCAGAAGTAAAGCCAGCCGCCGCCCCGGAAGCTAAGGAACCCTTGGTAAAACTTACTATAGTAAGGGACGCCCAGGCCGAAACAGCTAGAAAAGCCATAACCGCAGACGAAACTGCCAAAAAAGCAGCAAAGGAAACGGCAAAGTCCAAGGCAGATGCACCGGCTAAGGAAGAAGCAAGTAAAAAAGCGCCCGCAGACGGTGCCGATCAGGAACCGGTTGCCAAAACAAATACAGCGTCGGCAGAAAAAGAACCTGAAGTTGCCGAACCACTGGAACATATCGACATCAAGGCCCCAAAGATCGAAGGGCCAAACATCCTCGGCAAGATAAACTTGGATGATATGAACCTGGCTTCGCGGCCTAAAAAAGGCTCCGCGAAGAAAAAAGAAGAAGAAAAGAAAGGCAAGCAGGCAGCAGCAGCAGCGCCCACCGAAGGAAAACCAGCCACTGCAAAGGCTAAAAAGGAAGCGCCACCCGTAGAGGAAGTAGTAGCTCCCGCGCCCGTTGTAGTACCGGAAAGGGAAATAACTCCGGACGACGATGCAGCCTCCAGGCCCGAACATATAGAAATGAAGGCCCCGAAACTGGAAGGGCCCAAGATAATAGGTAGGATAGAACTGCCAGTATCCCAGCCATCAGGAAATAATAATTCCAGCAGGCTCGACCACAGGGAAAAAAGAAAGCGCAAGCGCATACCGGTTGAGAAAAGGCCGGAAACACACAAACCTGATCCCAATAGCCGAGACAGGGGATTGGCGCCAGGGCAGGGTAGTGGTGGCATAGGCCAGGGTGGCCCTAATGCACGCACCCCTAATCCTAATTTCAACCGCGAAAGAAGGCCCTCCGGCCCGCAGACAGGCCCACGTGGCGGTCAGGGTACCGGCGGTGCACCGGGTGCAGGTGGCCCAAGGCCAGGTGGCAGCAACTTCAGGCCGGGTGGCCGTGATGGTGGCGGCGACCGCCGTGGCGCCCCACGCAGCGCACCTATGCCGCTGAGCGCACAGCAACAGGAAATAGATACAAAAGCAATACAGGATAAAATAAGGGAAACACAGGCCAAGCTTACCGGCTCAACCCGCAGCAAGAACCTGAAAGCCAAATATCGCCGTAACAAACGCGATGAAATGGCCGACAAACGCGCAGCCGCTGAAAACGCAGAGCAAACCAACATCATTCAGGTTACCGAGTTCATATCTGTAAGTGAACTGGCCAGCCTGCTCAACGTAAGTTTCGCAGACGTCATCAGCAAGTGTATGAGCCTCGGTATCATGGTATCTATCAATCAGCGCCTTGATGCAGAGGTGATAGAACTGGTATCAAGTGAGTTTAATTATGAAGTAGAATTCATAAACCTGGAGCAGGAAGCAGAAGAAGTCGTTGACGAGACCGACGATGAGGAAGACCTGAGCCCACGCGCACCTATTGTTACGATAATGGGCCATGTGGACCATGGTAAGACCTCGCTCCTCGACTATGTGCGTAGTGCAAATGTAGTAGCAGGTGAGGCAGGTGGTATCACCCAGCACATAGGCGCCTACCAGGTCACTACTGCCGCAGGCAAGAAGATCACATTCCTCGATACCCCGGGTCACGAAGCGTTTACCGCTATGCGTGCCCGTGGCGCCAAGGTAGCCGATATTGCCGTGATCGTTATCGCAGCAGACGATGCCATAATGCCTCAGACCAAGGAGGCCATCTCCCATGCACAGGCCGCCAACCTCCCTATGATCTTCGCCATAAACAAGATAGATAAGGAAGGCGCTAACCCTGAAAAAATTAAAGAACAACTTGCACAGCTCAATATATTGGTGGAAGACTGGGGCGGTAGTTTCCAGTGCCAGGAAATTTCTGCCAAGAAGGGCTTGAATGTAGACATCCTGCTGGAAAAAATAGGGCTTGAGGCGGAACTGCTGGAACTCAAAGCAAACCCCGACCGCAATGCCACCGGTAGTGTCATAGAAGCATCGCTGGACAAGGGCCGTGGTTACCAGTCTACAATACTGGTTCAGAACGGTACCCTGCACCAGGGCGAAATGATCGCCTGCGGACAATACTACGGTAAGATCAAGGCGATGTTCAACGAGCGCGGCCTCAGGGTCACCTCAGCAGGGCCATCGGCCCCGGTTCAGGTACTGGGCCTTAACGGCGCCCCACAGGCGGGTGAAAAGTTCCGCGTGTTTGCAAATGAAGATGAAGCCAAGGAGCTGGCCAACCACCGCGCGCAGATACTACGTGAGCAAGGTATCCGTGCCCGCAAGCACATCACGCTCGATGAGATCGGCAGAAGGCTTGCACTCGGTAACTTTAAAGAACTCGGTATCATTATCAAGGGCGACTTTGATGGTTCTGTGGAAGCCCTCAGTGACTCATTGCAGAAACTCTCTACCGAAGAAGTGGCCATCAATGTGGTACACAAAGGCGTCGGCCAGATCACGGAAAGCGATGTATTGCTCGCAACAGCGTCAGACGCCATTATCGTGGGCTTCCAGGTACGTCCATCTTCGCAGGCAGGCAAGCTGGCTACGCAGGAAAACATCGAGATCCGCACCTACTCCATCATATACGATGCCATAGAAGAAATAAAGAGCGCCATGGAAGGCCTGCTCGAACCCAAGGTGGAAAAGAAGACGGTTTGTAATATCGAAGTGCGCGAGATCTTTAAGATCAGCGGCGTAGGCACCATCGCTGGTTGCTATGTACTCGATGGTAAGATGACCCGCCAGACTAAACTAAACCTGGTGCGCGACGGTATAGTGGTATACAACGGCGAACTCGCGTCCCTGAAACGCTTCAAGGACGATGTGAAGGACGTGAACGCAGGCTACGAATGCGGCCTCTCAGTGAAAAATTACAACGATGTACGCGCAGGCGATATCATAGAAGGCTACGAAGAAGTAGAAGTAAAGAGGACTTTATAAGCGCCTCGTTTTATAAAAGTGTTTCAAAAGGGCTGTCTTAAAAGGGCGGCCCTTTTGCTTGCAGCTATTATGAGAACAAACGGTACGACCGGGCATTCAATTCTCACCAACTGACGTATATCGAGCCGCAATAAAAAGCAACCGCGCGGCGAAGAAACAATAGTTTAAAAAACGTTCGATTTCTATACTATTAGTATATTTGCTTAGCCTTTTTTAAACTGGCCATCTTGATTAATTTGAAAAGGAGCCTACGACCGACAGATACCGTTATTTTGTGCCGTTTGTGCTGTTCTTTCTGTCTTCTGGCATAAGTTCAATCGCAATTGAAAGGTATTTCCCTGCACAACAAGCCCCAGTTAACCAATAATTCTATGTTATTGTGGAACACCTACGTTTCAAAAAATGGTAAATCCGTAAAAAGATACCCACAAATTGCGGTTTATTGATATGAAATCGTTTAATTGTATCTAACTTTGTGCCATGAACTTTAGTATTGACATTGACAAAACCTTAGAAGCAAGCCTATATATTTTGGGTAAGGTGCCGTCCTGCGATATGCATAAGCTCTTTAAGATCTTATATTTTGCCGATAGTGAACATTTGGCTGAATATGGGCGCCCCATAACAGGGGATGAATATATCGCAATGGAGTTTGGCCCTGTCCCTTCCCTACTTAAAGATGTGATCAAATCGGTAAACAGGCCTAACCCATACCTCAAAATAAATATAGATGCAAAGCAATACTTTGACGTCGTAACCTATTTTGTTGGAGCAAAAAGAGCGTGTAACAGTGACCATTTATCAGAGTCGGACATCGAGTGCTTAGATAAATCGATTGATGCACTCAAATCATCCAATTTTGAGAAGCGCACAAAAATATCTCATAATTCGGCATGGGAAAATGCGAAGAATAATAATTACAATGGGGAAATTAATCCCTTAGATATGGCCAGTTCAGCGGGTGCAAGCTTTGATATGTTGAAATATATTCAATCAAATATCGAAAATCAAAGCAGTTTCGTATGTCGGTGAAAGACGATAGGCTTCAAATCGGGTCTGTAATATTTGAATATATCACAACTACAAATCCGCCGAAAAATAAATACTATGTCGTTGTTGGGTTTTCTGAAGATAAAGTTGCATTAGGTACCGTTTATATTAATTCAGAAATAAACCCGAATATTTTTCGTAATGAAAGGATGCGGATGCTCCATATACCGCTCTCCTCAGCAGATAATCCCTTCTTAAAATGGGATTCTCACATCGATTGCTCAAATATTCAGGAGCGGGCAGCGCAAGATGTTCCGGCGTGCATCGCAACAGGAGGAGATTATGGCTTCTGTGCATCACTTTCGGAGCAAACCATGAATGCAGTCCTGACAACGTTGAACAACTCATTTACTATCCCTGCGCACGTTAAGAAGAAATTCGGAATTAGGAAATAGAATATTCCTGAAATAGCCCTTAATGATAGCATCTTGAAAATTAAAATGGAACGACATCTCATGTTAAAGGCATGCGACACAACAAAAGTGCATTTGCGAACAACTTTAAGATGACGGACAAAGACAATTTTTACGGCATTGGAATGATTGCCACAAAATATGACAATGAACAAAGGGGCACAGTCCTAAAAAATAGTCAACGCCCTATCCTACACACCACTTTACAACACCCCAACCGCCAAATACATCACGCAGCAGCAACATCATAAGTTTGTTAGGTAAAATTTCTACCCTTCACAACCACCACAGAAATATCTACCCACCGCCATTTCCCCTCATGTATAAAACAGTGAATAATGTGTGGATTATTCAGCCCTACCTCACTGCGTTAACACCTTTTTGCGGCATTTGAAGCGTACTTTTGCCCAAATTTTTTGTACACAGGCAAATACGTGCAGGCGTTTGGGGATAGTTCTGGGATCATTTTAAATCTTACAAATTCGGACATGAAGAAATATATTTTATGCTGCCTGGCTATTTTGTGCACGGCCATCACTATGTGCGCGCAGGAAAGCAACGACGCATATACCCAACGGGTGCGAAATTACGTGCGGCAATACTATCCCCTGGCCATCATGGAGCAGAAAAGTACAGGCATCCCCGCCAGCATCACGCTGGGCCAGGGCATCCTGGAAACAGACGCCGGTGCCAGCGACCTCATGACATTGGCCAATAACCACTTCGGCATCAAATGCACCCGCAACTGGACCGGCGAAACCATCACCCACGATGATGAGACCGCCGATGAGTGCTTCAAAAAATATAAATGCGCGGCAGATTCTTACCGCGACCACTCCGACCACCTCAAGACCAATCCACGCTACAAGTCGCTGTTTGTCATATCCCCCACCGATTATGCCTCGTGGGCCATTGGCCTCAAAAAGTGCGGCTACGCCACCAATCCGCAATATGCCCAAAGCCTCATTAAGATAATCGACGATTTCAAGCTACAGGAATACACCTACTATGCCATGGAAAACTCTGCCAATTACCCCACGGCAAAAGATGTAACCACCACGGTCTACGACGGCGAACCCGCTACCCTGGCCCCACAATCAGTTGAGGACACCACCCCCCTCATAAAGATAGCTGATAGCGCCCGCTACTTCATAAAGCAGCAGCCCCAGCAGCACATCCAGCCCGATACCACCCCTAAAACCATCATCCCCGTAGCAGCAGTCCCGGACGCCGCTCCCGTGTACACCGACAGTGACAAGATCACCCTCGTCAATGGCCTCAAAGCCTTCCACGTCCGCAAGGATGAAATGATACTCCCCTATGCGGTTAAATACCATCAGCGTTATGCCCGCCTGCTGGAGCTCAATGACCTGCCTGATGGCCCCGCGCCGTTCGATATGTATATCTATCTGGAGAAAAAACTGACCTTCGGCGCCCACGAAGTCCACAAAATGCAGCCCGGCGAGACCCTCCTTATGGTTGCCCAGGAAGAAAGCATGCAACTGAAAAAGATCATGGCGTACAACCTGCTGGAACCAAATGAAGAACCTGTACCCGGCACTATCCTGGAATTGCAAAAGATAGCGCTGCAAAAACCACAGGTTACCCGCACAGCATTAGTGGCACACACCGACAATGCCATCGTTTCCGGGACCATGGGCGATCCCCGCCCTACCGACGACTATATCACCATCAACCGGGCAAAGCCCGGCACGGCTGCCACTCCTGCACCTGTTGCGCCCATACCTGCGGCACGCCCCAGGGCCGGACAAAAACGTACGCCCGTAGAGCAGGAGATCTGGCTCACCGAACAAAAAGCCCACAACGACAGCCTCGCAGCCCTCAAGGCAGAACTGGATAAGGAAGTATATGCAGACGACGCAAAAACCACCCCTCATGGCCAAAATAAACAGCAACCCAAATACACGATGACGGACAGTCGTGACAAGAAGCCACAGCCCGGCGATTTCGTTACCGTGCGCCGGGGCCGGACGGCATTTGCCATCGCCGCTAAAAACCACATTACAGTAGACCAGCTTTTGAAATGGAACCACCTGCATGCCGGCGATATCGAAGCCGGCCAGAAACTCAGGGTTACAGACCCGGGCGGGGAAGAAAAGCCTATCGGCAAAAAACATGCCCCGGAGAAAGGCGCCAAGCCCAGATACTACATAGTGCGCCGGGGCGACAACCTGGGCGCCATAGCCCACAAAAACAAAATAACCATTAAGCAGCTCAAAGCCTGGAACCACCACCTGGACAACGAAGACCTGCAAAAAGGCCAGAAACTAAGGGTGAGCGAATAAAATAAGGCTTTGTTTTAGTTAGGTGTGATGTCTAAACTCATAAGCGTCTGTGTTCCCGTTTTATCTTCAAACGGATTGTTTTTAACGCGCGCTGGGCAGACCCTTAAAGTCGCCTTCGGCGCGATTTTCTTTTCACCATTACTGTTCACGGCACAGGATTCCGGCGATGTAGCTGATTTTTGATTATGATCAGATGACTACGTCTGATCGTCCTCACTAAGGTCTGATTCCTTGGGTATCTCGCCCTTTGTCTTAATTTTTTCAATAACAATGTCAAAATCAGATTTATAATCTCGATCTTGGATAATCCTGAATTGTTCATACTGCTTCTCCGCAAATGCGTCTGCCACGTCCTTCTTTATTTTACCGGCATTATTTAGAATATCATATTCATTGAATTTAAGAAACGAGTCAAGGCGTTCGACCCAGTCCTTCATGTTCATCAACTTGTTTCTTTTTGCCTGCAATTCAGCAAAATCCAAATACATTACCACAATTGAATTCAATTCGTCAACCTCTTTTTCTGTGAGATAATTTTTAGCAACTGTGACATCCTTTTTTAATATTTTGCCATCTGGCGAATTGCGCCACGTAGTTAGTCCCATATTTGGCGCATCTAATCTCGCCCTTGACTTAATTATTTCCCCCGCTGTCATATGGGTAATCGCAAATTCAAGCTTATTTTGAACAGTTGCAAAAAATGTTTGCGTTATCGGAGATTGAGCATCATAGTCAACACTTAACGCATATATATCAGTTATTTTTTGATAAAATCTTCTTTCTGACGCACGAATTTCTTTAATCCGTTGCAAGAGCTCGTCGAAATAATCTTTCCCAAACATCTGTTTGCCCTTCCTTAATCGAGCGTCATCTAAAGCAAATCCCTTTATCAGGTATTCTTTTAAAATCTTGTTCGCCCAAATTCTAAATTGGGTTGCTTGGTGCGAACTAACCCGGTACCCAACAGAAAGTATGACATCTAAATTATAGAAAGAGACCGGTTTGTCTGAATTAGCAATGTGCATTTTTTGCACATTGCTAATTTCATCAAGTTCCTTTTCGGCAAAAATATTCCGAATATGCTTAGATATCACCGTCCTGTCAACCCCAAAAATGGCAGATATATTTTTTTGAGTAGTCCAAACCGTTTCCTCCCCAATAATGATCGGAACGTTTACAGCGCCCTTACCAGAACTGTAAAATATAAAATCGGACTCTTTGTTAAGATCTATCATTGTTAAGCGATTAAGTGGTCACAAATTTAGCATTTTCCTACATCAAGATATTCCAACTTGAAACACCTGATAACCTCGCGTTCACTCCAATCATTTTCCAGACGGCCAACAACAATTACATGCACCTCACTTCTTTGTATTGTCCATCACGCCTCCACACCAAAACATTTTCCAGCACCAGACTAATCCTTCCCATTGATTTCGCGTCTAAAACCGCGCCCAACCATCAAAAATTAACGTCCCGATTTTAGTGGGATTGGGTGCATGGCTTGTAATAAGTATTAACTTTGGGCTTGGATAAACACTGTAAATGAAGATCAAATCTTTTCTGGCGAAACCGTATGCATCAATTATCCACTCACGGGTGCGCAAGGGTATGGTTACCGCAGTGGCCGACCAGCAGGCAGTGTTGCAGCAATTAGTGAAGCATGGCGCCCGAACAGATTTCGGCAAGGAACATAATATCCAGCAGGTAAAGACCTATGAAGATTTTAAGAAAGCAGTTCCCATTCGCGATTACGAAGCCTTTGTCCCCTATATAGATAAAATAAAAGGCGGCGGGCTCAATGTGCTGTGGCCCGGCAAGCCCATGTATTTCGCCAAAACATCCGGTACCACCAGCGGCGCCAAATACATACCTATCAGTAAAGATTCCATCTCTAATCACATCAACGGCGCACGCGATGCACTGCTTTGTTATATGTACGAAAGCGGTAATTCCACCTTCGCCGATGGCAAAATGATCTTCCTGTCCGGATCTCCGGAGCTCGAAAGGGTAGGTGGCATACCCACCGGCAGGCTCAGCGGCATCGTCAACCATTTCATCCCGCGCTACCTCCGTGGCAACCAACTCCCGTCTTACGAAACCAATTGCATCGACGACTGGGAAACCAAGCTCGATAAGATAGTACAGGAAACCATGAAGGAGGATATGACCCTCATCAGCGGCATACCACCATGGATGCAGATGTACTTTGAATGGCTCAGCGCACGCAATGAAGGCAAAAAGATCAAGGAATTGTTCCCCAATCTCCAGGTCATCGTACACGGCGGCGTAAATTTTGAACCCTACAAGGCGCGCCTCATGGATAGCATTGGCGGCACGGTTGACCTGATTGAAACTTTCCCTGCGTCCGAAGGCTTTTTCGCCTTCCAGGACCAGCCCGGTAAGGAAGGCCTGCTCCTCAATACCGATTCCGGCATATTTTATGAGTTCGTGCCGGCCGCTGAGATCCATAGCGAAAACCCTACCCGGCTATCGCTTGGTGAAGTCCGGACTGGCGTCAACTACGCGCTCATCATCAGTTCCAATGCCGGCCTGTGGGCCTACAGCATAGGCGATACTGTCAAGTTCCTGAGCACTAACCCATATCGGCTAGTAGTTACAGGCCGCATCAAGCATTTCATTTCGGCCTTCGGAGAGCATGTCATTGGTGAAGAAGTGGAGTCTTCCATACTCCGCGCAGCCGGGGATTTCAATTGCCATATCACAGAGTTCACCATCGCTCCCGCCATTGCCGTTACCGACGGCCTCCCATACCACGAGTGGTTTATAGAATTTGAATTACCGCCCGCCGACCTCGTTGGTTTTGCCAACGCTGTAAATAATTACCTCAAAGAAAAGAACACCTATTACAACGACCTCATATCCGGCAACATTCTTCAAACCCTGAAAATAAGGGTAATGAAGAAAAACGCCTTCATCGAATACATGAAATCTATTGGCAAACTTGGCGGGCAGAACAAGGTGCCACGCCTCAGCAACGACCGTAAGATAGCAGATGCCCTAAGCCAGTGGATTGCCTAAAATGAATTGTACCGTAGAATCGGAAACAGCTCGCAACCTAGAAACTAAAATTGGTAATTTCTTTGTCCTTCAGGATATGCTCTATGAATTTGTGATGATTGTGCTCCTTTCCCTTTACCACCCAGGCCCCCGTTATCATATCTCCAGATTTACTTTTTGCCGCGCTCTTCACAGATAGCCCGAACTCATGAAACATTCTTTCAAACCTGTGTATTTGCGTGATGTCGTAAGGATAAGTGATCTTATATTCCTTCACCTGGCTCAGCCGGTCCAGGAAATTATCAAAAATGGAGAACACCAGCAATATGGTAATGACAAGGATGCACCCCAGCGCAGATGCCCAGTAGCACCCGCACCCGATACCCACGCCCAGCGCCGCCGAAAGCCAGATGGATGCCGCCGTGGTAATACCGGTCACCCGGTTATTATCCCGGAATATGATACCCGCCCCCAGGAACCCGATTCCCGTTACTACGTTAGATGCTATACGGTCCGGATTGCCCGCGCCGCCTATATACTGCGAAAATATCGTGAACAGCGTGGCGCCCAGACATATCAGCATCAGCGTCCTGAATCCCGCCGATTTACTCCTTAGTTCCCTTTCTATCCCTATCGCCCCGCCTACGACCACAGAAAGCACCAGCTTAAATACCAGCTCCTGGTTTAACTCCATGTATCTGTTATAATATGGGGTAAATATACAAATGTTGCCGGCTGTTGCAAATACCCGCCACGCCAGCGGGTCACGACCTCATCTTTTCCAGCAGGTTGTTCAGCGTCGCCGCATCATCGTCGGTAAGCCCGCTTATGCCATTAGTTACAGACATGGTCAGCTCATTGGCTCTGTCCAGCAGGTCCAGTCCCTTATGCGTCAGCGACACCAGTGTCTCCCGTTTATCTTCTTTCGATGGTGTGCGTATCGCCAGTTCCTTCATCACCAGCCGGTCTACTATCCTTGGCACATTCGAGTTTTTTTCCAGCGTCCGTGTCGCTATGTCTTTTACGCACATAGGTTGCGGGTGCTTCCCCTTCAGTATCCGCATCACATTATATTGCTCCAGGGTTATGCCCGCTTCTTTGAGGATGGTGCTATAACTGTTTCTCAACCAATAACCCGTGTATAGCACGTTTATCGTCACTTTCGATATCTCACTTTTAAACCGCGTCGACTTTATGGCCTCCTCTAATTTCATAATGCAAATGTATGTATATACGTTTGCTTTTTCTGTTTGTGGCTACCACCCTATACAAATAATATAGCACTGCTCAGTCGTATTAAAAACAGCAAGCGCTGCCGCAATTACGCTACCTCCTCGTCCACTGCTGTTTAAATAACGCAAGATTTCCTATTCATTTTTTACGCACGCTACTTTGATTCACGTTAAACTACCTTAAATATTTATATGAAAATGCCTGTTAGATGCATATTTGCTTTATTTTTGCTCCCAAACGACAAAACAAATGAACGCTAAGAAATTTTTCCTTTTTGCCGCTATGGCATTTACCGCAGGTGTTACCACTGTAAAAGCCCAAAATGCGGATGACATCATGAAGAAACACATTGAGGCTATGGGCGGCGTCGACAATTGGAATAAGATAAAATCCTTGAAACTCACCGGAAGCATGAGCGCTAACGGCATGGACATTGCAATGTCGCAAACCACAGTGAACAAGAAAGCCATGAGAATGGACATCAGCGCTATGGGCCAAAATGGCTACACCATACTTACAACAACAGAAGGATGGGTGTACATGCCATTTTTCCCCGGTGGAGATAAAGTGACCCCAATACCTGCAGAAGAACTCAAGGGAGAGCAAGCCCAACTGAATATTTCCGCTAACCTGTTTATGGACAAATCCGACTATAGTAAAATGAACTATGCCGGCATGGATACGATCAACAGCATCCCATGTTACAAATTAAAGGTGACTTCTATTGACGGTACAGAACAAACTGTCTATGTCGATGCTTCCACCTACTATGTTGTAAGGAAGGAAATGACCCTCAAAATTCAGGATCAGGAGCAGGAAGTGGCATTCAATTTCAGCAATTTCCAAAAACAGCCCGAAGGCGTCGTTTACCCGATGACCCAGGGTACGCCACAGGGCGATGTTACCTTCAAAAGTATAGAAATAAACAAACCGGTTGACGAAAGCTTATTCAAACCAGCACAGCCAACCCCCACAGAATCTAAGAAATAGTGCCCGCCGCGACTTGATTTTCTTGATGAATATTGCATTATTCAATATATAACAGCCCCGTAAATATGCCCTATTTACGGGGCTGTTTGTTTACAAGACCTTAAAGTTTGCTTCCAATGCCGTTTCTTATTCCTTTCTGCCGCATCTTTGAACGTATGAGCAGGCGAAAAAATTTTCTGGTACGCATCTTATTTCTTGCCTTCGCCGCTGGCAGTTGCGGAAGTTTATGGGCACAAAATGGCGCCGAAATCATTGATAAGCACATCGCCGCCATGGGTGGGATAGACAATTGGAACAAGATCAAAACCATGGTCATCACCAGTTCTGCCAAAACGCCCACCAACGACATTACCCTCGTGCAAACCATCTCCGCCGGCAAGGGCATGAGAATGGACATACGGTACATGGGCATCAGCGGCTACACGATCGTTACCCCCACTGATGGCTGGGTCTATACCCCCTTCGGACAGGGCATGGACCGGGTCACCAAAATGCAACCCTCCGAAGTCAAGGCATCCCAGGAAAAACTGGATGTAAAAAACGGCCTCATGCTGGACAAATCAATCATTGCAAAGGCCGAATACATAGGCTCCGATTCCGTGAATACCATGCTGTGCTACAAAGTAAAAGTCACCGACAAAGCAGGCAATGTACAAACCGCCTTTTTTGACGCCGCTACCTACTACATGGTACGCGTGGAGGTGAAAATAAGGTCCGCCGACATGGACCAGGACATCTTTATCAATTACAGCAATTTCGAAAAACAATCGCTGGGCATCGTTTACCCCATGGCGCTCAGCTCGCAGGAAGGCGATTTTACCGTAAAAGCAGTAGAACTGAACAAACCCGTTGACGAAAACATCTTCAAACCCAACCCCGCTGATTTAAAGAAATAGTCGCTGAACATAGCGACATCCGTTTTGGTTAAAGTTCTCCCGCGCCCGTCGCCGTAAAAATCCCCTCCCGTCATAAAACATCCCTTCCCTCCCTCGCTTGAAAATAATCCGTTATTTTAGCGCAGCAAACAAACCATTCATCAATCGACCATCTGCTAAGCCATCTGCGGTCCGGCGACCAGAAAGCATTTAAGACCTTGGTAGCAACCTACCAGGCAAAAGTGTTCAACACCGCTATCAGCATGGTGCAGGACCATGGCATGGCCGAAGACATCACACAGGAAGTATTTATAACGGTCTACAGGTCTGTATTATCGTTCAATAGCCAGTCGTCTATCTCCACCTGGATATATAGGATCACCGTCAACAAATGCCTCGATCACCTGCGCGCCCAGAAACGCCAGAAACAAAATGGTTTCTTCCGTTCGCTCTTTAATACGGATGCAGCACAGACAGACAAACCGCACTTTGAGCATCCCGGTGTGCTACTGGAGCGCCGCGAAAACGCCCGCTACCTTTTTGAGGCCATCGAAACACTGCCCGGAAACCAAAAAACTGTTTTCATACTCGCACACGTCGAGGAACTCCCACAAAAAGAGGTCGCCGCAATTATGGACATAAGCGTAAAAGCGGTAGAATCACTGTTGCAAAGGGCCAAGGTAAACCTAAGAAAAAAGCTGTCCCATATTTATGAACGAAGGAAAAATGAATAAATAACGTCTAAACTACGGTTTATGAAAAATAAATTAAATAAAGAAGCCTGGATAAATGAGGTGTTAGATAGCACCGGTGGCATGGCGCGCGCCACTCCCCCGGCTGATCTGTACCATAAAATCACTACGGGGCTACGGGTAGACGCGCCGAAAAGCAAAACAATTGCCATACCCGCAAAGCAGTGGGCGGCAGCGGCTATATTGTTGCTGGCATTAAATGTCTGCTCCATATTATACTTCACGGCACACAACACCACGGGCCACTCGGCTGATGCAAGCCCATTAACAGAAATACAGCAAGTTTCAACCTACAATTATTGACAATGAAGGACGGCCAAAAATTCTTGAAGATAGCAGTCGTGCTGCTCATTATTTGCAACATCGCCCTTATGCTCACGTTGTGGTTAAAACCCCGCGGCGATAGAGGTATTCCCCCTAATCCCGGATCGCCTCGCGATTTTGTGGTTGCGCAACTCAAATTCACAGCACAGCAGGCCAAGGATTATGACCTCCTGATAAAGGATCATCAGGATGCCATGCACCACCTCAAGGATGAAGCAAGGACTTACCGTGAGCAGCTCTTCGATAATTTCAAAAATGCAGACGCTGATCCCCATTTCGCCGACTCCCTTACCCGCCTCATAGGCAACAATCAGGCTCAGATAGAATTAGTGACCTACAACCATTTCGCAAAAGTGCGCGCACTCTGCAGCGATGCGCAGAAAACCGAGTTCGACCATATCATAGGCGATGTTACCCGCCGAATGGGAGGTCCCGGCGGCCCGCCTCCTCACGATGGAAACGGCCCCCCTCTTCCTCGCCGCGAAGGCCCTCCACCTCCCGGTGATGGGCAAGGCCCGCCGCCGCCACCAGATGGCAGGTAAATCAATATTCTAGCATCAATAATAGCTTTTTTCTTTTCCTTTCTGTGCGGTGAAAAGCAAATGTAATCCCGTCATAGCCATAATCGGTTGGGCAGCATCCATAGGGAAAAACCATTAAATCTATTGATTTCCAAAAATTACTATCCGGATTAAATGCTCGTGTGTCTTTTAAGCCTGAAGCAGTGACCGTTGCCAAGGCGAAATATTCGCTATTACTTTTTTGACGAAAATATGAGCCCCGACGTATATCTGCGCTTTCATTAAATAATGACAAATAGAATGAATTAGCGTCTTCCAGTTTATTCGACTCATAAACATAGATCACTTTTTTAATCGGACAGATAGATTGGATAGCTGAATTTATTTTCTGGATTACGGAATCGTCGATGTTATTCTTCAATAAACAGCTCACGTCGATAACTACTTTACGAGCGGGGTTTAATAATTCCTGTGCGCTGACGTTGACGTCAAACCGGTAATGCCAAATAATGCGATATAATGATGCAGGGAAAATACCAGATAGCACTGCGTTTCTCAAAATTGGCAAATAATAATCATAGCGGCTATGATCGTGTATCACCAGCCCCTGTGCATACATAGACCCTTTCTCCAGCGATGGCCATCCGTTTTTCCGCACATAATTGTATAAATAAGTAAAATGAACGCTGTCCGTCTTTTGCATTTGCTCCTCCCGGAGTTTTTCGCAATCCACGCTATCGCCGCAATTATCCAGCCTGCTCCGTACCTGCTGGTCCTCTTCAAACATAGCCTGAAATCTTTTGTACGCTACGGCACGGGGCTGTTTGTACATCTGGGTGTATTTAAGCCGGTATTCGTCCTTGGCCGCCGCAGTCAATAAATAGCCATTAAAAAAGGTATCCAGCGCCTCAGGGGTTATTCCGTACCTCAATACAAAGTACGGATCCACTTGTAGCAGGCATTTGCCCGAATTGATGCTGTCACCAATTTTTGAAAAACTATCTATCTCGCGGTAATAAGTGAAAGTCGAATGGCCCAATAATGAATCTGGGATCAACGTCGTGTCGCGCACGCCAAGTGTCGCGGGGCCATGCTCGGAGGACGGATTACCATACAATAGCTGCGCCTCCGAACATTGCCGGAAAAAAATCAGGAAAACCGACAACACCAAAACCCTTGCAATCGCTAAACGCCGCATCTGAATTGCAAGATAACAAATGTAAAATTAAAGGGCCATAGGCCCGCCTCGGCCACCAGATGGCAGGTAGACCATAGAGTAATGGACAAAATTAATGGTATTTTTTTAGTGGTTTTGTTCAAGTGGACATTTTTAATGGTGCTTATTTTAGGCCGTTCTTTTATTGTATTTTTTACCCTGCGCCCAATAATACCCGCACTATTTTTTGTTCCTTTCGTGTTTTCATATTGCATCATGGCACCATCACTGTTATACTTTCCTGGTTACCTCCAGCGCTTTGTGCCCAGGTCACATTTCCATAAGTATCCATCTTAGTCAAAAATATCCCCACCTGCCAGGGACCCATACTCAATGAATAGCTACCAAATGCCAATGTCCCGGTATTAAACATCCCGGCAAAGTATATATTTCCACCTGCCGTCACCGATATCGGGCCACTCAATACCTGGCCACTATCGCCAAAGCCTGTCGTCCACATAAACCTCCCTGTAGAATCTAACTTGGTCAGGAAAATACTGCCGTCACCAATATTTTTAAGTCTTACTGAGCCTACCTGAACCGTATCTTTTGAAAACGACCCATACACGTATACATTCCCGTTACCGTCGGTGGCCAGGCTATTGGCGTCCACGAAGTCAAGCTTCCGCACCCACGAAATGCTGCCGTTCACATCGTATTTTACTACAAAACTCATGTAGTCATTCAACGGGGAAGGATTCCTGATCGTCGTACTCCCGAATGTAACCTCACTGTCTCCGGAACTATAGATAACATATAAGTTGCCAAAAAGATCTGCCGCCATGTTCACAACCCAATTGTCCCCGTTTTCACATCCGTTCAGCCACACAACGTTGCCATTAGCATCATATTTAAGCACAAATCCCTCGTAATGATTCCCCGGATTGTCCAACGTAAAATTCCCGAAGGAGACATTCGGCTGCTGTTCCGTATAACCACCGGCAAATATATCTCCAAGCGGATCGGTTGCTGCAAAAACGCCTTCACAGGCCGATGTGCTCCCACGTCCCCATTGCCAACTTTGGGCATTTGCAGCGCAAGCAGCGCAAATGGTGATCAAAAATGTAATAATCCTGCTCATAGTACTTTCCATTTGAAAGGTTAAACATGATTTTCGTATTGCGAATAGCTACACTTCGTTGAACATTCTTTGATAATACTTTGTAACGTAAAAACAGCTAGGTTATTATATTCTTACGGTTTATTTTCAAGCACTTATTCAGCCAAGTATCAAAATATAAGCCGTGAGAAAAACCAATTTTTTCTCGTTTACCACCTGACGCCACGCTCCAGCTTTTATCACTATCCTCTTTGAGGAATATTTATTTAAAAGAAACGTTTAAAATTTCTTGTTTATTTTATAAACTACTTTATCTTTGTGCTAAGTTTATAAATTCAAAACCTCAAAACAATCAAAAATATGGAAAACAACGAACAACAACACCTGGCGCTGATCGCAGAAATGATCCATACTGCCCGTAAAGAATACAACGACCGCAGCTTCATTTACCTCACATGGGGATGGTCAGTATGTATCGCTAGCCTCGTGCAGTTCATACTCATCAAAATGGGCAACTCATACAATGGCCTGGTATGGGCTATCCTCATGCCGGTAGCCGCCGTGGTACAAATAGTGGGCCTGGCCCTGAAAAAAAAGACGGAAAAAGTATGCACCCATATCGATAGGGCTTCCGGCTATATATGGACCGCAGTTGGCATATCTCTGGGCATCGTTCTGTTCTTTATGAGTGTGCGTCAGATGAATCCATTGCCCATAGTTATTATCCTTTATGGTGTCGGCACTTATATTTCGGGCGGGCTCATGGACCTCACCCCTATGAAGGCTGGGGGTGCATCCTGCTGGGTCATTGGCGCTGCCGCCTTCTACGTCAACAATGAATATGTATTATTATTACTCGCACTATCCGTAATTTTGTCTTACATCATACCGGGTTACATCCTGAAAAGCCGCTTCAAAAAAAATGTTTAGAGAACTTGATCCTGTATTGCATTCCCAGCTGCGGCTGGCCATTGTCTCCATCTTGATAAGTGTGCAGGAAGCAGAGTTTACCTTCCTCAAAGAGAAGACCAAGGCTACTTCCGGCAACCTAAGCGTACAGCTCGATAAGTTGAAGACCGAGGGCTATATTGACATTACTAAGTCGTTCCGGAATAACTATCCGCTCACGGTATGCAAGATCACGCCGAGGGGTATCAACGCCTTTGCTACCTATGTGGAGCACCTTAAGGGTTATATAAATCCTGCCGCCGGCAACGGATCTGTTTAGGCTGTAGTGCAGATATTTCCCTTATTCCAACACTCTTTACCGCCCCAATCCCACATTTCACCGAAATAAATTTTAATCGTGGATGACCGCGTTATAGCTTTGCACGCAAATAGACACATACTGACGATGAAAAAAAATCTATCCCTGGTTCATTTAATGCCCTTTATACTATTGCTTTTTACATGTTGCGCCCAAACAGTGTCTGCTCAATACAAGATCAGCGGCACTGTCCTCGACGATAAAGGTAAGCCGGTACGGGGCGCAAACGTTTACCTCGATAATACCCTCGACGGCGGCTCCACCGACACCCTCGGCGTATTCCGGTTCACGACGTCAGAGAAAGGCAACCAAACCATCATGGCCACAGAGGTCAGCCACGAGACCGCTGGTATCCCTATTGTGATCACGGGCAATATGGATGGCATAGTCCTGCGCATGAAATCAAATAAAGCCCACGACCTCGATGCAGTCACCATCACCGCGGGTTCCTTCGATGCTACCACCGATAAGAACAAGACCATTCTCAAGCCCCTTGATATTGTCACCATCGCAGGCGCCAATGCCGACGTGGTTAAGGCCATTGAGACCCTCCCTGGCACCCAGCAGACCGGCACAGAAAACGGCCTCTTCGTGCGCGGCGGCGACGCCAGCGAAACCGGCATTCTCGTAGATGAAATGGTCATCCAGAACGCTTTCTTTAGCGGCCCTCCCGGCGTAGCTACGCGCAGTCGTTTCGGCGCATTCCAGTTTCAAGGTGTCTCTTTTAGCAGCGGTGGCTACAGCGCTCGTTATGGCCAGGCATTGTCCGGCGTCCTGGAATTAAATACCACCGACCTACCCGATAAAAGCACCGTAAACATTGGTATCAACATGGCCTCGCTCTACGTATCCGGAACAAAGAAATGGAAGAAAAGCGCCCTTGACGTAGGCGGCAGCTATACCAACACTGCTCCATTTTATGGCCTCGCTACAACCAATTTCAAATTCTACAAAGTACCCGTAGGCGGCAGCGGCAACCTCCGTTATGTATGGAAACCCAATAAAGATGGTATCCTCAAGGTCAGCTTCAATAGCTCCTATATGCAGAGCGGTATTGCCATCCCAAATCCCTACGCCGGCGATACCTCTGCCGGTACTCTTGCAGGCCCCGTTGGTAACAAGCTTGAAAATCTTGGCGATACCATCAATTTCCTCACCCGCGACCAATACTATTACAGCAATATCTCGTACAAGCAGATGTTCAAAGAAAAATACAGCCTGTTTATGGCCGCGTCCTATAGCCTCGACCAGACCAACAACAGCTTCGGTGGCCTTCCCATAGATGAGCAAGACCATCGCGCTCAGTTCCGTGCAGAAGGCAAAGACTATTTTACTTCGCGCCTCAACCTCCTTGTGGGCACAGAAGTGCAAAGCTTCGGCATTAATAAGAATACGTTTGATTCCTTCAAACAGCAATTCACCGAAACACAGCTTGCAGGCTATAGCGAACTTGAATGGTCGCCCATCAACCTCATCGCCATCCGCCCCGGCGTCCGCTACGAATACAGCGCACTCCTCAACACCAGCGACATAGCGCCGCGTATCTCCATGGCCATAAAGACAGGTATCAACAGCCAGGTATCCCTGGCGAGCGGCATCTTCTATCAGGATGCCGATAACACCTACCTGCTCGCCGGCCTTAAACCCGGCTTGCAAAAAGCCGTACACTACATCGCCAACTGGCAGTACTCCAAAAGCGACCGGACCCTGCGGATAGAAGGCTATTATAAAGACTACGCCAATCTCATCCGTGAGCTCTACCCCCCAGGCACCCCCTTCGACCCCAACACCTATCGGATCATCAATAATACCACATTCGTCAACAATAGCGGCTATGGCTATGCCAAGGGTGCAGAGCTTTTCTTTAGGGATAAGAAGACGGTCAAAAACCTCGACTACTGGGTATCTTACAGCTACATCGATTCCCGCCGCCTCTATTCCAATTACCTCACCGAAGCCACGCCTTCATTCATCGCCAACAATAACCTCAGCCTCGTTGGCAAATACTTTGTGGACAAATGGCAAACCAATTTCAGTGCCACATATAGCTATGCCTCCGGTCGTCCCTACTACAATCCGAACAACCCCACATTCATGGGCGACAGAACTCCCGATTTCAATAACGTCGCTGCAACTGTTGCCTGGTTGCATAGCTTCAGCAAGTGGTTCACTGTATTTTATTTTAGTATTGATAACATCACCAATGCACATAATATTTTCGGGTATCGTTATCTTTACGGCAATAACGGCGTTGTCGACGGTAGAAGCCCGGTGGTCCCTGCGCTTTACCGCTCGGTATTCTTTGGGGTAAATATGTCGCTGACCCAGTTTAAGAAAGACGAATTGTAAATCTTAGGTGAAACAAAGTTAATTTTCCATAATTTGGAATTATTCTATATTCAGGAAACATAAATCAACAACAATAAACACAAAAACAAACATGAAAAAGATCATACTCGCCGGCATAATGGCCCTTTCGGTAATGAGTGCTTCCGCCCAGGAATTTAAAGATATACTCGCAAAAACCTTCTGGGAATTTGACACCACCGCAACGCTTGATGCAAAGGTGGATCTCAGCAATAAGCTCGTCCGCATCTCCAAAAAATGGGACAATGAATGGGCAGGCCATTATTATGTGGCGTTCAGCAAAGCACTATTGTCCTACCTCGAAACAGACCCCACCAAGCGCGACGCCTACCTCGATGAGGCTGACAAAGAACGTGAAGAAACCGTGAGCATCCTGAAGAAAGAAACCGATGAAACCTACGTCCTTGGCGCCATGATAGCCAATATGCGCCTCGCCGTAGACCCTATGAACAGATGGTCTAAGTACGGGAAAATATTCACTGACGACCTCGAAAGCGCCAGAGACCTCAACCCAGATAATCCCCGCATGTACCACTTGCGCGGCATCAGCACGTACCATACACCAAAGGCGTATGGCGGTGGTGCAAAAGCTGCATTGCCTTATTTCGAAAAAGCCGCAACACTGTATGACAAGGAAACCGATAGCGATATCACCAAGCCGTCATGGGGCAAAAGAATGAACGCATTTTACCTCGTGAAGTGCAGGCAGGAAGCTAAAGAATAAGTTAAAGCCCGGGGGGACTTTGCCTTTGGCACGGTACTTGTATTGGTATAGTCATGAAAAGCAAATGATTCCCTCCTCATAATACTCCTCTTAAATTTCCCGCCCCGGGGGCAGACGCAATCAGCGCCTGCCCTTGGATATTTTAGATAAGCCAAGCAAAACACAAGCTGGATAACGATCTCAATTGTTGTCCAAAATTGTTTATCTGACTAATCTATTCCCAAAAACGTCTCTGCTTATTTTTTTAAATACTTTTCATTACTTTTACATCGGAAACTCTTATGTTTCAAACGATAAAGAATGAAAAAATTAATATTGTGCTTTGCTGTCTCGTTCTCATTGATGTCATGCGGTAATAATGCTGCAAACCAGGCAGAAATGATACAAGCAACAAAGACTGCCGATTCCCTCAAGGCAGCGCTTGCTCAAAAAAATACGATTGACTCTATGAACGCGGCCTCTGCGACACAAAATTCGAGTGCCGCTACCGAGGAAAACCATCGGACTATGGAACGTCATGAAAGAGAGAATAAAAATAATAATAGTACACCTGTTGTAAACAATGCACCCGGCGGCGGGGCTCCGCCTCCTCCGGTGGCGCCAGTCCAGGCAAATGCGTCAGCACCTGCCGTAAGTAACGGTGCCGCTCCGGCACCTGCTGCTGCACCTGCAAAGAAAGGAATGGATGCTAAGGTTGAAGGGGCATTGATTGGCGCAGGCGCAGGCGCTATCGGGGGCGCATTACTAGATAGCAAAAAGAAAGGTCAGGCCGTAAAAGGCGGTTTACTGGGTGGCGTTGTAGGCGCAGCAGCCGGTTTCGGGGCCGGAGCCATTATTGACCACAAGAAGAAAAAAGATACCACCGGGAACTAAGAAATTATTTTACTGTATTAAAAAAAGTTGTGGCTTCGCTACAACTTTTTTTTTGCTGGTAAGGCGGTACCTCCTTGAGGCCGGCAAAATATCGCCGCCTATTACGGCACCACCTACGAAATATTTTCTCGCATGATAAATGATCTCGTGAAAGAAGGAATTGTTTCGGTGTCCGGGACTGGTTGTTTATGATTTTTACACGCGCAGGTGGCAGGGTTATTCGCCGCACTCGGTTATTTTGTTGTTCCGCTGCATACAGGTTGCGGCCCTCTTTATCCGGCACTATGCCGGCGGGCGCATTCATTTGCGCCGCTGTTGCCGGCCCTTCATCTCCGGAGAAACCATCCACACCTGTTCAGGCTATCCTGTTCACTTTTCCATTCGGCAATATGCTTCGGATCACATTATTCCCCTGGTCAGAGAAATATAAATTCCCGGCCCTGTCCACCACTACGCTCGTAGGGGGGTTCAGCAATGCCAGCGTATCCATGCCATCATCGCCACGATACTCCCCGCGCCGGCCAGCGTTAATATCCTGCCAGCGCTCGTTACTTTCCTTATCCGGTAATTCCACGGGTCGGCAGGCCACTGCTAAGTAGCATTAAGTAAGGTGCTATTGTTGCACCTCGCAACAGAGCCCAAAAAGCCCGATGCACACCTAAACGAGCCTGATAAAGAAAGGTAAAAAATGTCACCGGCCCGGAGAAAGATACCCACGTCCTTGGCGCTGCGATAGCGAATATGCCCATCGGGCTTGGCCGTATGGACTGCCGAAACCGTAAGATCTTCAAAGTTGACATTAACACCCATTCCCGTTTATCACACCGTCGCAGGTATAATACGCTTCTAACGCCTGATCCACATTTTCAATAAATTCCTTTTCAATGATATAGGAGTTGACCGCTGATGTTTTTCCATATCGGCGCGATAGGCCGAAAATATATCTGACTGAGTTACCACTCCCATTCTATTATCACCTGTACCCCTTACTGCCGCCACATCTGTACCTGCATTCGTCATCGTCCTGAGGGCCGCCTTGAGCGTATCTGTGGCATTCACCTGTGGAATTTTTGCGTCAATTAATGAACCCACCCCCTCAGTCGGATCACCCTGCCCGCTATATAGGGCGTGCCCATTCACGATCCCCAACAGGCGATGGTTGTCATCCACCACCATAAAATGCCCGGAGGCGCTTGCAACATCATTCTTTGTTTTATGCACCTCGCCTATGAGGGTGTTTTCATGTAGTTCAGTACATGTCGGTTTCATTACCTGTTCCACCCTAATGTGCTCCAGTATGTCCTGCTCATAAGTGTCTGGCGTTTTTATACCCCTGCGTGCTATTTTTTCGGTCATTATCGTATTTTCCATAAGTGAAAAAGATACAAAAAAAGACGCGGTACAAGATACCAGGAGCGGCAGCAACGCCCCGAAGGCCCCTGTCGTTTCTAACGCAAAAATAATTGAGGTCAATAGCGCTCTCGACGCCCCTGCAAACATCGCCGCCATACCCACCAGCGCACTCATGCTCACGGTCACGCCACAGCCCGGAAAACAGAACATGACAAGGCTGCCCAGCAATGCGCCCGCCGCGCCACCTATCGTCAGGAGCGGCGCAAGCGTACCACCTGAGGTGCCGCTGCCAAGCGCTATCGCCCAGGAAGCAAACTTCAGTATGCACAACGATAGTACTACTTGTACTGTAAGGCTCCCCGACAATACATCTGTTATGTTTTCATACCCCACGCCAAGGGTACGCGGCGAAAAATAACCGATGATACCTACAAACAAGCCGCCTATTGCCGGCCACCACATCCAGTGCGCCGGCAGGCGCTCAAACATATCTTCTATAAAATACACGATCTTTGTCACCCCTACTGCGCCCAGCCCTATCATAGAGCCGATGACCCCATAAATGAGCAACGCGGCATTTCCCGGCGCCTCCACCACGTGCCCTATGGCGAAAACCGGCCCGGTACCAAACAAGTACCTATGCCCCGCCGCCGCCGTGACACACGCCAACGCGACAGGTATGATAGTCACCGGTGAAAATTCAAAAAGCAAAAGCTCAATTGCTAAAAAAACCGCCGCCACAGGGCTGCCAAATATCGCCGACATCCCCGCTGTCGCGCCCGCAGCAAGTAGTATCTTCCGTTCGTGGTGGCTGATGTTGAGGATCTGCCCAATGGTAGACCCCAGCGCGCCACCCGTAGCGATAATAGGCCCTTCTGCGCCGAATGGGCCACCAGTGCCAATCGCTATAGCCGACGAAACCGGCTTCAGGTACGTAATAGATGGCTTTATTTTACTTTGGTTGGTCAAAATCTGTTCCATAGCCTCCGGAATGCCATGCCCGCGTATAGCCTTGGAGCCATACAATGCCATTAGCCCCACCACTACGCCGCCCACTACCGGCACCATCACCACAAATATTCCGAGGCTGTTGTTTGCAGGGCTCACATGCTGTAGCAAAGGGTCTTGATAAAACGCTACAGCCGTCACCAGGTTGATCAGGTAGATGAGCAGACGCGCAATAAAACTCACACAAACTGCAATCAGAATAGATGCTGCTGAAATCACTCCCACGCGGCCCCCATCATTTGTTTTACCTCTTCCAGATCCGCCGTTTGTGAAGCCACTAGCTGACGGAAATAGGCCACGCGCTCCCATTTTTGATCCATTGTTCTTCGCCATAAATACTTGTTTTGATCGGAATTATTGGCAAAAGTATGATTTAAATCATGTTTTTAATGGATTTCTACGACATTTTAAAATTATTTTATGACTTAAAACACATTTATTCACCCGTCAAAATATATTTTTGCATGGAAATGAAAAAGAAAGACACTCACTGCGACCTGAAAAGTTGCTTCTTGTGCCGGGGTTGCCTGGCTGGCTGGCTGGCTGCCATTGAGGCAAACAGGCAAAATCTTAGGTTCAGGAAAGGAGAGATCATTTTTCAGGTGGGCTCGCGGGTTGCCGGCATCTACTTTTTATACAAGGGAAAGGTAAAGGTGCACCAGCCATGGGGCCTTGAAAAGGAATTGATCCTGCATTTCGCCAAGGAAGGCGATATACTGGGCTACCGCGGACTAGGCAACGAAAAAATATATCCTGTGTCCGCAACCGCACTTGAGGATTCCGTGCTATGCTTCATCCAATTACCGTTTTTTGAAACCACCCTGCAGGTCAATCACCAGCTCACCTATTCGCTGATGAACTTCTACGCCAATGAACTTCAGGAGGCAGAACGCCGGATGCGCAACCTCGCTCTTATGGATGTAAAAGGCCGTGTAGCCGCGACACTGCTATCGGTCGCAAATGACTTCGGGCAAAATGACGAGGGCTACATCGGTATCAGACTCACCAAACAAGACCTCGCCGCCTATTCCGGCACCACCTACGAAACATTTTCTCGCATGATAAATGACCTCGTGAAAGAAGGAATTATTTCGGTGTCCGGGAAAAACATCGCTATCCTTAAATCAGATATGCTCGAAAACCTCACCAGTTATAGATGAAGGGTCAACGGTTGAAATACACGCTAACTGTTCTTCCTTCTATTGTAGGTACCCGTTTGTACCGGCCTTTGCCCTGTCGATGCCGGCATAGTCCAATTGCTGTTCAGCGGTGAGGTCTTTGGTGCATTATTAGTGTTCAGCCCGTTATTGGCTTTATTCTGGTTGTTTATGATTTTTACAGGCGCAGGTGGCAGGCTTATTCTCCGCACTCGGTTATTCTGTTGTTCCGCTACATAAAGGTTGCGGCCCTCTTTGTCCAGCACTATGCCGGCGGGCGCATTCATTTGCGCCGCTGTTGCCGGCCCTTCATCTCCGGAGAAACCATCCACACCTGTTCCGGCTATCGTGTTCACTTTTCCATTCGGCGATATGCTTCGGATCACATTATTCCCCTGGTCAGAGAAATATAAACTCCCCGCTCTGTCCACCGCTACGCTCGTAGGAAGGTTCAGCAATGCCAGCGTATCCATGCCGCCATCGCCACCATAACCCGCTGCGCCTGTGCCGGCAAGCGTTAATATCCTGCCGTCGGTCGTTACTTTCCTTATCCGGTAATTCCACGAGTCTGCCACATAGATGTTGCCTGCGCTGTCTATTGCCAAGCCCGTGGGGGTATTCAATTGTGCATTCACTGCCACACTGTCCTTCTGCCTGAAACCCGCCACGCCAGTTCCTGCTATGGTGCTGATCATTCCCTGCGCGTTCACCTTGCGTATGCAATTATTGCCGGCATCAGCTATGAACACGTCACCCGCGCTGTCCGTTACCAGGCCCACCGGAGCATTAAGTTCTGCACGCACCGCCAGGCCGCCATTTCCGGTATACCCTGCTTCTCCCGTACCTGCAAATGCACTGATAATACCCTGTTGGTTAATCTTACGCACCCGGTTGTTGTTCTTATCCGCTATATAAATATTACCCCAGATGTCCACCGCCAGCCCCGCTGGATTATTGAGCTGCGCATCTGTAGCAGGTCTGCCATCGCCCCGGTAGCCGGGATCGTCCTGTCCTGCTATCGTCGTAAGGTACCCAGACGGACTTAGTTTTCGCACCCGGTTATTCATGGCGTCAGCTATGTATATGTTACCCCCATGCATTGCTATCCCTGCGGGTGCCCACAGCGCCACTGCGGTAGCTACGCCTTCATCATCGTTATACCCGGCAATACCATTACCGGCCAGCGTAGTTATATTCTGCCCTTGGCTACTATAGCCCAGCAGCAACAGCAACAAAAAAACGATCCCTTTGCTCATAACGTTATGATAAGAAGTGAAATACATTAAGATACAACCGCACAAAACCAGCTACAACAAATGCATCCCTTATGCAAAGTACCTGATTTTATCTATATTTTCAAAAAAAATGTGCGTCGGGGATTGCTGCGTTCAGGCAGCCTCACGGAAATCTGGATTCGATACTTTTCCCGTTGCTCAAGAAATCTGCAGGTACTTATCTTCAATAGTTACGTTGAAACTTATCTCTGCCCTCAGTGCTTTAAATACTTTCACGATAGTATCTATGGTCGCACTATTGGCGCTGCTTTCCAACTTTGAAATTTGAGCCTTTTGCACACCTACCAGGTCACCCAACTGCTCCTGAGTAAGTTGGCGTTCCTTACGGGCTTGCTTGATCATGTGCCCTAACACGTCCATATTCAGTTCATATTCATACTTGGCCCGCTCAGCCGTTCCCACTTGGCCGATATACTTATCCTTCATTTCGTTAAGCGAGTACGACTTCATTTCCTTATGCTCCATAATATCACATTTTCAACTTTGACTCAATATATTTTTTCCTGATGTTCGCTGCTCTTTTTATTTCATTGGCTGGCACCTTATCACCCTTTTTTATAAAGCCATGCGTTGCGAAAACAAGTGTGTTTCTCCCATCATTTTTATCCCAAAAAGCAAGCAAACGTATTTGCAAACCAGAAAAATTGACCCTGAATTCCCAAATATCGTCGCGTAACTTTTTGAAGAGCGCAGGATCATTCGTTTGTTCCGCATGGTCAATATTGTAAATTAATTTTCTTGCAGCCTTCTGATCAAGGCCACCGATAAATGATTCTGCTTCCTCAAGGAATCTTGTTTCAAAAAAAGCGCATTAATTCTTTTTCCAAAGATAAGGAATGTTTCCAAATTTAGAATCATAATTCAAAACGGCCCGACCACCACTCACACCTCTTTCACCAAAATACAGTAATTTTCCACCATTAATTATAGATATGACCGTCAAAGACATAATAAGCCCCATCGAGCAACTGGCGCCACTCGTATACCAGGAGGGCTACGACAATTGCGGGCTGCAAGTCGGCAACCTTGACGATGTGGTCACCGGCGTGCTCATCAGCCTCGATGTCACGGAAGCCATCGTCGATGAGGCCCTGGCGCGTGGCTGCAACCTCATCGTCAGCCACCATCCACTCATCTTCTCCGGCCTCAAAAGGATCTCCGGCCGCACCTACGTGGAGCGCGTGATACAAAAAGCCATCAAAAACGACATCAGCATATACGCAGCCCATACCAACCTTGATAATATGCGCAATGGTGTGAATGCCAAAATAGCCGAGAAACTGGGACTCGTGAACACGAGTATCCTCTCTGTAAAGACAGGCACGCTCAGCAAATTGTACACCTACGCCCCCCTGGCCGCAGCAGATACGGTACGCGATGCGCTCCTTGCAGCCGGAGCCGGGGAGATTGGCCACTACTCAGAGTGCAGTTTCCAGGCGCCAGGCGCCGGTACATTCCGGCCTAACCCACTTGCAAACCCTGCCATTGGCGCAGCCGGTGGCCCACGGGAGTCTGTGGCTGAGGCAAAAATAGAAGTGCTCGTAACTAAGGACAAAGAGCGCGCAGTGCTGAACGCCCTTTTTAAAAATCACCCCTACGAGGAGGTAGCCTACGAGCTCATAGCACTGCAAAACCCAAACCAGGATATAGGCGCAGGAATGGTGGGCAACCTCCCGCAGCCTATGGATGAGGTACAGTTCCTCCATTACCTTAAAAATAATATGCATACAGCCTGCATACGGCACACGGCATTAGCGGGTAAGCCCATCACTCGGGTTGCAGTATGCGGCGGCGCAGGCAGTTTCCTGCTCCGCGATGCCATACAGGCAGGCGCCGATATCTTCATAACAGGAGATTTTAAATATCACCAGTTTTTTGATGCCGAGGGTAAAATTATCATCGCTGATATAGGACATTATGAAAGCGAACAATTTACTTTAGAAATATTTGACGCGCTACTTAAGAAAAAATTCCTTAATTTTGCAATCCTTTTATCAAATTTATCCACCAATCCAGTAAATTATTTTTGCTAATGGCCACTGTAAAAGATTTTTCGGTTGAAGAAAAGCTGACTGCCGTCCTCGCTTTACAAAAGATCGATTCTAAAATAGATGAGATCAAGACGCTCAAGGGCGAACTGCCCATGGAAGTTAAAGACCTCGAAGATGACATCGAAGGCTTGCAGGTACGCATCAACAACATTGACGCGGAGATCAACAGTATCAATACCTTTATCGAGACCAAGAACAATGCCAAGAAAGACGCTCAGGCCCTGATAAAGAAATACGAAAAACAACAGGATAACGTAAAGAACAACCGTGAGTTTGAAGCCATCAATAAAGAAATGGAAATGATGGAACTTGAAGTGAAGCTGAACGAAAAGCACATAAAAGACGCTACTTACGAGCAGAAAGACCGTATGAACCTGCGCCTCAAAACCGAAGAAAAGATCAAGGACGTAGAAGAAGCGCTGCAACTGAAACGCACCGAGCTTGAAAAAATATCTGCCGACACCGAAATAGAAGAAAAGATACTGGCTGAAAAGTCAGACGCCGCTAAAGCAAAAGTAGATCCACGCCTGCTCACCGCTTACGAGCGCATCCGCAAGAGCTACCGCAATGGCCTGGCCGTAGTGCCTATCCATCGCGATTCATGCGGCGGTTGCTTCAACGTTATACCTCCGCAGCGCCAGAGCGAAATACGCCAGCACAAAAAAATAATCGTGTGCGAACATTGCGGCCGTATCCTCGTAGACAGCGATATGAACGATAAGGTGAGCATCAAGGCTATTTAGTTGTTACAATAGAAAGCTATATATATTCAGGGAAGTTTGCGGGTTCGCAAACTTCTTTTTTTTGTGGCATTTGGACCAGCAGTAACACGGCAATGGCAACTGTAGGCTCACTCACCGGCGTTGTGACAGCAGGATTTATTGGGGGCACCGTCACCATCACTTATTCCATTGGCTCCGGTTGTGCGTCCACATACACGCTTTTTATTATCCCCGAAGGAATAAGCAATCTTAATGCACCCCATGCCATTGTCGTTTATCCAAACCCCGCAACCAATGAGCTCACCATACAGGCAACACCCATGGCTTACAGTGCCTACTCCATAACCAATGAAACCGGCGTGCAAATAACCATCGGCAATATCACCAATGCTCAAACCATTGTGAACGTGGCCACGCTACCACCCGGTCTGTATTTTATTTCCCTCACCGGCACAGCCGGCCGCACCGTACAGCGATT
>Ga0364867_10239_pt1 | contig 34206 bp, 31 predicted proteins | sample ExccelAu500001D4_3_FD_206915 | JGI IMG/M metagenome (GOLD analysis project Ga0364867, IMG submission 206915) | Enriched cells from Trout Bog Lake Hypolimnion, Wisconsin, USA - BchlTB.Aug13.5000.01.D4 | ecosystem: Environmental > Aquatic > Freshwater > Lake > Hypolimnion/Profundal zone | place... | reverse complement strand
TTCTTTAGTGACTACTTGCGAGAGACGAGCCGATACTTGGCGATAGGTCTTGGCGTAGTTGATTGTAGGAAGCCATAAAGTCATCAGCAAGACCCACATCAAAGTAGTGCCTGATGCAGAAATAATCAAGCAACGCCAGATTTCTTTTGGAGCACGTGAGGTTCTCCAGCGCACTACCGACACCCACACACCCGTAATCACAATCGCCACAATAAAAGCGAGCCAATTAAATTGACCTTGAAAACCAGGAAGTAGTCGAGCAATATTGGCGGCGGTTGCTTCGGGATAGCCGGTAACCTTGGCCAGCCAAATAATCCAGATGGCCAGTGCAATCAGCGTGAAGCTAAACATCGCAAACCAGTCAATGAAACTAATGAGACTGCGTTTGAGAATCGGCAAACTAAAGGCGGCAATGATCGACAAACTCGGAATCAAAATCATCAAGTCATGTTCATTTGCTTCTTCGCGAAACAGAACATAAATGAAACAGCCAATAAACAAACTCAGCGGTATGGCAAGGTGCGGGGCACGCCAAGCACCTGCAGCTTTAGCGCGACCCCAGTGAGCCAAAGAAATAAACGCTAGTGGCCAGACAGGCCAGGCATAAGCCCAGAAGTTCACACTCAAGAAGGAGAGAGATTCAAGAGAAGGTGCTGAGCGCATCTCAGGCATATTGCGCCAGCCTTGTTCAGCGATATGACGCCACTCAGGAGTGATGTGACCTAGTTGCCACAAGATGGGCCAGATCGCAAAACCCATTAAACCTAAAACTGTACTGGTCAGCGTCCAACGAAAACGTAACTTGGCATTACTAGCAATCACCGCAATGATGGTTGAGGTGACCACGATCAGGCTGAGTGTGAGGTTGCTCGATAGGGCGACGATGATAATGCCCAGACCAGTCCAAAGACCACCTTGCCATGGCTTATCTAAGCCCCGTACAGTGCCGTAGAGAACAATGCTGATACCCATCAACTGCGCCATCATTGGCGTAGTCTCATGAGCACGCTGCGCAAGACCAACGCAGGCTAAGAAGATGAGCAATGCGCCGTCGGCCAAGGTCATGCCATAGTTTTTGCGATTGGGTTGACCACCCACAGCGAGTGCCATCGGTTGCACTTCATTTCTGCGACCTAAAAGATACGTCGCATACCAAATGGCTAAGGCTGCAGCAAAGAAACAAATCGCAGAGTAGAGGCGAGCAGCATTGGCTGCGCCAATCCAAGAACCAAATAGATCAATGAGGATCGTACCCATCCAATACGGTAGTGGTGCACCCAGAGAAAGATCGCGTCCTGCTAGATGCGGAACAATCCAATCGAGCGAGTTACCACGAAAGAGTGTCCACATACCGCCAAAACCAATTGCATCCTCGTTCTTCCAGGGGTCACGGAAAAAGAGACCAGCAAAACCATAGACTAAAGTCAGTGCAAAAATAATAATGCGCGGAATCGAGTTGGTGGCGGCGGCGGTAAGTTTGACCATTAGCTAAGTAGGGGGAGCAAGTAAATTTTGAGGCAATAAAAAAGGCAGCAAACGCTGCCTTCATTATCTCGCAGGGAAGGAGTTAACACCCCAAAATCCCTGCTATGAGTAAGTCTGTGCCTAAGCCTAGATTAAACCTTCTTTTTAGAAGTCTTTTCTGCTGCTTTAGCTTCTGCTGCTGCAGCTTTTTTCTCAGCTGTTTTAGCAACGCCATCACCGGCAGCCTTAGCAACTGCTTTAGTACCGAATTTCTGACGGAATTTCTCAACACGACCAGCGGTATCCATAATCTTCTGGGTGCCAGTGTAGAAAGGGTGTGATTCTGATGAAGTCTCGATCTTGGCCAATGGATACTCATTGCCATCTTCCCACTTGATTTTCTCTCTAGTGTTCATTGTGGAGCGAGTCTTGAAGCTGAAGTTGTTTGAAACGTCTACAAAGACGATTTCACGATATTCGGGGTGAATGCCAGGTTTCATTTTGAGTCCTATGAGCGGGTAGCCGTTTGAGCCAAATTGGCTTAAATACTTTCCCAGGTTGGTAAATCAGTAAAAGCGAAATTATGCCATGAAATCAACAACAAAGCGCGGTTTTGTAGTCTAAAAAGGGCTAAAACTGCCCCTTTTAGCCACCTTTACGCATTAAGTCGAAGAATTCACCGTTATTTTTGGTGGATTTGAGCTTATCAACGATGAAGTTCATTGCCTCGATATCGTCCATATCGGCCAAAAGCTTGCGTAAAACCCAGATTTTTTGCAGGTTTTCAGCTTTAACCAGCAACTCTTCACGACGTGTGCCGGACTTGTTAAGGTTAATTGATGGGTAAACACGACGCTCAGCCAAACGACGCTCAAGGTGGACTTCCATGTTGCCGGTACCTTTGAACTCTTCGTAGATGAGGTCATCCATACGGCTACCCGTTTCAATCAAGGCAGTAGCGATGATGGTGAGTGAGCCACCTTCTTCGATGTTACGAGCAGCACCAAAGAAGCGTTTAGGGCGTTGTAATGCGTTGGCATCCACACCACCAGACAACACCTTGCCTGATGAAGGAATAACCGTGTTGTATGCGCGAGCAAGGCGGGTAATGGAGTCAAGCAAGATGATCACATCTTTGCCCATCTCCACTAAGCGCTTGGCTTTTTCAATCACCATTTCGGCTACTTGAACGTGACGAACTGCTGGCTCATCAAAAGTAGAGGCAACGACTTCACCGCGAACAGAGCGCTGCATCTCGGTCACTTCTTCAGGACGTTCGTCAACGAGCAGAACGATCAAGATCGCGTCTGGGTTATTAGCAGCAATCGCGTGAGCGATGTGCTGCATCATCACTGTCTTACCGGACTTTGGTGAAGACACAATCAAGCCCCGTTGGCCAAAGCCGATCGGGGAGATCATGTCGATGATGCGACCTGTGAGGTTTTCTTCTGCCTTGATATCGCGCTCTAACAAAATCGTGCGATTTGGGTGAAGCGGCGTCAAGTTCTCAAACATGATGCGGTTCTTAAGGGCCTCAGGAGGCAAACCGTTGATCTTGTCAACTTTGACTAATGCAAAGTAACGCTCACCATCTTTAGGTGTACGAACTTCACCTTCAACGCTGTCCCCCGTGTGTAGGTTAAAGCGGCGGATCTGAGCAGGAGAGATATAGATATCGTCTGGAGAAGCCATGTAAGAGGCTTCAGGAGAGCGCAAGAAACCAAAGCCATCTGGCAACACTTCTAAAGTACCGTCACCAAAAACCATTTCACCGGCTTTAGCGCGCTTTTTCAAAATGGCAAACATCAATTCTTGTTTGCGCATCCGTTGCGTGTTTTCAATCTCCAAGCTAGCTGCCATTTCAAGCAGAGCGGAAACGTGGAGGACTTTGAGTTCAGTTAATTGCATGTGGTTCTCGGGTATAGATAAAGATGAATTTGTGGATATGGTTTTGGGAGATCGCTAGCCTTGATCAAGACTAGATAGAAAAACAGAATTTTGGGTATTTGCTAAAAGAAGGGGGAGTAAATTGCGGGAAATCGGAGCACTGGTAAGTGCGTTGAAATGCTGAATAAAGCCATACTACACTAAATTTCCGCTAGAAACAGCTAAAAACCCAGAAAAACCACAGGCCCACCCTGTGAGCCTGTGATCTGCAACTATTTACAGATGACTATCAATAAAAGCAGTCAACTGGGACTTGGCCAGGGCGCCTACCTTTTGAGCGGCAACAGTACCGTTCTTGAACAAAATCAGGGTAGGGATGCCACGAATATTGAACTGGGCGGGAACGCCTTGGTTCTCATCCACGTTCATCTTAGCGATTTGGAGCTTGTCACCGTACTCGGTAGACAGGTCTTCCAAAATAGGGCCGATCATTTTGCAAGGACCACACCATTCAGCCCAGAAGTCGAGCAATACAGGTTTGTCAGATTTGAGGACGTCCTGCTCAAAAGAGGCGTCTGTTACATGTTTGATGCCGGCACTCATGAAAATTCCTTATTTAGGCTTATTTAGTTATATCGCTACAACGCTTATATTAGCAATAAGCCAAACTTTCTGCCCAAATTTAAAACATAAGCCCTAAAACCAAACTGAATGTCTCAGCCTTTCCCTACTATTTCTAAGCAAGAGCAACCGCACTCATGGTCGATTACGCCTGATGCCAGCGCGCTTGAGCAGTTAGCTAAAGGGATTTGGGATTGTGCAGTGCAAACAAACGAACGCCCCTTAGTGGTGCTTAGTACAGCAGGCCCGCTGATCGGAGTAAGGGCGGCATTAGAATTTTATAGACCAAAAGGCCTAGATCCAAAGATCGCGCTCTTACCGCAAGTGATGAGTTTTAATGACTGGTTAGAAGCAGCGCCTGGCGCGTGGAAGTTTCCAAAAAAACAATCCGACTTAGAGCGTTGGATCTCAGTCTATGTAAATCTACGTAAACATCCCAAACTCAAAACGTGGTTCAAAGCAGAAAGTGATGCGGGCGCGTGGGGTCTTGCGCAGTCTGTGATTGATGCTTGCGATATTTTGTCTGAAGCCATCATTCCGCAATTGCATGATCAATTAAATCGTTTAATTAAAACTAATGCACTTGATTCAGAAGCATGGACTAGACAATTGCAAGCGCTACTGGATAAAACCATTGCACAAGCCTATCCAGAACTTGCGCGCAAAGTGGTTGATCAAGAATCCGAAGTCTTGCTGACCTTCTGGCGTTATTTAAGTGGGGTGGGCGATGCCGTATTTCGGAAACGATTTGCGATGGCAGCCCATCTTAGTGCAGCTCAGGAAGAAACGCATCAACAAACACACCAACCAGCACCAAGACCTTTTATCTGGGTGCAGACAGCCGACCCCAAGCCGATTGATCAAGAGGTGATTGGGAAGTATTTAAATGACTATGCTCAATATGCTCCAGTCGTAGAGGTCACATTAGATTGGCAAGCCGTTGCCTTGTGGTCTGAAGCGCTCGCTGGAGAAAATGCTTCAGGCGAACTCATTGAGTTAAGCGCAGAACAAGTACAACAGCTCAAAAATAATATTGAAGCAGCGCATTACCAAGCTTGGAACTTGATTTCGGCAAGGCGTTTTGAAGAGTTGGCCTGGGCAGCAGCTAAATCGATTGAGTCACATCTGATTGCTGGCAAGAAAAATATCGCTTTAGTAGCGCAAGATCGCTTGGTCGCAAGAAGGGCGCGGGCCTTGTTAGCGCGTTTAGGCCCAGCCTTAAATATTCGTGATGAAACCGGTTGGAAGTTAGATACCACCAGGGCAGCAGCAGCGCTTAATAGCTGGTTAGAGTTGATCCGGGCACCTAAGGAAGGACCAACGGCGAGCGTCTTATTAGAGTTCTTACAAAATCCGTATTTGGATATTCCGGCTTGTATCCAAAAGACCCCAGAGGTATGTATTGGCCTAGTCGCGCAGTTAGAAGATATCTTGATTGCTAGTCAAGCCAAATCTGGATGGGAAACCTTTTACATGGCGATCGAGCGGGCTAATGCGTACGCTGTAAACCACGACACTGCACCGAACGAGGCTTTATTAAAACTGCTGCAATTTGTGAGAGAGCGCCACTACGCTTGGCAAGAGATGAGTCTCAATTGCTCCAATGCTTATGCACTTTTGCAGCAGAACTTACTAGACACCGGCATTGCTAAAGCCTTAGAAAAAGATTCTGCAGGTAAGCAATTATTAGAAGTGATTCATACCTTTGATTTAAGTTCTAGCGATTACCAACGTGTTGCCATGCGTCTTGCTGAGTGGATTAGTCTGATCAAGACCGTGATGGAAGAGGCGTCGTATGAAGAAGTCGGCAAAGAAGCGCAAGCCACTTTGAGTATTTTGCCTTTGAGTTCTACGCGCCTGAGAACATTCGATGCAGTTGTAGTCGTAGGTTGTGACGAGCAGCAATTGCCGGCATTCTCAGAGCCACCCTTGTTTTTTTCGGACACGCTCAATCGCTTACTCAAAGCATCGACGATTACTGCGCAATACGTTCAGCAAGCACGGGATTTCTCGCAACTATTAATGTCTTGTGCGAATGTTGATCTGCTTTGGCAAAGTAAAAGCAAGAGTGGTGAGCCACTCAGACCATCGGCATGGATACAGCGCCTACAAACACAATTGCCAAAATGGACGGCAGTGGTTTCTCAGCCAGAATTACATGGAGGAAAGGCTAGGCCGATAGAGAGAGCGGTAACGACCTTAGATCCCGATTTACCTTTGCCGCTGTCCATGAGCCCTAGTGCTTATAAAGCGTTAAGAGACTGCCCCTATAAGTACTATGTCCGCAGTTTATTGGGACTGCGTGAAGCAAAAGAATTTGAAGACGGCTTTGATGCATCTTTAGCGGGCCAGTCTTTACATGCTCTACTGCGTAATTTTTATCAGGCACTGAAAACTGAAGAGCAAAAAGCAGATTCAAAAATCAAAGATAACACCCCAGTTCGCCGTCAGTGGATGGAACAGCAGTTATTCGCCATCTCTGAAAAAGAGTTCAAACGTCTCATTGAAGGTGATGGCCGAGTGCTAGGCACTTTACGAGATTGGCAAAAACAAATTCCAAGCTTTGTGGATTGGCAATTGCAAAGAGAGGCCGAGGGCTGGCGTTATCACAATGCAGAACATCAAGTTGGATTTGATCTGCACTTTGTCGATGCTGATGGGGTAGATAGACTCATGCGGATTGCAGGGCGCGCCGATCGTTTTGATATCAATGTAGACAGTAAGCAAGCAGCAGAGGTGATTGATTATAAGAATCAGTCAATGACCAAGATTAAAAAACGTGCCGAATATCTCTTAGATGATCCGCAGTTGCTCATTTATGCACGTGCTGCGAATGAAGACCCAGAAAGCGCCCATCTGCAGGGTCGTGAAGTTAATCAAGCTCAGTGGGTTTCACTCAAGGTGGATATCAAACGAGATAAGAAACTCACTAGATCATTGGAAGTAGAAGACGTCCCAGATTTAATGCCTGTTTTTTCTGAGCAACTGATTCAAGACATGCAAAACCTGTGGTCCAGAAAAGAGATGGCGGCATTTGCGCCTGATGGCGTATGCAAATACTGTGAGGCAAGAGGTATTTGCAGAAAGGGGATGTGGTGAAAAAGAAGTTTGATAACGCCATCGCTTGTGATCCTCGCAGATCGGTCATTGTTTCTGCTTGTGCTGGTAGTGGTAAGACTTGGCTATTGGTTGCCCGCATGATTCGGCTCTTGCTTGCTGGAGCAAAACCACAAGAAATTCTGGCGCTGACATTTACCCGCAAAGCCGCACAAGAGATGCGCGACCGACTCTATGGTTTGCTAGAGCAATTTTCAAAAATGAGTGATGCCGAGCTTGTTCATGCATTACAGGAGCGAGGCTTGGAAAAGGATGAGGCAACAGCAGTATTGCCGCAAGCCAAGGACTTATATAACAAGGTGCTCTCTAGCCCGCAGTCGATTGTGATCGATACTTTCCATGGTTGGTTTGGCAGATTATTGAACGCCGCACCCATCTCAGCTGAAGTGCAACCAGGCTTTAGTTTGCGCGAGGACAGCAAACGATTGCTAGAGGAGTGCTTAGATGACTGGTGGGGCGATTTACCTGCAGATCTGAAGGCGCACTATGACGTCCTATTAAATCAGTTGGGCGCAAGTAATACTCAAAAGTTCTTAATGGGTAACTACGGCCTGATGAAACAACGTGGTGCCTGGACTTTCTTTGCGCAAGCTTGCAAAGCAAAAGGCATTACCCCTATCGAACACCTCAAGCAATTTTTACCTAGACTCAATATCGATAATCCGCTGCTCAGGATGTGGAATGCACCCAATGCCAGAGCTGATTTAGAGTTTCTCGTGCGTTGCTTTGCTCATAGCAGTGCACAAGAGAGCGATTTCTTGCCACGTCTAGTTTCCGCTTTAGAGTGTATGCAGCGTGGTGGTGATGTTCTGGAAGTAGCCTCAAATCTCCAGCTAGTATTTTTAAATGGCGATGGCGAATCTCGCTCTAATAACAACAAAGCCCTTGGCGCTGTGAAGACCTATCTCAAGAACGAAGGCTTAAGCCATTTAGAGCCAGACCACATTGCTTATAAGCAAGCTTGGGCGCAAGCATTTATTGAGTACTTAGATTGCGAAGCTGAAAAAGAGGTTTATGCATTAAATCAAGCCTGGTTTGCGATGAGCGAGCGCATGATGGATCATGCTGCTGCCACTAAAGAAGCAATGCGGGTGCGCGATTTTGATGATTTAGAAATTGGCGTCAGTCAGTTGATGGCCGACTCAGCCAATGCAGCGTATTTACAAGCACGTCTTGATGCTAAATATAAACACATCTTGATTGATGAGTTTCAGGATACCAATCCATTGCAGTGGCAAATTTTGCGCTCGTGGCTCGAAGGTTATGGTCAAGATGAAAGTAAACCCAGCGTCTTTATTGTGGGTGACCCCAAGCAATCAATTTATCGCTTCCGCAGAGCAGATCCACGCTTATTTACTAGTGCAAGAGAGTTCTTAGAAACCCATCTGCAAGCAGTCGCGCTGGATCAAGATACAACGCGTCGCAATGCGCCCAAAATTAACTCAGCAGTGAACGCTACCTTTGCTCCTTCACAGTTGCCACCTACTTACAAATTCAACGAGCAGGACACCTTGTGGAAGCCCTTAGAAGCGGGCCTACCAAACGAACTGTATTCAAAAGAGGGTGAAGCTGCGCTATTGCCGCTAGTTCCCTATGTCAAAGAGGAGTTAGAGCCTCGTGTTGGCAATGCTTTCGATGCACCCATTACCGATGTCAATCAAACAGTGGCAGCTACACAGCGCTATGTTGAAGGTCAAGAAGTCTGCAAACTCATTCATCAAGTGGTGGCAACACACCAAGTAATGGATGAGGAAGACGGCCACAAAATTTGGCGCGCCGCCAGAGAAAGTGATTTCTTATTGCTTGTGAAGCGTCGCAAATACTTGCCGCAGTTTGAGAGGGCCTTGCGTGAAGCTGAGCTTGCTTATGACAGCTCTAGGCTGGGAGGCTTACTCAATACTCTAGAGATTGATGATCTAATTGCATTGCTGACAGTATTACTATCACCGCGCCATGATTTGCCATTGGCGCAGGTGTTGAGAAGTCCAATCTTTGGTTTTACAGATCAGCAAATGCAAAGCCTGAGCATTACTAAGGCGAATAACCAATATCAATCTTGGTGGGATGTCTTACAAGATAGCCCAGATGCAGCAGTTCAGAAGGTGGCGCGTTTCTTAGAGCATTGGCGTGTCTTAGGTGAACGCTTGCCAGTGCATGACCTGCTCGATCAGATCTATCAAGAAAGTAATTTGCGTTTTGAGTATGCAATTACTGCACAACCGTTGGCGCGTGCACAGGTGATTGCTAATTTAGATGCCTTCTTAGAGTTATCTCTGAATCAAGATGGCGGTCGTTACCCAAGCTTGAGTCGCTTTATTGATGAGATCAATGCTATGCGCCGGGGTGATGATGACGAAACCCCTGATGAAGGTGATGTAGAGCTAGAGGCCGAGACTGAACTAGCTGAAGTGGATGAAGACAGTGAGATGTCAGAAGAGGATAAGCATAAGCGTGTTCGCTTGATGACCATTCATGGAGCTAAAGGGCTGGAGTCACCCTTTGTGATTATTTTGGATGCCAACCATACGGTAGGTAATTCTGATCATTCTGGCGTGCTTCTAGAGTGGTCACCCAGTGAGAGCAGTCCATCACACTTATCGATGTATACCAAGGCCAGCTTAACTTCGCCGCGAAGCCAGATTCGGGAAGACGAAGAGCTCATTGGTCAGAATGAAAACTGGAACTTGCTCTATGTCGCGATGACACGCGCCAAACAGGGTCTTTGGATTAGCGGTGTAGCCAAAGAGTCCAGCACCAACAACCCAACAGGTTTAGATCAAAAGTCTTGGTATGCAAGAGCTTTGTTTGGACAGATTCCTACTGTAGAGCCTATAGTGGTAATGCCCAGTGCTGGAGCTACAGAAAAAAATGCCCCACAAAAAAATATTCAAACTCCAGAGAACTTCAGCATTGAAGATTTTCAGGTTTCTTGGGAAGAGGCAAAACTCAGCCATCAGCAACAACTACAAGATATTGTCAGTGGCGCTACCGTAAAATCCATACAGGCCGAAGCAGACAAAGTCCCCGATCCCGAAATCCTCGAAGAGGGTGTGCATTTTCATAAGCTGTTGGAGTTTTTGGTTCCGCAATCCAGCAAGTCAGAAAAGTCTCCCGCTATACCAAGTGAGCAAGAAGTGATGAATTGGCTTGGCGTGAATCCAGCGGCAGCCAAAAAACTCCTCACCCATATCCAAGTCGTACTCAATACGCCAGAGCTACAGTTGTATCTCAGTCCCGGAGAATGGCTACAGGCGTGGAATGAATTGGATATCGCTAGCGAAGACGGTAAAAGCTTTCGTCTTGATCGCTTGGTAGAGATGGGCGATCACCTGGCCATCATCGATTACAAGCTGAGCATTCCAAAGCAAGATAGCGAGATGTATGGCAAATACCTCAAGCAACTACAAAACTACCAAAAAGAGCTCAAACGGATTCGTCCTGATAAAGAAAACAGGGCTTACTTGATTTCATCTGGTGGAAAGATCGAGCAAATCGGCGAAGCTCTCTAAGCTTCCTTGGCCCTTGAATAACCCTACTTAGCCCCCATATATAGGGCTAGGAGCAAAAATCCCCAAACTAGGGATAATCAGTGATCACGCTTAAAGGAGCCACGATGAAGATGCAACGTTTCTCTAATTTTTTTGTCAGTTTATTTGCTGCCAGCCTATTGCTGTGTAGCGGCCTAGCCTTAGCCGAACCTACCTTGCCTGAGGTATCTCAAGCCATTCAGTCTGGGCAATTGGGCAAAGCCGATGCCATGATGAAAGAGGTATTGCAAAACCATCCTAATAGCGCCAAAGCGCATTACATCGCTTCTGAGCTCTACCTTAAAGAGGGCAAGTTAGATGCCGCTAGAAATGCTTTTGTTCAAGCGGAAAACTTAGCACCAGGATTGCCTTTTGCTCAACCTGACTCTGTTCAGAAATTGCAAGCGCAATTGCGCGCAGGTTCTGCACCTGCTGCAACAAATGCCGGGGCTGAATCCATCTTCACTAACCCAATCTTCTGGGTGTTAATTGCGATCTTAGTAGCGGGTATCGCGTTCTTCATGAGAAAGCGTCCACAGCCAGTTCAGGTCTACAACGCACCGAGCGCTGCTTATTCAAGTGCGCCAGGCACACCTGGTGGTCCTGCAGGATATCCGCCAGGTTACCCACCAGCAGCACAAGGCGGAATGGGCGGCGGCTTAATGGGCAGCTTAGCAACCGGTGCAGCACTGGGTGCCGGCATGGTTGCTGGTCAAGCATTGGCTAGTCATTTAATGGGCGGCAACAATCAGCCCAATCCAGGTAATGCCAACAGTGGTTTTAATCAAGTGGGCGGACCAGCACCGGATGCGGCGAACTTTGGTGTGAACGATGCAAGCTCTTGGGATGATGGCGGTTCGAGCTCCTGGGATGACAGCAGCGGTGGCGGCGATTTCATGAGCGATGTGTAAGCATCCCTCCATAACAAAATAAATTTATACATTCAACACACACTAGAAAGTAGTAAGTAACCATGGCAATTTCAATGTACCAAGCATCAGTTCCACAACTAAAGAAGATGCTCGTTAATCTTTCTGCAATCCTTAAAAAGGGTGAAGAGTACGCTAGCGCCAAGAAAATTGAAGGCACTGTATTGACAGGAGATCGTTTATTTCCAGATATGCTCCCGCTTACTAGACAAGTATTCATTGCTTGTGATCAGGTAAAGAATGGCTTAAGTCGCTTGGCTAGCATTGAGCCACCGAAGTTTGAAGACAATGAAACCACTTTTCCTGAGCTGCAAGAGCGCGTTGCTAAAACCATTGCGTTTATTGACAGCATCAAGCCTGAGCAGTTAGATGGCACAGAAGCCAAAGAGATCAAGTTCTCCATTAAAGAGTGGAACTTTGAGTTTGTGGGTGAGCAATACTTGCTGACTTGGATCATTCCAAACTTCTATTTCCATGTCACGACTACCTACAATATCTTGCGTCACAACGGCGTTGAAATTGGTAAGGCAGATTTTTTGGGTTAAGCCTAGCATCTTTAGTAAACTACCGGCATGGAGCATTTAAACGCGATTACCGAGATAGTGCAGCCCTGGATCTTTCGGGCCAGTCTTTATCTATCTAATGCATTTTTGGATGACCCGGCAATCTTAGCGTTTGCTTTCTGCTAATAAATAAACCACCCTCGGGTGGTTTATTTACTGAAGGCAAGAAGAAAAGTTCAGCAAAGTGAAAACACAGCACTGCGCCTTACTTAATCATTCCCGCATTTTTAGCATCATCCATTGCTTGAGGCGTTTTCTCTTTCATGAATGCCGGAATCTTTGCCAATGGAATATCCACAATCACAAATCCTGATTCTTCTAACTTCTTCTTCGTTTCAGGGTCTGAGTTGAGTACGCCAAAGTAGTCCGATAGTTTCTGCTGAAGCACTAATGGGGTGGCTTTAGGTACGGCAACACCACGGTAAGCGCCATCGACCCAATTCAGACCTAGTTCTTTAAAGGTAGGAACGTCTGGTAGCGCAGGGTTACGCTTCTCGGTAGCAATCGCTAAAGTGCGCACTTTAGTCTTTTGCTGAATGGCTAATGGTAAGTAACCCATTGCGCCATCAACGTGCATCCCAATTAAAGCGGTAATTAAATCACCCGTACCTTTAAAGGGAACATAAGTAATTTTGACGCCAGCCAACTTATTCAAACGCTCGACAGCCATGTGGTTGGCTGAGTATTGCGAAGATCCAGCCAATGTCATCTTGCCTGGATCTTTTTTGGCTGCTGCCACAAACTCTTGGTAGGTTTTGTAAGGACTATCAGCAGAGACCATTAAGGCATCTGGTGTGAAGTGGTAGTAGTAGATCGCATTGATGTCATCGGTCTTGTACTGAATACCTTCTTGTAGTGGTTGCAAGATGATGTGCGGAATATTGACGCCTACTACGTTGGTGCCATCAGCTGGATAGGTATTGATGGCACTCCACACTAGAGCGCCGCCAGCACCAGCACGATTAAGAACCATCATTTGTTGCTTATATTTTCTGACGGATAAATCAGATTGATAGCGAGCTACCAAGTCAGATTCACCGGCGGCAGGAAAGGGAATGATGTACTGAATGGTTTTATCCGGCAGTGGCTGCGCGCTCGCTCCAGAAAGCAAGCCAAATGATGTGAGCAAGGCAACAAGCAATACAGGTGCAACATTCATTCGTTTTAGTAGTTTCATTTAGAAATCTCCTCGATGACCGCATTGGTGACATCACTCATCATGGCGCTGCCTCCTAAATCACGGGTGTGTAACTTCGGATTGGCAGTCACTTTTTCAATCGCACTCATGAGTTTGGCTGCTATGGCTTTTTCACCTAAGAAGTCGAGCATCATGACGGCTGACCAAAAAGTACCAATGGGGTTAGCAAGACCTTTACCCATAATGTCAAAAGCAGAACCATGAATGGGTTCAAACATGGAAGGGTAGCGACGTTCTGGATCAATATTACCGGTTGGCGCAATGCCTAAACTACCTGCTAAAGCAGCGGCTAAGTCGCTGAGCACATCGGCATGTAGATTGGTAGCAACGATGGTATCTAAAGACTCAGGGCGATTGACCATGCGCGCTGTTGCGGCATCGACCAACTCTTTATCCCAAGTGACATCCGGAAACTCCTTGGCAATCTGGACGGCGATTTCATCCCACATCACCATCGCATGGCGCTGCGCATTGGATTTAGTAATGACAGTAAGATGTTTGCGAGGACGTGACTGCGCTAACTGAAAGGCATAGCGCTGCACACGTTCAACGCCAACGCGTGTCAGGATACTCATATCTGAAGCAACTTCAATGGGGTGACCTTGATGGGCTCTGCCACCTAAACCAGAGTACTCACCTTCGGAGTTCTCACGCACGATCACCCAATCGAGTTGCTCGGGTTTGCAATTACGCAAAGGCGTTTCAATACCAGGCAGGATGCGAGTAGGGCGCACGTTGGCGTACTGATCAAAGCCTTGGCAGATCTTGAGGCGTAAACCCCAGAGCGTAATGTGATCCGGAATCTTGGGGTCACCAGCTGAACCAAACAAAATGGCATCTTTAGAGCGCAAAGGCTCAAGACCATCTTCAGGCATCATCACGCCGTGCTTACGGTAGTAATCGCCACCCCAATCAAAGTGCTCAAACTCAAAAGCAATTTCTGGATGTTTTTTGCTTAAGGCATTAAGAACCTTTTCGCATTCGGGAATAACCTCTTTGCCAATTCCATCGCCTGGAATTGACGCTATCTTGAACGTCTTCATTTGTCTCCTACTGTTTTTATGGATTGCTTAGTGAATTATGCCCCTATCGCACCCTCTCAAGGGTGGTCGTTTACCCCATATTTAAAGGCTTAATTCGCTATGGGATCCCAGTCGAACTAATTGGAGGGCGTGTTGGTCTGGTTTCCTGTAGATGAGCACCAAATCTGGTTTGATATGACAGTCTCTATAGTCTATCCAGTTACCCAGCATGGGGTGATCATGGTATCGATGGGGTAGGTCTAAGTCGTATATCAAAAAATCCAAGGTTTCTTGGAAATCTTTGGCTAGCGTGACCCTGTACCTGCCTTTTGATTCTCGTTTGTAGTCTCTTCTAAATTGCTTAGTGTATTCAGTCGTCCGCATTCAGGTCAGCCATCAAGTCGTTAACAGAGCTAAAGGATTTGAGCTTTCCTTTTCTAGCTTCTTTCATGGCAGCAATGGTTTCTGCGTTTGGACTGAGTGGCTCAAAGGGGAGGGTCTTTTCTCTGGCAATTCGAGTCATCAGAATTCGAAAGGCATCAGACGGCGTTAGACCCATGGCAGCCAATATGGCGCTTGCCTCTTCTTTGATGTCGCCGTTAATTCTGGCGCGAACTACCGCGTTTGCAGTCATAAACCCCTCCTTAATGAGCTACATTGTAGCCCAAAATGAGCGTCTTAAGGCGTTTTAAGCACCTAAAAGCCATTTTATTTGCATACTGTATAAACATACAGTATATTGGCACTTATGGAACTTCAGTCATCTAGCTCAAGCAACACATTAAGCCAGGCCCCACAAGCCTTGGCAGCGCATTTTGACGACTTTGAGTTCAAGCTACTGAGTCACCGGATTTCGGCTGGATTCCCTAGTCCAGCGGCAGATTACGCTGAACAGGGCCTCGATTTGAACCGCTATCTGGTTCAGAACAAGCCAGCGACCTTTATGTTCACCGTGAAGGGTGATTCGATGATGGGTGCTGGCATCTGTGATGGCGACAAGGTAGTTGTCGATAAAGCCCTCAAACCAAAACACAAAGACATCGTGGTGGCAGTCGTCGATAGCGAGTACACCATCAAACGCCTCTACCAATTACGTGGCCGTATCGAGCTCCAACCAGAAAATCCTAGTTTTGACCCCATCACATTTGACGAGGGAAGTGAGCTTCAAATCTGGGGTGTGGTCGTTGGCGTAGTGCGCAAGTACAGCAACGCTAGCAGCAGGGGAAACAAATGAACCCAGCCAACGAATCTCATCAAGCCAAGGAACTGTTCGCATTGGTCGATGTGAACAACTTCTATGTTTCTTGCGAGCGGGTATTTGCCCCCAAGCTCGAAGGTGTGCCGGTAGTAGTGCTATCAAACAATGATGGTTGTGCTGTCGCTAGAAGCGCCGAGGTCAAAGCTCTTGGTGTGAAGATGGCAACACCTTGGTTCAAGATGAAAGACCTCGCTAAAGAGCACGGCATCGTGGCCTATTCATCAAACTACACACTGTATGGCGATATGAGTGATCGCGTCGTACAGGTCCTGAGAAGATTTACGCCTAATCTTGAGGTGTACAGCATTGATGAGAGCTTTCTCAAAATTGAATCTGTCCTTAAAACCTATCCAGATGCAACGCACCTTGGCCAGATCATTAAAAAAGATGTCAAAGACACCACCGGTTTACCTGTTTGTGTAGGCATTGGCTCTAGCAAGACCTTGGCCAAGTTTGCCAACCACCTGGCTAAGAAGCACCCGCAGTTTGCAGGCGTATGTGATGTTGAGAGCATGCCCAAGGAAGAGCTCTATCAATGGATGAGTGAGATACCGGCAGGTGAGGTATGGGGTATTGGCAGACAACTGGCTAAAAAACTCAAGCTGCTGCAAATCAATACCGTCTTTGATCTCTTGCAGGTATCACCACAAACTATGCGCCAACAATTTGGCGTTGTGATGGAAAGACTTTGTTATGAGTTACGTGGCGTATCTTGCCTAAAGCTAGAAGAAGTAGCGCCAGCCAAACAGCAAATTATTGCCTCACGTAGCTTTGGTAAGTTAGTGACCAGCCTAGAAGAGCTAGCAGAGTCGGTTGCTACGCATGCCGCTAGAGCTGCAGAAAAACTCAGAACCCAAAACTCGGTTACGGGCGCGATCAGTATCTTTATTGAAACCAATCCCCATAAACAGAACGAGCCCCAATACGCCCAAAGCATCACCATTGCACTAGAGAACCCAACCGATAACACCCTCAAACTTACCGATGCAGCAATTGAGGGTCTTAAGCAAATCTACCAAAGTGGCTTTAGATACAAGAAGGCCGGAATTGTTCTTAATCTTCTGTCTGACAAACCTACCGTGCAGCAATCGCTATTTGATGACGTAGAGACCAGAGGTAAATCCGCTGATCTCATGAAAGCCTTAGATTCGATTAACAGTCGCTTTGGCAATGCAGTCATTCGTTCGGGGGCAGCAGGAACCAAGCAAGCCTGGCAAATGAGATCAGGCAATAAGTCACCGAACTACACCACCCAGTGGAATGAATTACCAGTAGCGCAATAGAAAAATCAACGAAATAACCAACAACACACAAAGGAGTATTAAATGGAATTGCTAAACAACTTTAATGGTTTGTCACTCGTAGTTATCATGATCTTGTCTTACTTCGCGGTATTGAAAAGCACTAAGCGCGATACATTCGAGAAAAAGCAAGCAGCGTTCAATCGCCACTATCGCTAAGAAAAAATTCAGCAGTAGAAATTAGTAGCGGCAGGTAGTAAAAAAGTAGCAAAGAGCCTAGAGGGGGAATAAGGAAATCACGGATTCCTTATTCCCTAGTAAAGGCTTTTTTATTTAGCTTCTAGAGCTTTGCGCAAGTACGGTGAAACATTGTCTTGGCGCAACATCCATTGCTTGTAATCAGATGGCACCAGATTAATCGCCTCGCCCTTATGCTTACCAAAAGGCATGATGGTCGGAATTCTGGCTTTCTCAGACATTTCCCAAAAAGCATCCAAAGAGGCGGGGTGCAGTTTCTCAATAATCTTGCCAACAATCTTGGAACAAATCCACACATCAGCCAATGCACTGTGTGCATTACGCAATTGATCCCTAGCGGTATCTCTTTCGAAGAAATAAAGTAGAGCGCTTTGAGTGTGGCTATCTAAGTCAGGCCAAAGACTGCGGGCCAGAGCAAGCGTGCAAATGCGCTTGACTTCAGGACTACCAATTGCGACCCAATCAAAATCAATGTTGTGACCAATGAGGTATTTAGTACCAGCGGGCAACTTAAAAGAAGTGCTGGGTGGACAGCTAACAAGCTCTTCATCCAAGATGTGATGGGTGGCAAGGGCACCAAGACTAATCGGTTTACCAGGGTTATAGCGTTGCACCCAAGGGTTGCCCACATCCAGCGGGGAAAGGGAGGTGACATCAAGTGATGCAGCTTCAATGATGACGGCATCGTTCTTATCAGTTGCTTCAACATCGAAAATAATGGCTTGGGACATAGATCTTGAAATGGGTAGTATTCAGCTATTGTGCCCTCAAAAGTTTCAATATGTTGATTTTTGAAGGATATTAAAGAGAAAAATCGCTTAAACTTTTGTAGGTTATATGCAGTAAACCATTAAAAATAAAATATACAGAGGCATCAATATAAATCAGGGCAACCATTGTTGGCTTGCTTTTCCTGTTGGGATTAGGCAGTTTAGCTATGGATAGGACTGCAAGAGGGAATATTGGAGACGAATCTTTTTATCGCTCTTACATTGAATTATTAAACTAAGGAAATTGTATGGATTGGGGATTACAGGGTAAAACTGCTTTAGTGACAGGAACGAGTCAGGGTATTGGTAGAGCAACAGCTAAATTATTAGCCAACGAGGGCGTTCAAGTAGTCGCCGTAGCAAGACGCGTTGAATTGGTAGAGCAGTTAGCCAAAGAAGTTAACGGTGCAAACGGAGGAAAAATTATTCCCTTGGCGGTTGATTTTTCTGTCGATGGAGAGTCGGAGAGAATTGCAAAAGAGGCCGAAGCATTGCTTGGGCATGTTGATATTCTGATCAATTCTGCAGGGGGAAGTCGACCCGTACCATTTGATGCCACTAAGGAGCAGTGGTTGGAAGGCATGACCTTGAACTTTTTTAGGATCCGTGAATTGACCCATGCGCTTGTGCCTGAGATGCAAAAGCAGGGTTGGGGGCGAATAGTAACCTTTACTGGAACATCGGAACCGCGCATGTTAAACGCAGCCTTTACCGCTAAAGCGGCTGTGCACATTTGGGCAAAAGCGCTTTCTCGCGAAGTTGCCGCCAATGGTGTGACAGTTAATTGTTTGCAGCCTGGCCGCATTCGCACTGAGCAGATTCAAAAGCGTTACCCCACCCTAGAAAGCGAACTTGAGTATTCTCGCCAAGAAATTCCGGTAGGCCGTTTTGGCACTACGGAAGAAATTGCGTCGGTCGCATTGTTTTTGAGTTCACCGCTAGCAAGTTATGTCACCGGAACAGTTATTCCGGTAGACGGTGGCTCAAGCCGTTTCGCTTTTTAATCTTATCCTAATTGAGTTAGTTCTTGGATTCAAATACCGCCCTAGAAAAATTAGCGCAATTGGCTTGCGCTATAGATTACGATCAACTCCCCAAAGAACTAGTCGCTAGAGCGAAAGATTTATTGATTGATACCGTCGCATGCGCTTATGGTGCCTTTAATAGTTCCTTGAGAGAGGGGCTTGTAGAGCTGGTGCACTCTGTGGGTGGTAACCCCCAGGCGACATTAATCGGAGTTGGGGAATCTACTTCCGCGCCTTTAGCTACTCTATTTAATGGTAGTTTGATTCGATATTTAGACTGTAATGATTACTATTTTGGTAAGGATCCTGGCCACCCTAGCGGCAATTTCGCTGTAGGTTTGGCGGTAGGACAACGAGAGCAGGTTAGCGGTCAAGAGTTTATTGCCGCGATGGTGATGGCCTATGAAATCCAGCTGCGACTTTGTGACTGGGCTGGCAATCCATCTCTTTGGAAACGCGGGTGGCATCACTCCACTAATGCAGCCTTTTCTAGTGCGGCCTTAGCAGCTAGGTTATCTAAGATGGGCGCTATACAAATGGCGCATGCTATGGCGATTGCAGCAAGCCATCAAAATACACTTGCGCAACTGCAGAACGGAGGCGTGGCTAATATGAAAGCTACTGCTGAGGCTTGGGTTGCCAAGGCAGGAGTTGAAGCTGCCTTGATGGCAAAGGCAGGCATCACTGGCCCACTAGACTTGCTTGAGGGTTCGGCAGGTTGGATTCGAACAGTAGCAGGTGAGTGTCAACTTGGGAAACTGTTGTCTCCGGTAGAACATTATTTAATGCTCGATAGTAATCTCAAGCCATATCCTGCAGTTGCGACCACGATGTCATCGATTGCCTGCGCTATCGCATTGCATCAGGCAGCGCAGATCAATTTTGCAGACATTGAGAAGATTACGATTCGCCTACCCTCATTTGTTTTGGGGACTCCGGCTGCTGGTGAGGATCGTCGCTATCCCAAAAGTTTAGAGGCCGCCCAACACAGTTTGTATTACTGCGTAGTTGTTGCTATGTTAGATGGCGTATGTCATGAAGCTCAATTTACTAATGAAAAATTATGTTTGCCGATGATTGAGGGATTGCTTAGAAAAGTGCAGTTGCTGGAAGACAAATTATTAACGCAGGGATGGCCAGCCGCTGGCGGCGGTGTCGATGTGATGATGAAGGGTGGGCAATTATTTACCAAGACGATCACCCATCCACCGGGGCATCCTCGGAATCCATTATCTGAAGTACAGTTGCTGGAAAAATTTAGCGCTTATGTTGCTCCAGTGCTCGGTAAAGATAGGACTGAAAAGCTATATCAACAACTAAAAATCATTGAGGATTGTGACAATCTCAATCTATTAAGTCCATACCTCGCATGAGTAGAGGAATATTGTTTTTTAAAAATAAAAGGTGCCGCCGATGTTAAGAGTGTTCTTTTTTGTGCTGATGTTGTTACTCTCTACTCAGTCAGGGGCGCAGCCTTACCCATCGAAGCCTATTAAGTTGGTTGTGCCTTTTCCTCCTGGCGGGGTAGCCGATATTATTGCTAGACCTTTAGCGGAGAGTCTCTCCAATTACTTAGGTCAATCCGTGGTGGTTGATAACAAGGGAGGGGCGACTGGCACGATTGGCGCGAGCTTCGTAGCAAATGCGCCTCCTGATGGGTATACATTGCTACTGGGTACCTCTAATGAGATAACCATGAGCCCCACCTTATTTAAAACCCTACCGTACGATCCCAATACCGCCTTTACTCCGATTACTCCTGTGGGGGATTTTCCGAATGTGTTGGTCGTCGGCCCTAGCATTACCAGCAAAAACTTTAATGAATTTGTTGAGTTGATTCGCTCTAAACCGAACAGAATTACCTTTGCCTCGTCTGGAACGGGAAGTACCAACCACCTCACTGCGGTGTTGTTTGCAAATCAAGCCAAGCTCGATATTGTGAATGTGCCCTATCGAGGCGGCGGTCCAGCCTTGGCTGATTTATTGGGCGGTCAAGTCGATGCTTTATTTGCCACTTTGCCTTCGGCTATGGCGCAAATTAAAGCAGGAAAATTACGTGCATTGGCAGTTACAGGTAATACTCGCTCTGCGGCATTGCCAGAAGTTCCAACCATTAAGGAGCTTGGCATTCCTGGGGTGACAGTAACAACTTGGAATGGTGTATTAGCCCCAGCCAAGTTACCGCCAAAGCTTGCCAAACAACTGCATGAGGCCATTGTTCATGTGGCTGAAGAGCCTAGTTTTAAAGAAAAGATGCTGTCCGTGGGAGTTGAGCCAACGACATCCCTCTCTGCTGAATTTAGCGTTCGAATACGAGCCGAATATGAAAAATGGTCTACGCTCATTAAGCGTTCAGGCATGACAGTTGAATAAGTCATCAGGAAATTTAAGAGAAAGATAGAATGAGTAACTTCTTGGGAACGGGAGCCCTTGCGCTTTGGCTGGACGTCGCACCAGAATTGAAAGCCGAGACCGATTATTGGTATTTGGCGGAGCATATTCCCGACCGAATTCATGTGGGTGCATATTTAAGAGCGCGTCGTTATCATGCAATAATTGGTAGCCCTGAGTACCTCACACTCTTTGAAGCCAAGACCCCTGATGATTTAGCCAGTCCCGGCTATTTGAGCTTAGTAACAAACATTAGTGAGCAATCAGTGCGAATTCGTGCTGGGTTTTCGAATGTGGCACGCAACACATTTACGGTAAAAGCTAGCGTAGGCGCCGGTATTGGTCTTTTGATGGCAAGCTTTTGTCTTAAGCGCGACGCTCATGCCACAGAAAATAGTAGTCTGGCACAGTTACTGATAATTTCTGAACAGGCCTTGCTTGAAGAGGGAATTGTTGGCTGTCATGTACTTGAAGCTGCTCCGGAGATTAGGGTCAAGATGGATCAATTTAGGGTAACTGGGGTCCAAGATGCCCTAGTTGACTATGTTTTACTGATTGAAGCTTCCAAAGAAAGGGATCTCGATGCTTTTTATCAAAAGGTTCGGATGCAAGAAGATCTGATTAACGCCGGGTGGATAGTTGAGCAATACGCTATCTATCAATTGCTATATGAATTATCTCAATAGAGTGAAGGCTAAATCATGAAAATTCCCAAACGCTTATTTTTCTCTTTGATTACGCAGACTTTTCTGAGTCTGGTTTGTTGCCTGTCAATCTCGGTGTTTGCTGCCTCTTATCCCGATCGACCCATGAAATGGATTGTTCCTTATCCTCCTGGCGGAACGACTGATGTCATCGCTAGAAATATTGCGCAAAATATGAGCGAGCAATTAGGCCAGCCAATCGTCATCGAAAATAAACCAGGTGCGGGTGGTCAGATAGCGATGAACTATGTCGCCAAAGCACCTGCCGATGGTTATACCTTGCTAGTCAGCGATGCAAGCCTTGCGACTGTTCAGAGTTTGTATAAATCACTCCCTTTTAATCCTCAGGCTGATTTGGCTGCTGTTAGTTTGTTTGTAACAGTGCCCCACATTGTCGTGGTTAATCCTGCGCTGAAAGTGAGCAGTCTGAATGAGTTGATTAGACTCAATAAACAGCAAGCCGAAAAAATGGTTTTTAGTTCCGGTGGCTTAGGATCACCACTTCATCTAGCGGGTGAGTCACTGAAATTCGCCACGGGCTTAGATTGGTTGCATGTTCCTTACAAGGGGGCTGGCCCAGCTATTTTTGCGGTGGTATCTAATGAGGCTCAAATTGCAACACCCTCTTTACCTGCGGTATTAGCCCAAATTCAAGGTAAAAAATTAGATGCATTGGCAATCATGGGTGACAAGCGTTCACCGGCATTGCCGAACGTACCAACCGTCCTGGAATTGGGATATCCAAAAGCTACTGCGATCGGCTGGGTTGGTTTGCATGCCCCAGCTGGAGTAGATGCTGAAGTTCTGAGTAAGTTAGCAGTAGTAACTAAACGGTCCTTAAAGAACCCACTGCTACAAAGCCGCTTGCAAGAGCAGGGCGCCACTATTAGCTCTGATATTAACTCAGGTGAATACGCTAAATTTGTCGGAATCCAAAGTGCGCATTGGAATCAAGTGGTTAAATCGGCAGGCATACAAGCTGAGTAGCAGGTATTTTTATTAATTTTTTTAGAACATGCTGTTTCATCCTACAACTAAATCAACCTTAATTCCTATTATTTGCCTTTGTAAACTACTACGCTGAACTCTTCTAGACAAAGGAGGGTTTATCTTGCAATTAGCACTGGAATGTACTCACAGACAGCAGCGTTACTTTAGATTTGTTCTGGACGGTCGAACTGTCCTAGTTTTGGCAATAATTTGGATGATTTGGCAAATTCTCAGAGTTTTAAAGGTCTTCTGATTCGCTGTTTGAGGGGCAGGGAAGGTGGATGAGCCTGACCCCCGGCACTGGCAGAAATTGGGTTTGGCTGCTTCGTTCCCGACCTGACCAGGTTATCCAACCCACCATGCGGGGAGGCCCATCCAACTCCATTTTAGCTTGTTAGAATAGGACTTATGACATCTTTGGCCCTAGCCCGTTCGTGGCGCCCTAAAACATTCACGCAATTACTCGGTCAAGACCATGTAGTTAAAGCACTGAGCCACGCCTTAGATCAAGGTCGATTGCATCACGCATGGTTATTTACCGGTACTCGAGGTGTAGGTAAAACTACGATTGCTCGAATTATGGCCAAAGCACTCAATTGCGTTGGTGAAGATGGCCAAGGCAAGATGACTTCTGAGCCTTGCGGTAAATGCGCAGCATGCACAGGAATTGATCAGGGTCGATTTGTGGATTATGTCGAGATGGACGCCGCAAGTAATCGTGGAATTGATGACATACGGGACTTGCTAGAAAAGGCTGCATACGCTCCAGCCAATGCACGCTATAAGGTATACATGATTGACGAAGTGCACATGCTCAGTAAAGAGGCATTCAATGCACTTCTCAAAACCTTAGAGGAGCCACCAGAGCACGTTAAATTTATCCTTGCTACAACTGATCCCCAAAAGATTCCTGTAACCATTTTGTCACGTTGCTTGCAGTTCAATCTCAAGCAAATGCCAGTACCCCTCATTGTTGAGCATTTAGAAAAAGTCCTTGCTGCAGAAAAAGTCGATTACGAAACCAATGCCCTGCGTGTCTTAGCAAAAGCAGCCCAAGGCTCGATGCGCGATGCTTTATCTTTAACGGATCAAGCGATTGCTTATGCTGCTGGCAAAGTTTCAGAAGAATCCGTACGCGGCATGCTCGGCACTTTGGATGATTCATATCTCATTCGGATTCTCGATTCTTTAATTGCTAAAGATGGTGCAACACTATTAGCCATTAGCAATGAGATGGGAGAGCGCAGTATGTCTTTCTCATTGGCCTTGCAAGATCTATCGAGTTTGATTCAAAAGATTGCTGCGGCTCAAATTGTTCCTGAGTCTGTATTAGAAGATTGGCCAGAAGCGAATGAGATTCGTCGCTTGGCCACATTGCTTACTAAAGAAGAAGCGCAACTCTTTTATCAAATCACCATTACCAGCCGTCCTGATTTATCACTTGCGCCCGATGAGCAAACTGGCTTTGCCATGACGCTTTTGCGTATGTTGGCATTTCGTCCTGGTAGCGGAGGAGGCGGTGGTTCTGCTCCAAACCCATCAGCGCCACCAGTCAATATTGCACGCCCAACTGCAACAACGCATTCAGCACCAGCTGCAAGAGCATCCGCTCCTGCGCCGGCGGCACCTGCAGCCACTAAGCCTGTTACTTCTACTGCTGCACCAGCTATCTCAGTTGCCCCCGTTGCAGCAGCCAGCAACGCAGTTGGCAACCCAGCTGAGCGCCCTGATTGGCACGCTTTGATGCGCCAGTTACCAGTCAAAGGTATGGTTCAGCAGTTAGCATTTCAGACAGAGTTGCAAGATTGGAGCGATTTGGCTACTGGCGTGAAAGCCACCATCGTTACGCCGATGCCACAGCTGGCTTCCGAAGCATCAGTAGCGCGCTTGGCCGATGCCTTAACAGCGCATTTTGGCAAACCCGTGAAAGTGTTCATTGAAAAAGGTCAGGTTGAAGGTAAGACCGTTGCCAAGGTAGACCAACAGATACATCAAGAGAAACGTCAGAACGCAGAGCAATTGATTGCAGCCGATCCTTTTATTCAGCAATTGGAAAAAGAATTTGGCGCAAAGGTTGTTGGCGGTTCTGTTAAACCACTCTAAATTTAAGGAATAAAAGAGATGATGAAAGGTGGACTTGCTGGCCTCATGAAACAGGCTCAGCAGATGCAAGAGAAGATGAAAACCGCGCAAGCGCAACTGGCTGCGTTGGAAGTTTCTGGTCAAGCTGCTGGGGGCCTAGTCAAAGTATCTCTTACTGGCAAATACGAACTCAAGCGCGTACAGATTGATCCTGCTGCGATGGACGATCGCGAGATGTTGGAAGACCTCATCGTGACCGCGTATTCAGAAGCATTTAAACAAGTCGAATCTGCCAATGCGCAATTGATGTCTGGCGCAACTGCTGGCATGCCAATGCCCCCTGGATTTAAGTTACCCTTTTAAGAATTGATTTAATGGCACGTCATGAAGCACCTCAAGATGCACTCGGTCGCCTGATCGAAGCGCTACGCGTTCTGCCTGGAGTAGGACCAAAGTCAGCACAGCGCATGGCTTTTTATTTACTGCAACATGATCGTAATGGCGCAGCTGTTCTCGCTCAATCTTTGGGTGAAGCAGTAGAGACGGTTGGTCACTGCGCCCGTTGCAATACGTTTTCAGAGACCCAAATCTGCGTCACATGTTCAGATGGTCGCCGTGATCCATCTTTGCTCTGTATTGTAGAAACGCCTGCTGACCAAGTGATGGTGGAGCAGACTTTAAGCTTCAAAGGTAACTACTTTGTTCTCATGGGTCGCATTTCACCGCTCGATGGCATGGGGCCAAATGAAATTCATTTTGATAGGCTATTAGCCCGTATCGAAACCCCTGACACTGACGTCCCAGTAAGAGAGGTAGTGCTAGCCACCAACTTTACAAGTGAGGGTGAAGCAACTGCCCATTACATCGGAGAAGTACTCAAAGCCAAAGGCATTAAGGTCACCCGAATTGCCAGAGGCATTCCGGTGGGTGGTGAGTTGGAGTATGTTGATGCCGGCACTTTAGCTAGAGCCTTGATGGACCGCCGTTAATTATGTCTGCAGTAATCAGGCTGTCAAACCCATTAATAGAAGATGCCAGGCTTCATGCGAAGGCATCAGGTCGGTCTGTTTCTGAACAGATTGAGTATTGGGCTCGACTTGGTAAAGCAGTTGAAGATAATGCTGACCTAGGCACTCATATGATCCAAGATCTACTGGCTGGAATTAAGGATATAAAGCTGCAAAAGCTTGCCCCGTATCATTTCGGAATCTTGCGCTAAACCCATATTCACTGTGGCGTTGATATTGAGCCGGAGAATTATTAATAGCTCCTGACTATGAAATCAACAACTACTGACCAAACTGGATTAAGTTTGACCATGCAAGCCATTGCCGAATTAGAGGCCGGTCAAGGAAGGCGCTGTGAAACAGTCCAACAATTGATGCAAGAGTTGCTAGAGGATGACGTGCCAGATCAACTTCATCTCACACAGAATTACCTGCCAACAGTCGCAAAACGTCGCGAATAAGTAATAAAAACCCCATTAAGGCTAGATAAATACTAGATGTATTGATCTCTAGACCAAATCTTTGGATAATCGGTATCTATGAAACCATCTGTAGCCATGAATGCCCATCGTACTGAGATTCGCTCCATCGTTGAAGCGCATCACGCCAGTAATGCCCGCGTTTTTGGGTCGGTAGCTTCTTGTACTGATGAGGATGGAAGTGATCTTGATGTCTTAATCGATCCTAGCAATGAAACCACTTTGTTTGATATCGGTGCTATTCGTTATAAATTAAAGCAACTACTGGGCGTATCGGTAGATGTCTTGACGCCTAATGCATTGCCAGAGAATTTTCGTAGCACGGTTATCGCCCAAGCTTTGCCTATATGAGTCGTGATCCGCAGAGGTTGCAGGATTACTTGGAACATATTCTTTTAGCAATTAAGAGAATCCAAGAGTACTGTAGCGAAATTGATGAGTTAGGTTTTCTAAAGAGCCAATTAATTCAAGATGCGGTAATCCGTAATTTTGAGGTTATTGGAGAGGCCAGTAGAAATATAGAGCGCCTTTTTCCAGATTTCGCGGCAGCACACCCAGATCTTCCACTCATGATTGCCTATGAAATGCGCAATGCTTTGGCTCATGGTTATTTCAAAGTTGACCTCCAAATTGTTTGGAAGACAATCGAAGTTAATCTACCAATCCTTGAAGAACAGGTGCTTAAGGCTATTGAGGCTAGTTCTCGTTAGACCCCATTTAGGTTGCATAACTGCATCCTAAACACCCGCCCAGTCACTAAAACGACATAAATACTAGGTAAATTGCCCCTTATTGGGGATAATTCGGTCTGCACCACTGTTGAGCTTCAATCTCACTCCGTGCCGTATTACTAAATTAATTCTTTTCGTATCACTTGGCCTCGTAGCCGCAAAAAAGAAATCGTGAATGACTCGAAAGCACTATCTCATCTTCCTGTTGAGCATTTTCTTGGCTACAGTTTGCAGTTATTCGTTTGCACAGAAAGCAGGGTCAGGCGCTGACCAAATCGCAAGCGTTACTGAGTCGATAGAAGGCGTGCCAACTGAGGGCACATTTTTGGGATTGCCTGCAAATATTCATGGTCAAACCACTTACATAAACCAACGGTACAACTCGTTTAATTCCCCCTATCAAGGCCAAAATAGTTTATCGCCAGATAAATCGATGAGCTATACCTGGTCGGGCACTTTATTTTTTGGAGTCAGGCTAGCTCCAAATACCGATGTGTATTTCAATCCAGAGGTAGTTTCAGGAGTAGCTTTTTCTGGATTAACTGGTTTAGGTGGACCAACCAATGGAGAGGCAACGCGAGCACAGGGTTCGGCTGCACATTTTTACTCTGCACGTGCTTTTGTTCGCCATACGATTAATCAAGATGGTGAAAAGGTTGAGTTGGAGAATGAGGCCAACCAAATTAGCCAGCTTGTGAGCAGCAATCGCTTTGTCATTACGGCCGGGCAGTTTGCTACTTTAGACATATTTGATGATAGTCGGTATGCAAAAGATCCTCGAGTTCAGTTTATGAACTGGGGCAATATGACCTATTTGGCCTATGACTATTCCGCCGATGCGCGTGGTTATGGCTGGGGCTTAGCAGGGGAATGGTACCAAGATAATTGGGTATTTCGTGCTTCGCGAATGACAACCCCCTCAACCCCAAATGCGCAACCAATTGATTGGCATATTTTTAGTGAATATGGTGATCAGATGGAAGTCGAGCGTAATCACTATATTGGCGACCTGCCGGGTAAGGTGAGTATCTTGGGCTATCGCAATCGCATGATATTGGCCCGCTTTACTGATGCGACTGCATATATGGTTTCAAATAATTTACAAGGTACCCAAGCACTTACTAATGTGCGAAACGGTGAGCAAATAAAAACAGGTATTGGACTTAATGCAGAGCAGGCTCTAACCAAAGACCTTGGTGTTTATATGAGAGCCTTTACTTCTGATGGGCATACCGAGACCATGGCTTTTGCAGAGGCGGATAGCTCTCTATCTGTAGGCGCGGGGATTACTGGTGATAGATGGGGAAGACCAAAAGATACCATCGGTGTATCTGCAATGCTCAACGGAATATCGTCTAATCGTAGGGCGTATTTGCAAGCTGGCGGCATTTCAAACTTTATTGGTGATACGCCGACTCCTTATGGTGGATCCACTCAATCTTTGTCCTATAAACCCGAGCAAATTAGCGAAATTTATTACAGTTTTCTTGTCACCAAAAATATCTTGTTAGCTGCAAACTATCAACATATTCTCAATCCGGCCTACAACTCTGCTCGTGGACCAGTAAATGTTTTCTCATACCGAATTCATGCGGAATTTTAGGAAGTCAAAATGAGCTATCCTAAATGGGCTGTCCCCATATTGATGGTTCTGTGTGCCCTTAATAGCCACGCTCAAACCGAGATTACTGGAGCTGGATCCTCGCTGGCTTACCCCGTCATGCAGGAGCTGGCAAGGCAATTTAAAGAGCATAAAAAAATTGAACTCATTTACAGTTCGGTCGGCTCAGGCGAGGGTATTCGCAGAATTGCCGCACGCACAGTGGATTTTTCTTTATCGGATATTCCGCTCACCCAATATGAACTCAATAGTCAGGGTTTAGTACAGTTCCCTGTATTTGCCAGTGCCATCGTCCCGGTTGTTAATTTGCCCGGAGTTGATGTTAGTCGCATGACCATTAGTGCGATAGCTTTAGCTAATATTTATATTGGAAAAATAAGCCGCTGGGACGATCCAGTGTTGCAAGAACTCAACCCTCACATCAACCTTCCAGATCTTCCAATTAAGGCGGTCTATAGATCTGATGTATCGGGCACAAGTTATGTGTTCACCTCTTTCTTATCAAAATCGGATGCCAACTGGAACGCTATTTATGGCATTGGTTCGAGGCTCAAATGGCCGGTTGGACAAGGCGCAAAAGGTAGTGAGGGCCTTGTGCGGACGGTTAAAGCAACCGAAGGCGCTATTGGATATGTTGAGTTTGGGGCTGCTACGAGTGCTCAGTTAGACATTCCAATGGTGCAGGTTCAAGGAATACTTATCACCGCGAACAACCAATTATTTGCAGAATCTTTTAATGCATTAACCCCAGTTCGATCTAGTTTTTATAAATTTGCGGCGGCACCCAGTGGCTTACAAAATAGCTGGCCTATTATTGCAATTACTAATGCCTTGGTTCTGCAGCACCCTAGTCAAGATGACGATGTTAGGGGTAGCCTAGCCTTTTTTAGCTGGGTTTACCAATCTGGTTCTAGCGTGATTAAGTCTTTTAATCTTCTGCCGCTAGAAAGTAAAAAAGGAATTGCTTTAGTTGAAGCGCAATGGAAAGCGATTACCAATGAAAAGGGGCGGTCTTTGTGGGTTGGCGAGGGGTTGGGGCGCTAATGCAACTTTTTCTCAGTCAAGTTCACGGGTTTTTTATGCGCATCCTATCCTTAGTATTTTTGGTCGGCCTCTTAGCAACTACAGCGCAGGGGAGCCCCGTAGGAACCCGCTTAGATAAGGTTTATAAGCAATTCATTATTCAAGGCGAACGTCCAGAGATTAGCTCTTGTATGGCGATTGCATTTAAGGCGGTTCGAGAAAATGCTCCGTATGAAGCTATAACTTACCCAGACGATGTTCAGGATAGCGCTTTAGTTCAGGAGGACTTTGAGGGGGAGCACATGGTCAAGTTGGTTACGATTTCCGCTGAAGGACTGCCCCGTAAGACTGGGTTTTATCTGTCAAATACACCTGAAAAAATCCAGATTGTTTGTTATCAGATAGATGAAGGGGTGCCCATCGTAAAATTTAATCAGGTGAATCGCAAGTAATAAGAAGGTAATTTATTCCCCCCCCTTAATTAATTTAATTATTTCTATATTAATCAATAACATAGGTTTTTTCTAAAAATAGACATTAAAGACACTTACCCTATAATGCACGCAATATTTGAATTTTTAAGACTCCACAAAAATCCACTATTTTTACTATTTCGAGGCGCCATTGACTATTAGAAATGAATACAATTCTCAGGCTGTAGTTTTGGCGATGTATTGCACCGTCTTGAGTTTATGTCTTTGTTTTATTTCTAATTCCATGGGGCAGTCCCCTGATTCTACTGTGCAGGTTTTGACAACCCCCTCACTTTCTAGTCCGCCGCAAGGCACAGAATCATACCTACCAAAGACCGCTGAACCAAGACTAGTTTTAGCGGATTCTAAAAATCTGAGCAAGAAATCCAGTCCAAATAACTTAGATTTACGTCAGCTATGGAATGAATTGCGCGCCAATAACCCTCAATTGATTGCTGCACGCGAGTCCTATTTAGCAGCAAAAGCAATCGTCCCTCAGATTGCTGCGCCAGATAACCCTCAAGTGGGTTTAATTTGGTCTGGTATGCCAGTCGGCTCAGCTGCTGCCTTGGGTACGGCTGGAACAAATCCTGCGGGTCAAAGTGGTTACTCATTTGCTCAGCCCTTTAAGTTTCCGGGTAAGAAGAGTTTGGCTGCTGATATTGCTGATAAATCCGCAGAAGCTTTACAGGCTCAAAATGACAATTTATATCTTCAGCTAGGCTCACAGTTAGCCACTTTATATTACGGTACCCTGGCAGCGCAAAAGCAACTTAAAGTTTTGAGTGATACGGTGATCCGTACCGAGTTAATTAAAAATATCGCTAAGGCCCGTTACTCAAGTCATGCCGCTGCTTATGTAGAGTACCTCAATGCACAAGTCGCTCAAAGCTCTGCCGAGTCAGACAAATTTAATCTTGAAAGACAGTTGATCGTTGCTTACAAAAATATCAATGCATTAATTGGCAGGGACCCACGCGAAAAACTGATGCTAAGTGGCAATGTCAATACCGCAATAGGCAAGGTGCCGTCTCTGATTGAGCTTGAGTCCTATGCGGAGAGCTCACATCCGATTTTAAAAAGCTCCATTCTCCAGCTGGATGCCGCTAAAAAAGGGGTTACATTGGCTAAGGCAGCCTATCTACCAGATTTTCAGGTAATTGCGACCTCATATACTCCGCGTGGCCCAATGACCTCAAACAATGGCGCGCTTTATTATCAGTTTGAATTTGATATCGTCATTCCTCTTTATTTCTTTACAAAGGAACGTTATGGCGTTGAGCAAGCCATGCGCAATCAAGCTGCCGCTGAAGCTACCGATGTATCAACTAAGCAGCAAATTATTTTGGGTGTGGGATCAGCCTTTGCAACTTATGAGCAGGCAAAAAAATATGCTGAATTTTTAAAAGAACGTCAAGTTCCACAGGCTGATGCGGCATATCGAGTGGCCATCACCCAGTATGCCAATAATGGACAGGGCTTTACGGATCTTCTTACCGCTCAAACTCAATTAAGAACTTTGGAAATACAGCTAGCACTTGCTGAAAGCAATTTATTACAAGCTCAAGCAGCATTATTTGCCTCTGCGGGCAAAGATCCCATTGAATAGGTGTTACCCATGTTTAAAAAATATCTAGAAAAAATGAAGCCCACGGCAAAAGTGCTGCTAAATAAAGGGCGAATTTTATCTAACCATCTGGCCACTAGGGTTCGCGTCCTGTGGGCTAAGCCAGTGATGAAGTTAGGAACCTATTTAGTGGTTGCTTTATTGATTGGTATTTTTGTAGGCCAGAAGCTTTCGCCAAAGTCCGACGGCACAGATAGCAAAAGTCAAAAAATGGTTTCTGTGGATAAAACTGGAATTATTAATATTACTTTGCCAGGCGTAACACTCTCCCCTGAGGTGTTTGAGTTTTCGCAAAGCGTGGAGTCCAACGTTCCCGTTTCACTTTCAGTGCCCGGTCGTTTAGCCTTCAATGCAGAGAGAGTTAAGGTAATTTCCGCACGCGCTCCAGGTAGAGTTGAGCGAATTTATGCATTTGATGGTGCCATTGTGAAAGCAGGGCAAGCCATTGCTGACTTCTTTAGTCCGGATTATGTTTCTGCTCAAACAGAATATATTCTTTCGGCAAAAATGGTTTCAACATTACAAAAAGCAGCAGTTGGAACTTTATATGATGACGCCCAATCAACTTTAGAAGCTGCTGCAAATCATCTGCGAGTTCTGGGTGCAAGCAATGAAGATATTTCGCGCCTCAAAAATGGTGGACAAGCTACCCCTACATTCCCTATTCGCACCCCAATCGATGGCGTCGTAATTAAACGTGCGGTAGACCCCGGTGCGTTTATGAATACCGGGGATATTCTAGCGACGATTGCAGACCCAAAAAACCTCTGGTTCTTAGGTAACGTATACGAGCAAGACGTAGGGAAAATTAAAGTAGGCGATACATTCCACCTAAAGGTTGAGTCTTTCCCAGGCCGGGAATTTATCGCAAAAGCAAATTATGTTGGTGCGACAATTGATCCTGTTACGCATGCTTTGATTGTTCGGTGTGAAATTGAAAATACGGATGGCTTATTAAAGCCGGAAATGTTTGTCAGTGGAAAATTGGACGTTGGTACTACACCTGCGATCATTTTGCCAAGCACTGCGATAATTCAAGCGCGTAATGTCAGATTTGTGATAATTAAAACGGGAGCGGATAGTTACCGCCGACTTCCTATTCAAGGGTTTGATCTGAGCTCCAAAGAGTTTGCAGTAACTGATGGTTTATTAATTGGTCAAACTATTTTGACTAAGGGTGCTACTTTATTAAATCAGCGCTTCCTTCGTGAAGAAGACTAGGTTAGCGTAATGAATATCAATGATGTTCTCAAAAGAAGGCTACTGATTGTCTTTCTGTCTATTGGTTTGCTGGCTGCAGGTATTACAAGTTTCCTAAAGCTACCTTTACAGGCATACCCTGGGGTTGCTCCATTAACTGTGCAAGCAATTTCACAGTGGCCGGGGGCTAGCACTGCTCAGATTGAACAGCAAATTACCATCCCAGTAGAAAATGCTTTGGCCGGCGTTCCGGGCGTTCAAGTGTTCAGGTCAGTATCTCTTTTTGGCCTTTCTGTGGTTACAGTGAAGTTTAAAGAGGGTGAGGATAGTTTTAAAGCGCGCCAATTAATTAATAGTTATTTGAATAACTTAACCTTGCCAGCAGGTGCCAGTATTGCAATGAGTCCAGACTCTGATGCTACTGGTGAAATTATGCGTTTTGCCGTGACAAGCGAATATGCGTCACCCATGCAGCTTAAAACCTTTATGGATTATGAAGTTTATAAAGAGCTTAAGCATGTCCAAGGTATCTCAGATATTTCTGCATTTGGTGGTCAAACTCGTCAGTACCAAATTATTATTAAACCTGGTAGTTTGCAGGCTAAGAATGTCACACTGCAACAGCTTATTGATGCAGTTACGAACTCCAATACCAATGTTGGAGGAGGTCTATTACCTGTTGGTGAGCAACAATTGGTTGTTCGCGGTGTTGGTTTACTCCAGACGATTGATGACATGCAGCGCATTGTCATTGCAGTAAATAATGGCGTTCCGGTCAGAGTGGGCGATATAGCCGAGGTACGCATTGGCCACACTTTGCGTCAGGGCATGTTTCAGTACCAAGATGTTAACGATGGAGTAGAGGGTATTGTTCTTTTACGCCGCGGAGAAAATGCCTCCGAGGTGCTTGACCGAGTTAAGTTAAAAATCAAAGAAATTAATACGTCTATCTTACCTCCCGGTATTGATATTTTTCCTTTCTATGATCGCCAAGTTCT
>Ga0364867_10215_pt2 | contig 34212 bp, 34 predicted proteins | sample ExccelAu500001D4_3_FD_206915 | JGI IMG/M metagenome (GOLD analysis project Ga0364867, IMG submission 206915) | Enriched cells from Trout Bog Lake Hypolimnion, Wisconsin, USA - BchlTB.Aug13.5000.01.D4 | ecosystem: Environmental > Aquatic > Freshwater > Lake > Hypolimnion/Profundal zone | place... | reverse complement strand
CATTCCAATCAATCGGCAGGGGCAAGTGCTGTTTTAAAGACTCTAGATTGAACGCCGGCGGCTGGGTTCCATTGATGATGGCTCGCACAATATCAGGAGCTAAAAGTGCCCTGTCTAAAACACGGGCTACATAAGTTGACGAGACATTTTCTTTTGCAGCGAGCTCTTTGATGCTCCCAACTTTGCCGCTGGTTAATAGATTTAACCATTCATGGGATTTGGAAATTTGCTCAATGAGTATGCTGTCGGGTATTTTCTCAATCTGCTCAGAACCTTTCATCAGTAAGCGCATGGCTCTGCCACATCGTTTGATTTGAGTATCAAAGCTTAAGCTCACTATTTCTGGTGAGCCTAAATTAAATATCGCTTGTAGATTGATATCGATGCGTAATTGTTCTTCATGAACGGTGACTTTTTTAATGAGCTCATGGATTAATTTAAAGGGATCAGGTTCTTCTAGTTTTAAGGCTATTTGCCAAACCTTTTCTTGAGTAGATTGCAGATGCTCTGGCTTAATATTGACTGCACGAGATAAAGCATCGCTATCTAATAACCAATTACGCAAAGTGCCCACTACCAATTTTTCTAATTCAAGGGCGGGTATTCTGATGGCCTGTGGCGCTGCTGCTCTAATCCCTGTAATCAAAGGCTCAGAAACATAGTAGCGATAGCGCTGGGTTTTCTTTTGACTGTGCGATGGCACCAGAGATGCCCATTACCATCAAAAATAATGCCAGTTAGTAAGCTGGCTGAAGGCACAGAGCGTTTATCTTCATAACCTTGCTTGTTTGCTTTGAGCATTTCTTGAGCTTTATTCCAAGTCTCCTGATCAATGATAGGTGGATGCTGACCTGGATACGTTTTATCTTTATGAGCAATACATCCTATGTAGATAGGGTTAGAGAGCATGCCATAGAGCTGTCCACGTGAAAGGGCTTTGCCACCATAAGTCTTGCCAGACTGATGGAATGCAATTGGACTGAGTACTCCATTGCGCTGCAATTCTTCTTTAAGATCACGAACGTTTTGGCGCTCCAAGTAACCTGAGAAGATTCTTTTTATTAATTGAGCGCCAATTGGTTCAATCTCTAAAGTGCGCTCTTTAGCCACATAGCCAATGGGCGGGGTACCGCCCATCTACATCCCCTTGGCTTTAGAGGCAGCAATCTTGTCACGGATACGCTCACCAGTAACTTCTCTTTCAAACTGGGCAAAGGATAGTAAAACATTGAGGGTGAGTCTACCCATGGAGCTGGTCGTATTAAATTGCTGGGTGACCGATACAAAGGAAATCCCTTTGGCATCGAACTGCTCAACGATTTTGGCAAAGTCGGCTAGTGAGCGTGTTAAGCGATCAACCTTATAGACTACGACGACTTTGATTTTCTGTTGATCAATATCAGCCAGTAGTTGCTTTAGGGCAGGGCGATCCATGTTGCCGCCGGAGTAACCACCATCATCGTACAAAGTAGGTAAGGCTTTCCAGCCTTCTTGTTTTTGACTGAGGATAAAAGCTTCACAAGCTTCCCTTTGTGCATCTAGTGAATTAAAGCCTTGCTCTAAACCTTCTTAAGAGGATTTGCGGGTATAGATTGCGCAGGGGATAGCAACCCGACTCATTTTTTTAATCCAAAAAAGACCGGACCAGACCAGGGGGTTCCGGTAATTTGTTTAGCGATTGCCGACAAGCTTTTCCAGCGCCGCTCTTGATATAAGTAGCCGTCTTCCAAAACGGTAACTTGGTGCGTTTGATCTTGCCAGACACGAATGAGTCTGGACCCCACCGCTAACTGCCCGGTTGGTGATGCAGTTCCCAGCTTTAGTTGGCGTTTTTCAACGGCGGATAGGCCACCTAGTTCTTTGGCCTGAATATGCCAGCCAATCACTTCACGTAAAAAGGTTTCGGGAGCGGATTTTGGGGGTGGACAGTTAAAGAGTTTGCGCCACCAATCAATTAAACCGGCGCGACTGAGGGTCATTAATAGTGAGAGATTCATAAGACTCCTTTAGGGTGTTTGCTGACACCAGTAACGCTCTGAAGCAGGGTAATATCAAGTCTTATATCGCTAACAAGCTCACTATTTATGCGCAATTTCATTATTAATTTTGCTAAAGAAGCCCCCTATGAGGCGGGTATGGGTATTTTTGCTTATTTGGCCTATAGCTCAGTTGGTTAGAGCAGAGGACTCCTAATCCTTTGGTCCTAGGTTCAAGTCCTGGTGGGCCTACCAATGAAATCAACGACTTAGGGAGAAATTCCTAAGTCGTTTTTCCTTCTGTGCTACCAGGTACGTAAGCAATCTCCACACATCTTCAACTACAACCCCAATAAACATATAGATCTGCTAGTGGAGCAATGAACTATTTTTAGACAGCGGTATTCTGACTTTTTCATTTGCAACCGCAGCAAATGTTCTCGTATCGTGCTATCTGCCTAATTTTTATGCCTTTTTCTGGTGCATGTGCTCTCTTTTAGGGATTTATTAAATTTGCACCAACATGAACCATTCTCTAATGACTAAAGACGTTAGGTATTCCTGCCCACAGGATTAATTTACTCAAGAGGTGAGACATGAAACGTAGATCAATATTGAAGTTGTCAGCTTTAGCAGCAGCTTTAAGTTTTACAGGCTTAAGTCATTTGGCAATGGCTCAAAGTAAGGAGCCAATTAAGGTGGGTATCTTGCATTCCCTGTCTGGAACAATGGCTATTTCTGAAACATCACTGAAAGATATGGATTTGATGGTGATTGATCAGATCAACAAGAGTGGTGGTGTATTGGGTCGTAAATTAGAGCCAGTAGTTGTTGACCCAGCCTCTAACTGGCCATTATTTGCCGAGAAAGCCCGCCAAATGCTAACTAAAGATAAGGTGGCTGTTGTATTTGGTTGCTGGACTTCTGTATCGCGTAAGTCGGTATTGCCAGTATTTGAAGAGTTGAATGGTTTGCTGTTCTATCCAGTGCAATACGAGGGCGAAGAAATGTCCCGCAACGTGTTCTACACCGGTGCAGCCCCTAATCAACAAGCAATTCCAGCCGTTGAGTATTTGATGAGTAAAGAGGGCGGCGGTGCTAAGCGTTGGGTTCTCTTGGGCACTGATTATGTATACCCACGTACAACTAACAAGATCTTGCGCGCATTCTTAAAGTCTAAAGGCGTGAAGGATGATGATATTCAAGAAACATACACCCCATTTGGCCATTCTGACTATCAAACTATTGTTGCCAATATTAAGAAGTTCTCTCAAGGTGGCAAGACAGCAGTTGTATCTACCATCAATGGTGACTCAAATGTTCCTTTCTACAAAGAGTTAGGCAATGCTGGTTTGAAAGCTAAAGATGTTCCAGTGGTCGCATTCTCTGTGGGTGAGGAAGAATTGCGTGGTGTTGATACCAAGCCCTTAGTTGGTCAATTGGCCGCATGGAACTACTTCATGTCAGTTAAGAATCCAGTGAATGATGAGTGGAAAAAACAATGGGCTGCTTATTCTGTAGAGAAGAAGTTGCCTGGTGCCAGCAAGCCTTTGACAGACGACCCAATGGAAGCCAGTCGAACCGGCATCTTGATGTGGAAGGCGGCAGTTGAAAAAGCAGGCACAACTGATGTTGACGCTGTTCGTAAAGCAATGATTGGTCAAAAACTGAATACTCCAAGTGGCTATCTTGAAGTAATGGGTGCGAACCACCATTTGTCTAAGCCAGTCATGATTGGCGAGATCAAGGCAGATGGCCAGTTCAATGTGATCTACAAAACTTCAACAGCAATCCCGGCTAAACCTTGGAGTCCATACATTGATGGCAATGCAGGCAAGCCTGATTCAGTACAGTAATTTTGAATAGAATTCCCTCCCTCAAGTGGGGGAGGGTTTTCAAAAATCTAAATGAGATCCTCCATTTTTCTAAAAATACTCCTTTCAGCGATTTGTCTTCTGAGTTGTGGGGTTGTTTTTGCAAAGATTACAGTCACAGATTTAAAGCCATTATTTGGTGAAAACTTTGATGCAAAAGTAAAAGTAGTTCAAGTCTTATCTAAAGAAGATAGTCCCGAAGCTTTAGAAATTCTTCAAGCATTGAGTGCAGAGGTGCTGTTCCTATCGCCCCAGGGTGCGGTTGTCCAAAAAGGCGATCAATATGTTGATGTGCTTACAGGGCAAACTATTTCGGTTAAGGCTGATGAATTGCAAGACGTAGTTCTGAATAATCAATTGCGCGGTAAGGTCGATAACGCTCTGCTCGGATTACAGCTCGCATCCACAAATCCACAGATTCGTACCAAAGCTGTTGATGCTTTGATTAAGGATCCTGAGCCAGATACTTTTCCATTGGTTGAAAGATTACTTTCAACTGAAAACGATCCAGTGCTCAAGCCAAAAGTAGAAAAGCTTTGGGCGCTCCTGGCTTTGCAGTCTGATAACCAAGAGTCCAAATTAAAAGCCATTGCATTATTAGGTGATAGTGGCGACCCTAAAGTAGCTGCTTTACTGGCGCCATTAGCTAAAGAAGGCGGACCAGTTCAGGAGGCTGCTGTAAAAGCCTTGGCCAAAATTAAGAAATCAGAATTTAGCGGCGAGATTCTAGGCAACGTTATTGCTGGATTTAGCTATGGCAGCATTTTGTTGCTCTGTGCCCTAGGTCTGGCTATTACTTATGGTTTGATTGGCGTTATTAATATGGCGCATGGTGAGTTCCTCATGGTGGGTGCTTATGCAACCTATGTCGTTCAAGGTTTCTTTAGGCAATATATGCCAGGCTATTTGGATTGGTATTTGCTATTTGCACTACCCGTCGCCTTTCTTGCAGCGGCTTTGATTGGGGTCTTGATTGAAAGGACTGTTATCAAGTTCTTATATGGTCGTCCACTAGAAACCCTATTGGCAACATTTGGCGTTAGTTTGCTGATGATTCAAATGACTAGAACTATTTTTGGCGCTCAAAACGTAGAGGTTGCTAATCCAACTTGGATGTCAGGTGCTATGCAGGTGTTGCCTAACTTGGTGGTGCCTTATAACCGCATCATTATTTTTTGTTTTGCCATTGCAGTAGTCATCGTTACTTGGTTAGTGCTTAATAAAACTCGCTTGGGTCTTTTTGTGAGAGCGGTCACTCAAAACCGGACCATGGCTGCCTGTGTTGGCGTTAAAACAGTTCGCGTAGATATGTATGCCTTTGCATTTGGTGCGGGCATTGCAGGTCTTGGTGGGGTAGCACTTTCCCAGATTGGTAACGTTGGCCCTGATCTTGGCCAAAGCTATATTGTCGATTCATTCATGGTGGTAGTGCTTGGTGGCGTAGGCCAGCTTGCAGGTACTATCTATGGTGCCTTTGGCTTAGGTATCACTAGTAAATTACTGGAGCCATTTATCGGTGCTGTATTGGCCAAGATTGCCATCTTAGTATTCATCATTATTTTTATCCAAAGACGTCCTCAAGGCCTCTTCGCATTAAAAGGTAGGAGCGTTGATTAATATGGATATTAAAAAGCTCGCCCCTTCATCTAACTTCAGTCTTTCGGTTCCAGAGCGTGAATCCATTCTGAGTAAGCGATCCTATATTGCATTAGCTGCGCTAACGTTGTGTGTATTAATTGGCGTCCCCATCTTTTCGCTATTGGTTCCCGAAACTAGTATGTTTTATATGTCTGCTTATGCGCTTACATTGATTGGTAAGATCATGTGCTTTGCAATTGCAGCCTTAGCGCTTGATCTTGTATGGGGTTACTGTGGAATACTAAGTTTAGGGCATGGACTTTTCTTTGCTATCGGTGGATACATTATGGGCATGTATCTGATGCGGCAGATTGGTGCTGATGGCGTATACAAAAGTGAATTGCCTGACTTCATGGTGTTCTTGGACTGGAAAGAATTACCGTGGTTCTGGAAGGGTAGTGATCATTTTTGGTGGATGCTCTTGATGTTGATTCTGCTGCCTGGTGTTATTTCTTGGATATTCGGATACTTTGCTTTCCGATCCAGGATTAAAGGAGTGTATTTCTCCATCATCACACAAGCCCTCACGTACGCTGCCATGCTTTTGTTCTTCAGAAATGAAACAGGCTTTGGTGGAAATAATGGCTTCACTGACTTCAAGAGAATTTTGGGTTACTCCATTAGTGCGCCAAGTACTCGAGTCACACTTTTTATTATTACTTTCTTAGTATTGCTGGGTAGTTTTATTCTCTGCCGAGCGCTTGTTGTATCTAAGATGGGCAGAGTTATTACTGCGGTGCGTGATGCCGAATCCCGCCTCATGTTCTGTGGTTATAACCCCCTAGGATTCAAGTTATTTATTTGGGTGCTTTCGGCTATCTTATGTGCAATTGCAGGGGCTTTATTTGTTCCGCAGGTTGGCATTATTAACCCAGGTGAGATGTCTCCAACTAATTCAATTGAGATGGCTATTTGGGTAGCGGTAGGCGGACGCGGCACTTTACTCGGACCGATCATTGGCGCATTTGCGGTAAGCGGAGCCAAAAGCTTCTTTACCGCCAACTTTGCAGAGTATTGGCTGTTCTTTTTGGGTCTCATGTTTGTATTAGTTACTTTATTTTTGCCTAATGGCTTATTGGGCGTTTATCACCAAATCTTTAGCAGGAATGGCGGTTCTAAATGAGCGCACACTTTCTAGAAAAAGGGATTGATACCTCACATACAGGCATTCTTTATGTAGAAGATTTATCAGTAAATTTTGATGGCTTTCAGGCGATCAATAAATTGTCATTGACTATTGATGTGGGCGAGTTGCGTTGTGTGATTGGGCCAAATGGTGCTGGTAAGACAACCTTGATGGATGTCATTACTGGTAAAACCCGATCAACTATTGCTGGTATTGACGGTTCTGTTTATCTGGGCTCAACCATTGATTTGATGATGATGAATGAGCCGCAGATTGCTCAAATTGGTGTAGGCCGTAAGTTTCAGAAACCTACGGTCTTCGAGCATCATCCTGTTTGGGAGAACCTTGAACTTGCAATGGCGGGAGATAAGTCATGGCATCACTCGTTGGTAGCTAAAGTAGATTTAGAGGGGCGTCGCCTGATGGAGGCTGTTCTTGCGCTTACTCAGCTCGAATCAGAAGCTTATCGTGAGGCGGGCCTTCTCTCTCATGGTCAAAAACAACGCTTAGAGATTGGTATGTTGTTGATGCAGCAACCTAAGTTGTTATTGCTCGATGAGCCCGTTGCTGGCATGACGGATGAAGAGACTATGCGCCTTGCAGAGCTGCTTAACTCTTTACGTGGTCAGTGCTCCATGATGGTTGTCGAGCATGATATGGAGTTTGTTGCTGCATTAGCTGGAGACAAGGGCAAAGTCACTGTATTGGCTGAAGGCTCTGTGTTGGCTGAAGGCACACTTGATGAAGTTAAGCGCGATGAGCGCGTCATTGAATCGTATTTGGGACGTTAATCATGCTGATCGTCAAAGACCTAAATCAGTATTACAGCGGTAGTCATATTCTGCGTAATGTGAATTTTGAAGTGCCAAAAGGCCAGTTAACGAGTTTGCTCGGTCGCAATGGCGTTGGTAAGACTACTTTGCTCAAATCTCTGATGGGTGTGGTGAAGGTAAAGACTGGTTCAATTACTTGGGATGGAAAAGAGTTGGCCAATTTGCCACCATGGTCTAGAGTCGACAATGGTTTTGCATACGTTCCCCAGGGGCGAGAAATTTTTCCAAGGCTTACTGTTGAAGAAAATTTACTCATCGGCGCTGCAAAATTTTCAAGTCCAAAAAATATTCCCCCCTATATCTATGAGTTATTTCCGATTCTGTCCGATATGAAGGCGCGTAGAGGTGGTGATTTATCAGGCGGGCAGCAACAGCAGTTGGCTATTGGCCGTGCTCTCATGTCGCAACCAGGACTAATTATTTTGGATGAGCCTACCGAGGGTATCCAGCCATCTATCATTCAGGATATTGGGTGCTGTCTTCGTAAGTTAGTCGATGAGATGGGCATCACTGTTTTATTGGTAGAGCAGTATTACGATTTTGCAAAAGAGCTCTCAGATAATTATATTGTGATGCGCCGCGGTGAAGTCGTCGCACAAGGCAAAGGTGCTGATATGGCTCTCAATGGTGTTCAGGGTATGATTTCGGTTTAAAGTGGATGCTGAATTCACTGAAATGGTTCAACCATATGTTTTTGGCTCCAGATAACGCAGTAAAACAGCTATTTAGGCCTCTAAGTCCTAGTTGGATGGCTAAGCTGAGCTTATCTTATGAGCGCACCCCCATTGGCACCGTCCTTAAGAAAATTTTGCATGAGGGACCGCTGCGAGTTCAGAAAGCCTTGTACCCAGAAGGCGACAATATTTGCCATACAGTCATTATTCATCCACCAGCTGGTATTGCTGGCGGCGATACTCTAGATATCCAGGTTTCTGTTGCTACAAATGCTCATGTGGTTTTATCTACACCGAGCGCAACGAAGTGGTACAAGTCATTTAAAAACCCCGCAACCCAAAGCATTCAATTTGAATTGGGTGAGGGTGCGAAGTTGGATTGGCTGCCTCAAGAAAATCTTTTTTTTAAGGGGGCGAGCTCCAATGTCATCACTAAATTAAATCTTCCAGCTAGTGCCTCTTATATTGGATGGGATGCGCTGATGTTGGGTCGCCATGCCTCTGGTGAGGAGTGGTCTAGCGGCCATGTTCATTTAATGAATGAAATTAGACAAGGTGGAAAGCTAATTTGGGTTGAGAATGGGCATATAGATGCAGAAGATATCTATTCCAGGTCTCTACCTCAGATGGGGTCGTGGCCTGTTTGCGCTACTTTGCTGGCTATAGGACCAAGGTGCTCTAAGGATTTGATTGAAGAGTTTTCTGAAATGATGCCCTGGACAGATATATTAAGAGCAGGCATTACATTTATGCCGCAAGGGGTCTTGGTAATGCGCGCAGTATCAAAGGATATCGAAGCTACGAGAAATTTAATGATCGATATATGGACTAAATTAAGACCAATCGTTCATAGTGTACAAGCTCAACCCTTAAGGCTTTGGGCTTCTTAAAATTGTTATTGAGGTGAGATATGGAATTAACTCCACGCGAAAAAGATAAATTACTGATATTTACGGCTGCACTTTTAGCTGAGCGAAGAAAAGCTAGAGGCCTAAAACTGAATTATCCGGAATCAGTTGCTTTAATAAGTGCTGCCATCATGGAGGGAGCGCGCGATGGCAAAACGGTTGCGCAGTTAATGCATGAAGGCCAAACCATCTTAGCTCGCGAGGATGTGATGGAAGGTATTCCAGAAATGATTCCTGATATACAGGTTGAAGCTACTTTTCCTGATGGAACAAAATTAGTTACCGTACATAACCCGATTGTTTAGGAGACCACTTAGATGAATTTTCATAAGAATTTACTGCTATCTGCCGCAGGTTTCGCAGGCGCATTATTTTCAGGACTAGCCTTTGCTCATGCAGGGCACGATGTTTCTGTAAGCTTTATGTCCGGTTTATTGCATCCTTTCAGTGGTGTAGATCATTTGCTAGTGATTGTACTTGTGGGGTTTTGGAGCACTTTTGTGCTAAAAAAGATCTGGATTGGTCCCTGTGTTTTTCTATTGGGTATGTGCATGGGGGTGCTCGCCAGATTAACTAATGTCCCATTGAACTTTTTTGAATTCGGTATTGCTACATCAGTGATCGCAATTGGTTTGTTGTTATTGGTGAAGAACCAGTATTCATCTAAAGCAATACTTACCTTGATTGGTACTTTTGGAATATTCCATGGCTTTGCTCATGCTCAATTATTTTCAGATTCATCCCTTGCCATTTCTTTGGTAGGTCAAGATATAGTTGGGTTGATTTTGGCAACAGCTGCCTTGCACCTATCGGGGGCACTTTTGGTCAAGCTGCTTAAAGAAAAGACAAATGTCATTGCAAAGATTGCTGGGTTTGCTAGCGTGATTTACGGTTGGGTATTGATCAGCCAACTCTCGTTTGCATTGCTTGGTGGAGCTTCGGCATGAGTTCGCTCTCAAATTCAAGCACTCAACGATTCATACCGGGGCAGATGTTTGTGGAACCTGGTGATATTGAATTGAATGTGGGTAGAAAGACACTTTCACTGGAAGTTGCTAATAGCGGTGATCGCCCTGTACAAATTGGCTCGCACTTTCATTTTTATGAAGTGAACGATGCCTTGTTATTTGATCGCGAAAAGGCTAAAGGGATGCGTCTCAATATCGTGGCTGGTACGGCTGTTCGTTTTGAGCCTGGTCAAAAGCGCACTATTGAGTTAGTTGAAGTAGCTGGAGATAAGAAGATTTATGGCTTTGCTGGTCGTGTCATGGGAGGGGTGTAATGGCAAAGATTGGTCGTCAAGCTTACGCTGAGATGTTTGGACCTACCGTTGGTGATCGCCTAAGGCTGGCTGACACCGGCCTTATGATTGAAGTTGAAAAAGACTTTACCATTTATGGAGAAGAGGTCAAATTTGGCGGTGGCAAAGTGATTCGTGATGGCATGGGTCAAAGTCAGCGAGAGTCAAAAGATTGTGCTGATACAGTCATCACTAATGCAGTGATCATTGATCATTGGGGTATTGTTAAGGCTGACATCTCGATTAAAAATGGCCGCATTTCAGATATAGGCAAAGCAGGCAATCCCGACATTCAGCCTGGCATTACTTCCGTTATTGGTCCAGGAACCGAGATTATTGCTGGTGAGGGAATGATTGTTACTGCAGGCGGGATTGATACCCATATTCACTTTATTTGCCCACAACAAATTGAAGAGGCCCTCATGTCTGGAGTGACCACTATGATTGGCGGTGGTACCGGTCCAGCCACAGGCACCTTTGCAACTACCTGTACGCCTGGTCCCTGGCATATTCAAAGAATGTTGCAGTCGATTGACGCTTATCCCATGAACATTGGTTTATTGGGCAAAGGTAATGCTAGTTTGCCGGCTGGCTTACGTGAGCAAGTCGATGCTGGTGCGATCGGTTTGAAATTGCATGAAGACTGGGGAACTACTCCTGCAGCGATTGATTGCTGTTTGGGGGTAGCGGATGAGACGGATACTCAGGTGGCTATACATACTGATACTTTGAATGAGTCGGGATTCGTTGAAACTACTTTGGCTGCATTCAAGGGTCGTACGATTCACACCTATCATACTGAAGGTGCTGGTGGTGGACATGCTCCAGACATCATTCGAGCATGCGGTGAGTCTAATGTACTACCATCTTCCACGAATCCGACAAGACCATTTACCGTCAATACTCTTGATGAGCATTTAGACATGTTGATGGTCTGCCATCATCTTGATGCCTCTATTGCAGAAGATATTGCGTTTGCAGAGTCTCGCATCCGTCGCGAGACGATTGCTGCAGAAGATATCTTGCATGATTTGGGCGCATTTTCGATGCTTTCATCCGACTCCCAAGCTATGGGTCGTGTTGGTGAGGTAATTATTCGGACTTGGCAAACAGCTGACAAGATGAAAGCACAGCGTGGCTTACTTCCAGGCGATACCAATCGAAATGATAATTTCAGGGTTAAGCGTTATATCTCTAAGTACACTATCAATCCAGCGATCACTCATGGCATCTCACATATTGTGGGTTCTATTGAAGTGGGTAAGTATGCGGATTTAGTATTTTGGAGGCCTGCCTTTTTTGGGGTTAAACCTTCTTTGATATTGAAGGGTGGGTCTATCGCAGCAGCGGCAATGGGTGATCCTAATGCGTCTATTCCCACTCCACAGCCAGTGCATTACCGCAATATGTTTGCAGGGATCGGACAAGGAATTCGGCATAGTTCATTAACCTTTATTTCACAATCAGCTATGAATGCCAATATTCGAGATGCCTACGGTTTAGAAAAACAAGTAGAGGCAGTGAAAAACTGTCGCTCTATTACCAAGGCTGACATGATTCATAACGATTGGCAGCCCAACATCACGGTTGATCCAGAAACCTATCAGGTGATCGCAAATGGTGAATTGTTGACCTGTGAGCCTGCCAAGGTATTGCCGATGGCCCAACGTTATTTCTTGTTCTAGGAAAAATAATGTCAGAACCAATCCGCATTGAGAAAATTATCCCCAAAGGACAGGGCTTGGCCAAAGCAGTCTTGGTTAGGGCTTTAGAATTAAAGTTGCCATTTGAGATGCGCAACAAGAGTCGTTTTTCAGAAAAGCTTTCAGATGGTCGTGAGGCACACTTTTTTCTGCCTAGAGGTAACGTGTTATCGACGGGCGATATTTTGATTGCCGATGATGGATCTATGATTCGAATTGCTGCGGCAGACCAAGAAGTGGTAACAATTGCCTCTAGCGATGCTCATCAGCTGATGAGGGCGGCCTACCACTTAGGCAATCGACATATTCCCGTCCAGGTAGGCCAAGGATTTTTAAGGATTGAGCCTGATTCAGTACTTGAAGGAATGATTTATCAATTGGGTCTAGAGGCCAAACATGAGGCTGCTCTCTTTGAGCCTGAAACAGGTGCATATGGAGGCGGTCATCGTCACAGTCATGCGGAAACATTCGATAGTGACTATGCATTAGCGCAGAAGGTGTATGCCGAGCATGACAAGCCACATGTTCATGGGCCTGGCTGCTCTCACCATCATCATGGCGATAATGACCATTCGCATGAGTATTAATCTAAACGAAATCACGGCATTAATGCAGTTGGCTTCACCAGCATTGCCAATTGGTGGATATAGCTATTCTCAGGGATTAGAAGCTGCCATTGATTCTAGGTTGGTACAAGATGCCCCAACTGCTGAAGCGTGGATCAAAGATGTATTTCTAGGCGTGTTTGCTAGATCTGAAGCGCCGCTTTGGCTTCTCAGTTATGAGGCATGGGCTATTAAGGATATGAGTTCAGTAAATGATCTCAATGAGTATTTCTTGGCAAGTCGTGAAACCTCAGAGCTCCGATCTGAAACAGAGCAGATGGGTTGGTCTTTACTGCAAATAGCCCAATCTCTGGGGTGGGGTGGTGGCAGCCTTAGTCAATTGGCTGCAATAAAGCCTTTATCCCTTTTGGCTGCGCACAGTTATGCATGCTTTCATTTGAATGTTCAAGCAAAGAATGGTCTTGCTGCTTATGCATTCTCTTGGATTGAAAATCAGGTATCAGCTTCACTCAAGGCTATTCCGCTAGGTCAAGTAGCAGGGCAGCAAGCGCTGACAAAGATCCGCTTGCTCGTACCTAAAATGGTTGAAGAAGCCGAACATCGAGCTAAATCAGGTTTATTAATGATTGATAATTTCTCGCCGATGTTAGCCATTCTATCTTCAAGACATGAGACTCAATATTCCCGATTATTCCGTTCGTAAATGAAATCAAACTATGAGAACTAAAAAGAATCCCCCTTTAAGAGTTGGTATTGGTGGCCCAGTTGGATCTGGCAAGACAACTTTGCTTGAGATGCTTTGCAAAGCTATGCGCGATCAATATGACTTGGTTGTTATTACTAACGATATCTATACTAAAGAAGATCAACGCCTACTTACGGTGGCGGGGGCACTTGATCCTGACAGAATTATGGGGGTAGAGACTGGTGGTTGCCCACATACTGCCATTAGGGAGGACGCATCTATCAATTTGGAAGCGGTTGACCGTATGCAAAAGCAGTTCCCTGATGTGGATATTATTTTTATTGAATCTGGCGGTGATAACTTAGCGGCAACATTTAGCCCTGAGCTTTCAGATCTAACGATTTATGTAATTGACGTGGCTGGTGGGGAGAAGATTCCGCGTAAAGGTGGCCCAGGAATTACGCGGTCTGACCTACTAGTCATCAATAAAACTGACCTTGCCCCTTATGTTGGAGCATCTTTACCCATTATGGAATCAGACGCTAAAAAGATGCGTGGTGATAGGCCCTTCATTATGGGTAGTGTGAAGTCTGGTGATGGGCTAGCAGGAATTATTGAGTTTATTCAGCAAAAGGGGTTATTAAACTAGCGTTACTTAAAGTAACGCTTGCCTTTCGTAAAGGAGTGCTTGGAGCAACGAAGTACTAGATGCTTGCTCCAAAAATCCTTTGGTTTTGAAAACCAAAGACCGAAAGAGCTCTTTTATTAAATTGGTGTAATTGCTGACACATTTGCTTACACACCGACACTGACCACCCGAAGATCCCCTGTTTATATGGGTCAACTAAGGGCTTCTGCTCTCATAATCCTTTGGTCCTAGGTTCAAGTCCTAGTTGGCCCAAGAGAAATGAAAGGCGGTTGCCAGTTCGATGTAGGGGGTCGGGTGGGATTCACACCATCAATGTATGGATCATCCATTAACCTAGAGTTAGTGATTATCCGACTAAAGATTCGATGCTCGTCTAGCTAATTTTTTTTGGGGCCATTTTACTCATAATTACGAGTTACGTAAATTCCCTGCTTTTCCCTGATCCCAAGTTGCCAGAATCTAAATTAGGGCGTTTATCTCAAGGCTAAGCCAGTGGTTTTTAAGAGTCTTTTTTTAATTTTTGCCTCAATACCCTGTAACTTTCCCTGTTAGCAGGGCGGGATGCTGAGACAAACTAGATTTAGACTGGACCCACCGCCAGTACTAAGAAAGTCATTAGAATTAATGACATATATGATTAGAGCAGAGAAGTTTTCCCCCTAACTTTCCTCCTAAATATTCCCACCTTCTAGCTCTATCACGATAGGGTCATAGGGAAGATAGAGTGGTCATCAGGCAAGCTTCTGATGTTTTTCTATGGCACCCCTAGCCACCTATAAAGCACTATGAGCAGCCAATCTTTCTTCTTCTTCGTAAATCCCCTTAATTTCTTTACGCCAATCGCCAATCAGTGAAGACACTAAACTCAGAGAGTAATACTGAATGACAAGTGCAGCTAAAGTATTGGTGACTTTGAGTAAACTACAAGCCTAACTTTTAGAAGAAATATGAGCATTAAACTTTTAGTAATTTTATGTAGCGCTATGCCTACCTTTGTGATGGCTCAATCAGAAGCACCAAGGGCTACTGGTGGCCCCAGAAGCTCTGGAGAGGCAGTGACGCATGGCAATAGCATCGGTCCAAACAAATGCCAACACCTCTCCAGTGACTTTAAACTCGCAGATAGCGGAGCATCCCCCAATAAATATGAACGCAGTTATTGGTCAGGACGTTACTGTCATAATTAATAAGTCAGCTTTTCTAGCTATGCCGTCTGAATCGAAGATGGAGAATGGTTTGATGCTCAGCCCAGTAGCACTCTGAAATAACTCCAGATCTACCATTGCATCCAAATTAATAAGTTGACTTGATCCCAAGGATCAGGCTCCTCCTTATTTAAGGGCTAGGATGCTTTACAAGTGTAGCCATGTATATTCACGGCAATAACGCTTGTTGATAAGAGAAGGCATGAAATATTCATATCTTCATTTCTGTTGTCCCTTAGCGTCCCGAGTAGCCCCCGTAAAGGGATTCTCAATGGCTATAGGTTTACCACCTTGAGTGCCAGCGGGAGCTTTAGCTTCCTTGTCCTTCTTAACGGAGCTACTGGTAATAGGGGCGCCAGCGTAAGGCACAGGTGACTTTGAGTGGGCTAATGGTGAGCCTAGAAGAGCTATAAGTAGTCCAAGAAGAAATGGGGGGGTCTTAGCTAGTTTCATAAGCCCAGCCCCTTTAGAACTGTCTTGCTAGTGGATGACAGCCCCATGGAGGTAGGTTTTTACCATTCTTTAAAAGATTGGTATATCTGTCTATTGAATTAGTGTTCCTCCCATCAAACCAGATAATCTTTTGGTCAGTGATTGTAGCGATAGCTACATGGCCCTCTATGTCTGTGACGGTCTTATTCTTGAAATTGATAGTCAATGGAATATCAACACCCTTTTTAGGAGAGCAAACTATATTGGTGACTTGTGCCTGAACCTCTTTAAAGGCAATTAGCCCCATACATAAGATTGTGGCAATAGCGAATTTCTTCATGGCTGCTCCTCATATGGCTCTCTAGTTACTGCCCCCAGCTCCTGTCCGCTCGGAGTAGGGTAATCAGGGCTTCAAGACTTCCCGGTACGAGCTTAGAAGAATTTATCTTCCCTTGACCTTATTAAATCTTTAGCGCGATCTATCTCAGCTACTTGCGTGCTGAAAGTTCACTACCTGGTGGGGTAGTAGCTTTCAATAAATGAGCTTGTAATATCTTTTTCTAGTTCAGTCTATCACCCTTTCTGCATGCTGAATGTCATCCATAAATCAATTTTACTATTGACCATTAGCATGGCAAAAAGAGTCTTTCAGTGAATCGCTATCAATATCCTAGACACTTGCCAACCTCGCTTGGTACTGCTGTTCAAATCTTACCGGAGAAAGTCCATTGTTGTAACTATGGCGTCTAACCGGGTTGTAAAACATTTCGATGTAATCAAAGATATCTTCTCTTGCTTTTGCTCTGCTGGCATAGGTTTTACGTTTGATCCGCTCCCGCTTGAGTAGTTGGAAAAAGCTCTCGACTACGGCGTTGTCATGGCAGTTTCCGCGCCGACTCATGCTTTGCTTTAAGTTATGTTCTTTTAAGAACGCTTGCCACTCGTAACTAGAAAACTGGCTGCCTTGATCCGAGTGGATCATCACGGTTTGCTGGGGTTTGCGTTTCCATAAAGCCATCAGCAAAGCTGAGACTACGAGCTCCTTATCCATCTGACCTTGCATTGACCAACCCACAATCTGGCGGGAGAATAAATCCAAGACCACTGCTAGGTATAGCCAACCTTCATGGGTGCGGATATAAGTAATATCCGTGACCCAGGTCTCATTAGGCTCTAAAACATCAAACTGCTGAGCTAAATGATTGGGGGCGGCGACATGAGCCTTACCAGCATGGTGCCGTGGTTTACGCTTGTAACCTGTTTGAGAGCGCAGGCCTTGTGCCTTCATCAAGCGATACACCCGTTGCTCCCCACAAGCAATCCCCAGAGCTTGCAGATCATCATGGATCTTGCGATAACCATAGATGGTGCCGCTCGCAAGCCAGGCTTGTTTAATCTGGCTGACAATCATTTGGTTCTCGCACGCTCGAGACGAGAGTGGCTCTTTAAGCCAAGCGTAATACCCGCTGTGGTGCACTTGCAGAACCTGACACATCGTGCGGATAGCATGCTCATGTTGATGATCTTTGATGAAGGCGTACTTTAACCGGACTCCTTGGCAAGACCGTCAAGGTCTTCCCCGCAAATCTAAGCTGCTAAAGCAGCAAGATTAGGCGTGAAAGTACGCGGCGGCCTTTTTTAGGATGTCGCGCTCTTCGGTAACCCGTCTTAGCTCCGCCTCCAGTCTTTTAAGCCTAGCTGCTTGATCATCTTGAACTAAGCGTTGCTCTGCTGGAATGCCATATTTATTAATCCAGGCATATAGACTATGAGGCGAAGTGCCTAATCTAGCAGCCACATCTCGAACCCCAAAACCCCGCTCAACTACTTGCTTAACTGCCTCTAACTTGAACTCCTCAGTAAATCGTCTTCTTGTACTCATTACACACCTCCTAATAGACTAAATATTAGGCTAGAAAGTGTCTATAGAAGTGGTAGCGATTCATATAAATGAAAGATTGCATAAGGCAAAAGCAAGGAGCCTCAAGGCTTAAAAAGTAACGCAGAAGATGGGTGCAGAATAGCTTAAGTCATTTCATTTTAATTTAGGCTAAATTAAATTCTCCGAGAGGTTCTAATCGCATCTTTATTTGCATAGGTATACGCACCCCAATATTCATCATCTGCATATTCAGAGACAACTAACGCTATAGCAATCGCTTGGGTTGCCGCCTTGAGCCAATTTGAGCTCACAAAATTCTTCGCTGCCTCTAGCTCCTTTGCCTCCCATGGGGCGACCATTCCATACTCAGACATTAAATAATTCTCAGATTCGGTAATTAATAATTGCGTCGCTTCATGGTGATTTTCATAACCTCGACTGAGCTTAAGATCTAGTTTTTCGAGTTTTCCTAATAAGTCATTAAACATATTTTTCTTTCATTATTGATTTGTTGCATATTTGTCTTAACGCATTGTAGGTCAAGCATTCTGAGAGGCTAAACTTTGATTTTCTGTTGATATTTAGTAGTTTAAATGCCCAACTGTATTCGGCCCTAACTACTGCATATGGCTAAAGCAATAAGCATTGCACTTCTCTTGATAGAGCCACTTTCTTTAGAAAAATATACTCTTTTATTAAAAAGTTAGTTGTTGTTAGATTTACCATCTTTAATTAAAAACCACATTGCTACTATTACTAAGCTCATCCCGCTTATTTGCCATAAAGTAATGGGTTCGGAGAGAAAAAATGAGCCCATAAAAATAGTAGAGACGGGGCCTAAAATCCCAGCCTGTGCTGCAAGTGGAGGGCCAATCCTGTTGATTGAAATCATGATTAGTAGCATGGGCACAACAGTGCAAAATACGGCATTAATTAAGCTGAGCCAGTAGATTTGCGGTGCTTGTAAAAAGATTGAATGGGGATTTTTAAGTAATATCTGAATAAGGCTAAATAAAGCAGAAGCAGAGCTGGCATACACCACTAGACGAATACTGCCTATCCTCCTGACGATCATGCCTGAGCCGATCATGTAGGTTGCGTAGGTACAGGCAGCGCCGAAGACAAGGCCCATACCGAGCCATGCCGATAGACCTGAATAGGCAACATCTTGAATAAAAACTGCAATAACCCCTAAGTAGCCCATAACCAAAGCACACCACTGCATGCTTGATATGGGCTTATTTAAAAAAAAGTAGGAAATCAAAAGCACGATAGTCGGCGTGAGGTATAGAACAATTCGCTCAAGACCAACTGAAATATATTGAAGCCCTAAAAAATCTAAATAGCTTGATAGAAAATAGCCTATAAAACCAAGGCCAATAACTTTTCCGATATCAAACCAGCTGAGCGCACTCATCTTCTGTCTACGAGTTTTTTGCCAATAGATTAACCAGAAAATAGGTAGGGCCATTAGCATTCTTAAGGCCAATAAGGTTGCTGCATCCGTTTCATATACGAAAGCTAGCTTGATGATGATGGCTTTACCTGAAAAAAGAATAGAGCCAGCACCCGCCATTAAAATTCCGTAAAGAAACTGAGGGCGGTTTTTTCTATGGATGGTAAATAGCATAACTGTTGATAGTAGCTTATACCCAGGTTTCCTCTACGATGATCTATGTATTGATCTATGTATTGATCTAACGTATTGATTAAGATCGTCTAATCTTATTTCTAAGACCTACGCAAACCCAATTTTGACTGGTACCTCACAACCTCACTTAAAAAAAGGTTCTTAGATCTATGGTCTAAGGCATTGGTTTGAATGGCACTACATTTTTATGTACTGGGTTACTGAGTGCCTTTAGGAAAACCTAGGATCATTTTTTATAAATTTCCCAGGTTTTCCAATTGCTTTAATGGTGACCTAAGCCATAGTTCATGCTGTTACAGGCTCAGCAACCGAGGAACGAATCAAGTAATCAAAAGCGCCAAGAGAGGCTTTGGCGCCATCACCCATAGCTATGATGATTTGCTTAAATGGTACGGTGGTGCAGTCACCCGCTGCAAAAACACCTGGCATAGATGTTTCGCCTTTAGGATCAACAATCACTTCTCCATGCTTTGATAAATCAACCGTACCCTTTAACCAATCGGTATTGGGAAGTAAGCCAATTTGGACAAAAATACCTTCAAGTTCAAGACTATGTTCTGTGTTGCTAATGCGGTCCAAGAAGCGCAAGCCATTTACCTTCACTTGATCACCTAAGACCTCTTTCGTGAGGGCGTTTTTAATCACGGTGACATTAGGAAGGCTAAGCAACTTTTTTTGTAAGATAGCATCGGCACGCAATTTACTATCAAATTCGATTAGGGTGACATGACCTACTATCCCAGCCAAATCAATTGCAGCTTCAACGCCTGAATTACCACCGCCAATCACGGCGACTCGCTTTCCTTTAAACAGTGGGCCGTCGCAATGAGGGCAGTATGCAACACCTTTGTTTCGATATTTTTGTTCGCCTGGAACGCCCATTTCTCTCCAGCGGGCACCGGTGCTTATGATTATCGATTTACTTTTAAGAATCGCCCCATTTTCTAACTCAACTTCAATGCCGTCACTAGAGCTACGCAATGCTGTAGCGCGTTGCAAATTCATAATGTCAACTGCATAACTCTTTACGTGCTGTTCTAGTGCTTGAACCAATTTTGGTCCCTCAGTTTCCTGAACAGAGATGAAATTCTCAATTCCCAAGGTATCCATCACCTGACCGCCAAATCGTTCAGCAACAATCCCTGTGTGTATGCCTTTGCGTGCCGCGTAGATAGCAGCAGCTGAACCAGCCGGCCCACCCCCAACGATCAAAACGTCAAACTTTTCCTTGGTGTTGAGTTTTTCCGCGTCTTTTTGCGGGCTTTCCGTATCGAGCTTGGCGATGATTTCTTCAACACCCATGCGACCCTGACCAAATACCTGACCATTAAGAATTAGTGTGGGGACCGCCATAATTTGATATTGATCTACTAAATTCTGAAATAGGGCACCATCAATCATTTCATGTTCAATATTTGGATTGAGTGCTGCAAAGAGGTTTAAAGCTTGCACTACATCAGGACAATTATGGCAAGACAGGGAGATAAACGTCTGGAAATGAAGTTTGTCATTGATTCCACGAATACGTTCAATGATGTCTTGCTCAACTTTGGGTGGGTAACCGCTAGCTTGCAAAATCGCCAAAATAAAGGAAGTCATTTCATGACCCATTGGCAGTCCGGAAAATGTAATTCTAGCCGCTTCGTCTATTTTGCTGACTGTAAAACTTGGAGTGTGCTCGGCCTTACCGGTGGTTATGACGGTAACCTTGTCCGATTGCTCTGCGACTTCATTCAAAAGTACGAGCATGCTTTCTGATGTAGGGCTGTCATCGAGTGTGGCCGTCAAAACGATAGGGCTCACTATCTTCTCAAAGTAAGTTTTTAGTTGAGCCTTGATGGTGTTGTCTAACATGACGATTTCCTTAATATATTTATATGGTGAGTCTATTGGGCAGGAGCCTGTCCTCTCCAATAGACTCTCCGAAGAGAGTCTGATTGGTTGGTCAATAACTACTTATTTAAATCTTGCCTACTAAGTCTAGGGATGGAGTCAGTGTTGCTGCGCCTTCTTTCCATTTAGCAGGGCAAACTTCACCTGGATGGGCGGCAGTGTATTGAGCTGCTTTAAGCTTACGCAGTGTCTCCGAAACATCACGAGCAATCTCATTCGAGTGAATTTCTGCAGTTTTAATCACGCCTTCAGGATTGATAATAAATGTGCCGCGCAATGCTAGACCCTCTTCTTCAATGTGAACATCAAATGCATGAGTGAGGGTGTGAGTTGGATCGCCTACTAAAGGAAATTTTGCTTTTCCAACCGCAGGTGAAGTTTCGTGCCACACCTTATGTGAGAAATGAGTGTCTGTTGTAACGATATACACTTCTGCACCCATTTTTTGAAATTCAGCATAGTTATCTGCAGCATCTTCAATTTCAGTAGGGCAGTTAAATGTAAAGGCTGCTGGCATAAAAATAAGAACAGACCACTTGCCTTTGAGGCTCTCATCAGAAACAGTAATGAACTTGCCGTTATGGAAGGCTTGGGTTTTAAAAGGTTGAACTACTGTATTAATTATGGACATGATGTTCCTTTCGGGGTTTGTGAAAAAATACAACTTGATGCATTTTGAAGGTTGTTTATATATTAGTCCAATGAATTGAATTGATCATAATTATCAAATAATTAGATAACAAAATAAGCGACCCCAATCAACGCTCAGTAAATTTTAGAATAAAAGGGTGTTATCCGTACTTAAACTGCAGGCTCAGTCTTGCGTAGGCGAAAACTGTATTTGGAAGGATTGCCATTAAGTTTCTAATTTAAAAAAACATTAATAAGAGCAGGGTGTAAAGATGTCTATATTTAGAGGTGAATTCCAAATTATCTCTAAATAAATTAAGATGGTTTTATCGGCAGCATAAATTCAATCTAATGCATAACAAGGCCGACATCATATTTTATGCTTTTCATTTAAGGTGTAGGATGGCTTCATGGAAAAATTAAGATCCGAACATGATAGCTTTGGGTGTATTGATGTCCCTTATGATAGTTTGTGGGGCCCCCAAACACAGAGATCATTAAATCAATTTAATATCTCTACAGAGAAGATGCCGACAGAATTTATTTATGCGTTGGCGCTCGTTAAGAGGGGATGTATTTTAGCCAACATTCAACTGAATGAGTTATCAGAGAAAAAAGGCGAAACTTTATTGTTGGCGGTTGATGAGGTCCTTAGTGGAGTGCTGGATAAAGAGTTTCCATTATCCATTTGGCAGACTGGATCTGCCACTCAAACAAATATGAATATGAATGAGGTCCTTGCAAATAGAGCAATACAGTTATTAGGCGGCACCCTCGGTAATGACCATTTTATTCATCCTAATGATGATGTTAATCTTGGGCAATCTTCCAATGACATTATTCCAACCGCAATGCATGTGGCAGCAGTAATTCAAATAAAAAAGGCATTATTCCCCGCATTAAATAAATTAATCATTACCCTAGAAGAAAAGGCTCATGAATTTAATGGGATTATTAAAGTCGGCCGAACTCATTTGCAGGATGCCGTTCCTTTAACTTTGGGCCAGGAATTCTCTGGGTATGTTGCCCAGCTCAAACTTGCTCGCCAAGCTATAGAGCTTTCATTGCCATTATTGTTTGAACTTGCAATTGGAGCTACCGCTGTGGGCACTGGAATAAACACAAATCCTGAGTTTGGCCCAAAAGTAGCCCTTGAGCTTAGTAATTTCACGGCTACTCCTTTTGCTTCTGCCACTAACAAGTTTGCTGCGTTAGCTGGGCATGAGCCTATTGTATTCACGCATGGAGCTCTCAAGACCCTAGCTGTAGCATTAATGAAGGTCTCTACAGACATTCGCTGGATGTCATCGGGTCCAAGATCTGGATTGGGGGAGATTTTTATTCCAGAGAATGAACCTGGAAGCTCAATCATGCCGGGAAAAGTTAATCCAACACAGTGCGAGGCCCTTGCCATGATCTGTTATCAGGTAATGGGTAATGATTCAACGATCGCGTTATGTGCTGCATCAGGAAATTTCGAGTTAAATGTTTTTAAGCCTCTTATTTTGCATAACTTGTTGCAGAGCTTGCGAATCTTAAGTGATGGAATGAATTCTTTTGATTTGCATTGCATAAAAGGAATTCGTCCCAATATATCCAGAATCGACACTCTAATGAGTGACTCGCTAATGCTGGTCACCGCTTTAAATCCACATATTGGCTATGACAAATCTGCCATTATTGCCAAGATTGCATTTGATAAAAATATTACGTTAAGGCAGGCAGCAATAGAAAGTGGTTTCGTCGATCTAGATCAATTTGATGCCTGGGTTCAGCCACAAAAAATGATTGGTAATTAACCTTATTAATATTTTAGTCGTTTAACGGTGACGCATGTTGGACCTTGGTTTAATTCACATTATGGGTTGACGGAAATATTGGATGCTTCTCGTACAGCTTATGAGCGTCATGGGATCACTAGAGTCCTATTTTTTGACAAAGGTTATTTAAGTCAAATCCTCGATGGATGCAACGCATCATTAAGTTGCATTAGTCGGAGTTTCTGAAATTCAAAAAAACATTTCCATAATTGGTCAATGAAGTAATTTGATTCTCAAGAATTTGCGAGTCCTTTTCCGCAATTTTCAGATACTCTTGACGAAGTAGATGATCCAGAAGCTCAAGCACTTCATATTATTAAAATGCTTTGGCTTACATTGTGAGCATAATAAGTTTGTAATAGACGTTTTTTGGGCATCGCTTGGCAGGAACTTCAAAAATACCCCCGTTGGATATGCGGGGGAAGGGGCTGCTTAGTAGTTGTTGTAGGCTGTAGAATCATTGCTAACAGATCTTCGAGCTGCCTTAGCCTCCTGCTAAGACTATCGCCCTAGCTTTGAAGTATCGTTCAATTGTTGGAGCATTATGACCTCATCATTCAATCGCTTTCCGCTATTTATTTCATTAATCTTGCTGACTGCTAGTGTATCTGCTACGGAATTTATTGATCCACCGTTCTCCCCTAAACCAAGGATGATCACGGTGTATGTAGCTAAGAAAATTGTAACAATGGACCCGGCGATTCCAATAGCAACGGCGGTAGCGGTCTCTGATGGAGCAATTATCTCAGTTGGCTCATTGGCTGATTTAAAGCCTTGGTTGGATCAATACCCGCATCAGATTAATCGCCAGTTTGAAAATAATATTTTATATCCTGGATTTGTTGATCCTCACAACCATCCTTTAATGGCTGGATTTATTCAAACTGCTTTTCCCTTGACTTATTTACCTTTGCCAAATCCATGGGGTACAGCATTCCCAGGGGTGCCTAACCTTGCTGCGGCCATTTTTAAGCTGAAGGAGTATTCGGCCTCTATACCAGATCCTCATCAAGCATTGTTGGCTTGGGGTTATGACATCCCAGCAATGCAACAAGTGCCAAATAAAAGTTTATTAGATCAAGTTTCCACATTAAGGCCCGTATTAGTTTGGGATGCTTCTGAGCACACCATCTTTCTCAATTCTGCTGCGATTAATAAATATCTACCCAATCCCGAAGAAGTAAAGAAAATTATCGGTGTAGGAATTAATAATGACGGATCTTTGACTGGTGAATTTTTAAGTTCAGAGGCCACTCAATTCGTTATAAAGCACACCGGCAATGATTTGATGAACCCGGAGCGACTGAATAGGTCGATGCTTTACGCAAATGATCAAGCCCAACAGGGCGGTATTACCACCACTACGGAAATGACTTTTGGCATTTTAGATATTGATCTTGAAAAATCGATGATGCAAAAGTTCACCAACTCAGACGTTACCTCTTTACGCATTTCGCCTGTAGCTCTTGCAGATAGTTTTATTGCTAAATACGGTGATAATGCTATCGAACAGGTAAAAGCTTTGCAACAGCTCAATTCAGACCGTTTATTTTATAAAGGTGTGAAATTTATGGGTGATGATGCCTTTCTTTCCGAAACAATGAAAGTTGAAAATCCTGGCTATACCGATTGGCATCAAGGCATCATTTTTTATCCAACACCCGAAGATTTTGAAAGGGCGATGGAACCTTGGTGGAAGGCGGGATTTCAGATCCATGTACATAGCAATGGAAATGGTGGAAATGCAAATGTATTAAATGCTTTGCAATTGCTGCAAGATGTAAAGCCGCGCTTTGATCACCGATTTACCTTTGAACACTTTGGTGTAACTTCCTCAATGATGATTCGTAAGGTTAAGGCTTTGGGCGCTATAGCGAGTGTGAATCCCGCCTACTTCTACACCCGTGCTGGTATTCAGGCTCCCCATATAGGGGTGGATCGCATTTCTTACGCCCCTCGAGTAGGTGATCTAGTTCGCGAGGGGGTCGTAGTGGCATTGCATTCAGATAATCCTGTGGCGCCACCATTGCCTTTAACTGAGGTATGGGCTGTGGTGAATCGCCAAAACTTATATACCAGCGATAAAAAATGGGCTCCTGCAGAGGCTGTGACTGTTCAACAAGCAATGCGCATGGTGACAATAGATGCGGCTTATATTGCTGGCTTGGAAAATAAGGTGGGCAGTATTGAGCCGGGAAAATATGCTGATTTCACAGTTTTGGTTGATGATCCTATGTCTGTCCCTAAAGAAAAAATTAAGGATGTAAAGGTAATCGGAACGGTTCTGGGGGGGAGGTTCATCCCAGTTACAGAAACCAATCACGAGAGACCTTATTGATTTCTGGAAAATTGATGTTTCTTAAAATTATCAAAGCAGAGGGGCTTTTCTAACGGGAATCTCTTTTGGCCATTGTCTACTCTTGGCTTAAATTGCCGCATGTCCTTTGTAAGCACCAAGAATTACTGCGCATAGCATGTATATATTTTATAAATAAGCGAACCTAAAACCCTGGCAGGGGTAATCAGAAAAGAACTTCAGTTAACTAAGGACAAGATGCACAACATTGGTCTATTTTTCAGTCAGTATAGTTTGATTGCGATTTTTTTAATCGTACTCCTTGAGCAAGCAGGTCTTCCAATTCCTGCATTACCATTTTTGATTTTGGCTGGCGCAGCTTCCGGTAATGATGCTCTTTTAGCCATTCAATTTTTATTGCTTGCTACTGTGGCCGCAACTATTTCTGATGTGATTTGGTATTTTGTGGGTAGGCGTTATGGCAGGAGGGTCTTGTCATTGCTATGCCGAATTTCACTTTCACCAGATACTTGTGTACGCAAGAGTGAAAACAGTTTCAACCGTTGGGGTGTCGCAACCTTAGTCATTGCCAAATTTATACCTGGTCTATCAATGATGGCGCCACCCTTAGCGGGCGCATTAAGTATGCGCCTTCAGAACTTTTTAATTTTTAATATTGCTGGATCGTTTCTTTGGGTTGGCACCGGACTCATCGGCGGCATGCTTTTCCATAAAGAATTTAAAGCGCTTATTGAATCATTCGGAGGCTATGGTGAATTAGCTTTGATGATAATTGCTGGCTTATTGATTGTTTATATTGCTTGGCGGTTATGGCGACGCAGACAGGTAATGCAAATGGTGATGGAATTTCCAAGGGTCAATGTAGATGAACTTGCACAAATGCTGGAGTGCAGAAGCCAGCTCGTGATTGTTGATGTACGAGTGAATTTACCTGATCACCCCTTAGAAAGTCATATACCTGGAGCTGTACACATCGATTTTGCCAGCCTTGGATCAGAATCTCTTGATCATTGGCCCATGGATACTCAGATAATCACCTATTGTGACTGCCCTAATGATGTTTCTGCGGCTAAAGCTGCCTACCTTATAGGTAAAAAAGGATATCAAACTAGGGTATTGACTGGTGGTATAAATCAATGGATTAGCTCTGGATACGCAATAGAAAATTTGGATGACTCGATTTGATATTTATCGGATCAGTAAAGTCAACCCCCGCTTTCGACTGGCAGCCTCAATAAGATACATGGATAATAGTCATCATTATTGAGGTTGACACAATTGGTTATTAGTAAAAGCAGGAAAATTTTAAGTGATGTGTTTGGTTACGCCTCATTTCGTGGCGCCCAAGAATACGTTATTGATCATATCGTTGCTGGGGGTGATGCATTAGTGCTTATGCCCACTGGAGCCGGAAAATCCTTGTGTTATCAAATTCCTGCATTAGTTCGACATGGGGTTGGTGTAGTGGTATCTCCGCTGATTGCATTAATGCAAGATCAGGTAGACGCCTTGACCCAGCTTGGAGTAAAGGCAGCATTTCTAAATTCAAGTTTAGATCCTAGTCAATCCCAAGCCATCAGCAAGCAGTTATTGGGTGGTGAGCTCGATATGATTTATGTTGCCCCCGAGCGCTTAATGAGTTCTAGCTTTTTATCCGTTTTAGACAAACTAGAGTCTGGTCCAGGTATCTCTCTTTTTGCAATTGATGAGGCGCACTGCGTTTCTCAATGGGGTCATGATTTTCGTCCAGAATATAGGCAACTGACCGTTCTGCATGAGCGATTTCCACATATTCCTAGGGTGGCGCTTACGGCAACTGCGGATGCACCTACCCGCTCTGAAATTGTGGAGCGTTTGTCACTAGAATCGGCAGAGCATTTTGTTTCCAGCTTTGATCGTCCCAATATTCGGTATCGAGTATTACAAAAAGATGGTGCCAAGCAACAATTAGAGCGGTTTTTAGATGCTGAGCATTCAAATGACTCCGGGATTATTTATTGCTTATCTCGTCGTAGTGTTGAAGAAACTGCGGAGTGGCTCAAGGATCGAGGCTGGGATGCAATGCCCTACCATGCCGGCCTAAGCCCAGAAATACGCAATGCCAATCAAAAGCGTTTTTTGCGTGAAGAAGGCGTCATCATGGTTGCCACAGTGGCGTTTGGGATGGGGATTGATAAGCCAAATGTACGTTTTGTTGCGCACCTAGATTTACCAAAGAGCATGGAGGGCTACTACCAAGAAACTGGACGAGCTGGACGCGATAGTTTGCCAGCTAATGCCTGGATGGTTTATGGCTTTGGAGATGTAGTTAATCTGCGTAAGATGGTAGATGCTGGTGAAGCATCTGAAGACCGTAAACGTGTTGAGCGCCAAAAGCTTAATGCTCTATTGGGATATTGTGAGTCCACTACTTGTCGACATCAGAGTATCTTGCGCTATTTTGGCGAGGATAGCCCTGGTGGTTGCGCTAATTGCGATAACTGCTTGGAGCCTGTTGCTACATGGAATGCGACTAAAGAGGTTCAAAAAGCACTGTCATGCGTGTATCGAACAGGACAACGTTTTGGGGTGGTTCATTTAATCGACGTGCTTCTGGGCAAAACTACTTCGCGTATTAAGGAATTTTTTCATGATCAAGTTAGTACTTATGGAATTGGGAAGGACCTTAATCAAGCGCAATGGAATAGCATCTATCGACAATTGGTTGCGGGAGGATATTTAGATGCAGATATAGCTCTTTATGGCGGCTTGCGGATGGTCGATTCTATGGCCCTTCCCATATTGCGCGGTGAGCAAGAGCTTTGGCTACGCAGAGATACGGCGTACTCTAAAAGCAAAATTACAAAATCTGATGTCAATAAAGCTACTGTATATTCCTTTTCCAATTCTAATGAAGAAGCTCTGTGGCAAGCGCTTAAAGCTAAAAGAATGGAGCTTGCGCGAGATCAAGGGGTGCCGCCTTATATTATTTTTCATGATGCGACCCTTATGGAGATCTTAAAAGCCAGGCCAACTGGTCTGAATCAATTGAAATTGATTGGTGGGGTGGGGCAGGCTAAGTTGGAACGTTATGGCGCTCATTTTCTATCGGTTATTAATGGTGAGTCAACTGAAGGCGTATAAATAATCACAAGTGAAAAGATATTTTTAACTTAACGATTACGGACTAACTTTAAGGTAAATAGATGTTTTCCATACCCCGCCACTTGACTCAAAAATCAGATGAAACCAAATCACTAATAAATCCTTCTAGAGTAAGGTCATACTTAGCCCTAAGGGCGATTGGTAGTACTAGTGAAGGCTATAAATTTTTTTAGTAACTCAAGCGTAAAAAATAAAATTATGACCACTATCGCTATTGATTGGTCAATCAAGCATATTTTCCAGTTATACCACCATCAACTACCAACTCAGTACCGGTGATGTACCCTGCAGCATCAGACGCAAGAAATGCACAGGCATTTGCTACATCCCATGCGGTACCCATGCGCCCCAGTGGTACCTGACGGTCGCGTGCGGCGCGAGCCTCGTCCAGACTGTTTTCAGAAAACATCTTAGCTACTGTAGTAGCAATTCTAGGCGTGTCGATTAGTCCAGGTACCACCGTATTGGCTCTAATACCATTTACTGCGTATTGTTGCGCTAGCATGTGAATGAAATGCGTCACTGCTGCCTTGGTAACGCTATAGGCTAAGTGGGGATATCCAAGGTAGCGCATACCTGCGACAGAAGAAATAGCAATGATATTGCCTTTTCCACGTGTCACCATATCAGGCAGCACCTCTTGGGATGCCAGTAGTAGGCTACGAACATTGACACTGTGAATATGATCAAACTCATTGACACTTGTTTCCATTGGACCGCCGACCTTACCGATTCCTACGTTGTGATGTAGCACATCGATCATGGCGCTAAAGTGCTGGCGCGCCTCGCAAAAGAGTCTTTTTACATCAGCCTCTAATGAAACATCGCCAATAAATGTAGCGGCTATCCCACCTTCAGAAAGTATGATGTCGGTAGTCTCCTTTGCAGAATCTTGATCGCGATCAACCACGCAAACCTTTGCACCCAAACGAGCATAAGTCACGCAGGAGGATCGTCCGATACTCCAGCCTGGTCCGGCTGAGCCACCACCTGAGACAAAGATTACTTGGCCAGATAAATCTATTGGTAGGGAAGGATTTTTCATGGCGCGAGGCCAATAGTCATGCCACCACATACGTACACTATCTGACCAGTAGTAAAGCCTGCACGCTCGTCCAATAAGGAAGCCGCCAAATGAGCTACCTCCTCTGGCTGCCCCATGCGTCCTACTGGAATACTATCTAAGATGCGTTGGGTTGCCGGTGCACCAGGTGGATTTGCGCTTGTAAACAGCTCGGTTTCAATTGGGCCAGGACCAATGGCGTTTACAGTAATGCCATCTGCTCCAAGCTCCAACGCAAGGGTGCGCGTCAATCCATGTATTGCTGCTTTTGTAGTGGCATACACAATACGCTCTGATTTTCCTAATGCCGCCCGACTGGAAATATTTACAATACGGCCGAAATGCGCGGCTCTCATAGTAGGAAGCAGGGCTTGTACACAAATAATCGCAGCGGTGACATTGACGTTCATAACCGCCGAAAGGTCAGCAGTGGTGGCGTTATCGATATTGGCTGGTCGAACGATGCCCGCATTATTGACTAGGCGAGTAATGGGGTATTTGGCTACGACATCTGCTAACGCTGTACGTAATGCGGTTTCATCAGCGACATTCACTTGAACAAAGATTTCCTGTGAAGTCATATCGATTGGAGCAATGAGGTCAAAGATCACTACATGCATGCCATCAGCCACGAGGCGCCTAGATATTGCCCGTCCTATGCCTTTGCTACCGCCAGTAACAAGAGCGAAATTACCCTGGGTACTCATGTGAGATTGATTTTATTTGCACCGTCAACAAATGGAATCGCGTGGTCAACGGTATCCCAGATAAATCGACCCGATGGACTTTGTTGCTCTTCAACGATATGTGCTACTAAACCAGCTGAGCGCGAGATCACAGCAAAGCCACGCATTACCGCTGTAGGAATACCAATCTCACCTAGGAGTGCAGCAACAGCTCCTGTAGCGTTAATGGTAATAGGGCGACCAGCGACTTCATCAACGGCTTTAGATAAAATTTCCAGCGCCTTAATATGATTACCCTTAAGTTCTGTTTCTGCACGCCCCATTTCTAAGAGCTTATAGGCGCGTGGATCTATGGGTTTATGAAGGTGGTGACCAAAGCCTGGCACTGGGCTCTTCGCGTGCTTGTAGTGTTGTGCAATCGTCAGCGACTCAGCATAAGGGTCTGCTGCTGCGGTAATGCGATCTAAAAGTGTTGAACAGTTTTCCATCGTCCCGATAAATGAGCTACCGACTGCCAATAACCCAGCGGCTACAGCGCCTTGCAGGTTCTCCGGAGCACTCATATAAATCAGTCTTGTGGCTATGGCGCTAGGCGTTAGACCGTGCTCCATGAGGACTATCAGCACCACATCGGTAATGCGGATATCTACTCCACGTGGTTCTCTGCCTAAAATTTGCATTAGCATAACTTCAGTAAATGTCTTTTTGCCCATCAAGTCTTTTACTAAGTCTGCATTACGATAGTGCAGACTTGTGAGTGTATGAGTGCACAGGCTCGTAATTGGGGTAGATTTAGTTGGGGTGTTCATAGTGTGATTTTATGAAGTGGTTGAATTCGTTAGGTTAGTTTGGGGGGTGAGCAGATTTTGAATTACCGCGCTCTTAAGTAACTTTCCAACATTTGAGCGGGGTAAAGTATCATAAAAATGAATGCGCTTTGGAGTTTGCACTGGTCCTAAGAGGGTACGAACAAAAGCAATAAGTTCAGCCTCATCTGCTTGTTGGCCTAAGTGCAGTTGCACTGCGGCCTGTACAGTTTCGCCCCATTTTTCATCGGAGATCCCAAATACTAAACATTCATGAACGGCAGGGTGTTGGGATAGTGCGTTTTCGACATCTACGGGGTATACGTTAAACCCCCCAGTAATCACAATATCTTTTAAGCGATCCTTGAGGTAAAGGTAACCACGAGAATCGATTAGGCCGCGATCGCCGGTATGTAGCCAGCCATCAACAATAGTTTCAGCAGTTTTTTCCGGCATGCGCCAATAACCATTCATTAAAAGATCACCGCGTGCAACTACCTCGCCAATTTCGCCAGTAGGCAATAATCGTCCCTCGGGTGACATGATGGCGACATCGCTGAACCAGGTGGTGCGGCCAACAGCGGCCCAGTTTTGAGGATCTTCAAAGTCCTCCGGTTGCATTGCCGTCAAGATTTGGGGTGCCTCGGTTTGGCCATAAGTAGTTCCTAAAACAGGACCAAAGAATTCGCGTACCTTACGAACTTGCTCTGGAGGCATCGGTGCGCCACCATAGATCAATCTACGTAGCTTAGGAAAATCATTTCGAGAGGCATTTGGTAATGCCATGAGCATGTAGACTAAAGTTGGCGGCATAAAACATGCAGTGCCACCGCGCTCACGGAAGGCGGCTCTAACAATTTCAGCTCCCGCACCATCCAGTATTACGTGACAACCACCCTGAGCAAGGATCGGTAATATGTAAGTAGAGGTGCCATGCGTTATTGGCGCTGCAACCACATATCGTTCATGCTCATCAAAATCCCACACCTGAATCTGATTGGTAATGTTCGCCATCCATGCGCGATAAGGCTGCATGACACCTTTCGGTGCTCCTGTAGTACCGCCAGTAAATTTAATTGCCTGGATCGCATCTAATGCTAGATCGAATTTGGGTTGATTAACGCCAGAGTGTATCTGAGCTAAATCGCCCAAACTAACAGAGCTTGGATCTAATGGATCGGCGGCCCCTGTGACGATAAAAAAACTAGGCGTACCCGTGAGTAAGTGGCTAAACATAGCATCCAAAATCACTATCGAGGGCTCAGTTATCTTAACGATTCGCTGAATTTCAGGATGAGTACTTTTGGGATTTAAAGGTACCCAGACTTTGCCGCTTGCCAGCACGGCTAGGAGGGCTGCAATATGATCTGCGCTATTACTGGAGCAAATGGCTACCCGACTTTGGGGGGTTGGATCTAGCGCCATTAAGCCTGCTGCAAGTGCTGAGACCTTGGCAGCTAGGGATGCGTATGTAACGGAGCCTTTAGGTGTATCAATAGCAGTGCGCTCTGGCCAGCGCTGTGCAGCACGCCAGAAAAAATCAATGGGAAACATGGGGTGTTTGGGTCCTATTCGTTACTAGTATTTACTCAGCCTTGGCACCAGATGCCTTCACAACCTCACGCCAGCGTTTGACTTCTGCGATTGCAAAATCGCGCATCTTTTCAGGAGAGCCTGGATCTGGGTTTGCGCCTAACTCTTGCAAACGTACACGCACGTCGGGTGTATTTAAAGCTTTGTTGAGTGCAGCATTTAATTGCTCAATGATTGTTCGTGGTGTACCTGCTGGGGCCACTAGAGCAAACCAAGATTGCACATCAAAGTTCGGATAACCAGACTCGGCTAGGGTAGGGACTTCAGGTAAAAAAGGGGAGCGTTGAGCGCTTGTGACGGCAATAGCACGTAGCTTGCCACTTTGAATATGAGGTAATGCTGAGGGCGCATTATCAAACATTGAATCTACTTGACCGCCAAGCAAGTCAGTTACGGCAGGCGCGCTTCCACGGTATGGAACATGTAGCATTTGAATTTTTGACTGCATCTTAAACATTTCACCCGATAAATGTATCGACGAACCACTGCCAGAGGAGGCAAAAGTGATGCCATTTTTGGATTCTTTGGCATAGCGCACATAGTCAGCTACGGTCTTGATTGGCAAATTTGGGTATACCACTAAAATATTGGGAATCTTGGCAATCATTCCAATTGGTTCAAAGTCCTTTATCGGATCATAGCCAAGCTTGGGGTATAGCGAAGTATTAATGGTGTTAGCAATGGAAAAAGCGTAAAGGGTATATCCATCTGGAGGCGCATGCGAGACGAGCTCAGCACCAACATTACTGTTTGCTCCCGGGCGATTTTCAACAATAAAAGTTTGCCCGAGTTGATTCCCCATCTTGACGGCCACTAGGCGCGCTAATATATCTGTTGCACCTCCAGCCGAGTAGCCCACAACAATCTTAATCGGCTTAGTAGGCCATGCAGTATTGGATTGGGCCATCAGTGGCATTGCCATAGAGCAAAGGAGACTAGCAAAGATGGTGAATAAACCCCTCTTTGGTGTGGCGTGCAGTGACATTGTCTTGCTCCTATTATCAGGGTGTGCCAGTAGCACCCGAGATTTTTATCAGTTTTTTTATAAATGCGTTGTGTTTTGAAAACACATAAATAATCTTTTGCTTAACATCATAAATTCAATATTGCTGTATTTATAACACCAAAGCTTCTGCATCGGCATCTGGACAGTGAATT
>Ga0364867_10196_pt1 | contig 34246 bp, 28 predicted proteins | sample ExccelAu500001D4_3_FD_206915 | JGI IMG/M metagenome (GOLD analysis project Ga0364867, IMG submission 206915) | Enriched cells from Trout Bog Lake Hypolimnion, Wisconsin, USA - BchlTB.Aug13.5000.01.D4 | ecosystem: Environmental > Aquatic > Freshwater > Lake > Hypolimnion/Profundal zone | place... | reverse complement strand
GATAATTCAGTTAATTTTTCAGCCGGCCCTTTAACGGCAATAATTTCCAGGCAGTTATCATGGGTCAGGTGAAAATGCTGGGATGCCAGAATATATTGAAAATAATCATGTTGCACCTCATTCAGCTTTTTTGAAATATCTGTTTTGTGATGGTCGTACAATATGGTTATGGCGCCTGCAACAATGCTGTTATTCTGCCATTTTTTTTCCACCAGGTTTTTTTCCACCAGCATCCGGATGGCCTGTGACCTGTTCGAAAAATTATTTTCTTTAACATAAGCATCCAGTGCTTTGAGCTTATCTTCTTCCAGGCTTACTCCAAATCGGCTTACAGGCATAGCATTTGGTTGGTTGAAATTGTTACTTTGATAAAATAAAAACAATGATAATTGATTTGCTCAGTCAATTATATGAGTTTTATCATTCTTATTTTTTACTGTACTTATTTCTTATTTTTGCCGTCTAAGGAAATGGTGTCTTCCTGGCTAACCGTCTTTTTTAAAAAGTCTGATGGCGCCTGCAAATAGCTATTATTTATTAACCCTGTCAAAACTATTTGCGGGATGAACAAACCTAAATATTCATTTGAACAGTTTTACATCGGCAAACACCTGCTGCGCTGGGCCCTGCTGATATTGCCTGTGGCCATTAGTATTGGCTTACTGGTGGCATTTTTTCTCTGGTTACTGGATATGGCTACCCAAACGCGCTGGCAACATCTGTGGCTGATCTTCTTTTTACCGCTTGGAGGGATTATCATTTCCTGGCTATACCGGTACTATGGTAAAAATTCCGATGCAGGGAATAACCTGATTATGGATGAAATTCATAAACCGGGTGGTGGTATCCCGGCCCGGATGACACCCCTGATTTTATTTACCACTATCCTTACGCATTTATTTGGAGGTTCGGCGGGGCGGGAAGGTACTGCCGTGCAAATGGGGGGCAGTATTGCCGCTGTATTTGCCCGCTGGTATAAACTGCACCACGAACGTAAACGGATACTGCTGATGTGTGGTATGGCTGCTGGCTTTGGGGCGGTTTTCGGAACACCGGTGGCGGGTGCTATTTTTGCCCTGGAAGTATTAACCATCGGCAGGATTAAATACGATGCCCTTATTCCCTGCCTGATGGCGAGTATTGTGGCAGATATTACCTGTGCTTCCTGTGGCATTCACCATACCCATTACCATATTGCTTTTACTGATACAGGCGCCAGGCTTTTCTCGCATATTTCCTTTGACATAGTGCTCCTGGGTAAAGTGGTAATTGCCGGTATGTTATTTGGTTTCACCGGTTTTTTGTTTGCAGAACTTTCGCACCTGATTAAAAGTAAAAGCAACCAGTATTTTAGTCGCAAATGGATGATACCCGTTGTTGGGGCATTGCTGATTATGGCCATCAGTTATGCACTGGGGACTGTTGATTATCTGGGCCTCGGTGTGAGTAATCCGCACCCGGAGGGGATCAGTATCCTGAGTGCTTTTCATGTGAATGGTGCTTCTTATTTCAGCTGGTTCTGGAAACTGTTGCTCACTGCCATTACCCTGGGCATGGGTTTTAAGGGGGGCGAAGTAACCCCACTGTTTTTTATGGGTGCTACCCTGGGCAATACACTGGCCGTGATTACCGGTTCGCCCGTTGATCTATTTGCGGGACTAGGTTTTATTGCGGTATTTGCGGGTGCTACCAATACCCCGCTGGCTTGTACGCTGATGGGGATTGAACTCTTTGGTTCTGAAAATGTGATTTATTATGCAGTGGCCTGCTTTATGGCTTATTACTTCAGCGGGCATTCGGGTATTTATCATGCGCAACGGGTGGCTGTCTCTAAATTTCATACCATTCACCATGAACTGGATACCATTAAACAGGTGAGGGAAAAAAACAAAAGATAATATTTATTTGATGTTTTAGAACCCAGCTATCACTAACTTTATAGGGCCTTAGTTAAAAGGCTAATATGCTCTTCAGTAAAATACTTATTGCAGTAGACAATAGCCCTTATTCTCTTTATGCTGCAAAAAAAGGGTTTGCGCTTGCTCACCAGCTTAATGCTTCTGTAGGAATTGTATCTGTGATTGATAAATCGAAGGAAGCGATCAATACCGACCTGGGTATTACTCCCGAACAAAGCAGTACCGTTTTATTAAAACAGGCTGAAGAAATAATTGAACAACTCATCATATTGTATGATGGTATCGGAGAGGTTTTCAGGTTTACACCGGAGGGCTTTCCCAAGACGGAGATCCTGAATATTATCAATGAATGGGAACCGGACCTGGTGATTATGGGATCGCATGGGCATTCCGGCTTACAGCATATTCTGATGGGCAGTGTTACCGAATATATCATTAAACATACCGATGTGCCGGTGGTGGTATGCCATAAAAGAAAACAGGTGAATTAGTTACTGATTTTTAAAATATACACATATGAAAATTGTTAAATTAACCGCAAGGGAAATATTGGATTCAAGGGGTAACCCAACTGTTGAAGCAGAACTCTGGCTTGAAGGTAATTTTTATGGGCAGGCTATGTGCCCATCCGGTGCCAGTACCGGTGAAAAAGAAGCGGTGGAATTAAGGGATGGAGATAAAAAAAGATACAATGGTAAAGGGGTACAAAACGCTGTGAATAATGTAACCGGGATCATTGCTCCGGAAGTGGTGGGTAAATCTTTTGAATCTCAGGAAGCATTTGACCGTTTCCTGATTGCTTTGGATGGTACGCCATTTAAATCTAAACTGGGGGCTAATGCAATACTACCGGTTTCCATGGCTTTTGCCAGGGCAGCAGCTGCATTAGAACATAAGTCGTTATACCGCTATTTAAATACAGATGAACATTTTGTATTACCGGTTCCCTGTATGAATGTCATTAATGGGGGTAAACATGCAGATAACAATGTAGATTTTCAGGAATTTATGATTGCACCGCACCATGCGCCTTCTTTTAAAGAAGCCATCAGGATGGGGGAAGAAACTTTTCATGCTTTAAAAAGCATTTTAAATGCCAAAGGATTATCTACCGGTGTTGGTGATGAAGGTGGCTTTGCCCCAAACCTTAAATCGAATGAGGAAGCCATTGAAGTGATTCTGGAAGCAATCAGAAAAGCAGGCTACCTGCCGGGCACTGATATTTCTATTTGTCTGGACCCTGCCAGCAGTGAAATGTGGGATAATGGCCAGTATTGCTTCTTTAAATCCACCAAATTACTGGTTAGTTCAGATGAGTTAAATGGCTTATGGAAAAAATGGGTAAAAATGTACCCGATCATTTCCCTGGAAGATGGTATGGGAGAACTGGACCTGGATGGCTGGAAATTACATACCGCAGAACTGGGCTCTGCCATTGAACTGGTGGGTGATGATTTATTGTGTACCAACCCTGCCATTTTAAAAGACGCGATTGAAAATAAAATGTGCAATTCCATTTTAATTAAACTAAACCAGATTGGTACCGTTACCGAAACCCTGGAAACCATGGCACTGGCAACTGCAAACAATTATGGCTGCTTTGTTTCTCACCGCAGCGGGGAAACAGAAGATACTTTTATTGCAGACCTGGCAGTAGCTACTGCAGCCGGTAAAATAAAGACCGGCAGTGGTTGCAGAAGTGAACGCATTGCCAAGTTCAACCGTTTATTAAGAATTGAAGATGAACTGGGTAGTGAAGCCAGTTTTGCAGGTAAAAAAGCTTTTAAAAACTATAAATTATAATATAAAAAAGGGAGGTAATTACATATCTGCCGGTGAGGGCAGATTATCTTTTTCTTTTTCTTCTTTCTTAAACTGCAGCTTACCAAACTTATACTGAAGGCTGATGCCAAAAGAACGTAAGGGCATATAACGGATAGCTGTGGATACATAATCAGTAGTAGTGGTGGTAATTACCTGTTTTACATATTGATTAAACGGATTATTGGTAGTAAAACCAAAACTGAGCTTTTTATTGAAGAATTGCTTTCTTAGCGCATAATTATAACTGAAATATTGTGGTGTTTTACCCTGTATATTATTGATGGGTGAATTGTAATTTAAAAAGGCTTCCATAATCAGGTTATGGGGCAACTGATAGGTAAGGTTTACATTCACCCTGCCATCCAAACCATTGGTTACTGTACCGCCTGCCAGTTCATTGATGATACGCCTGTTGGAAATAAAGGTATTCATCCGGATATTCCACCTGTCTTTAATGGGTATGGAAACTGAAAGCACCACGCCTGACCTGATTTCATATCCGATATTGGTCCAGCTGGTTACAGATACATTCTTATATAAGGAATCACCGATCTGGTATGTAGGGTAAAACTCAGTATACCTTTTCATATCATCACTATTAATCCTGGTTACCAGTGCCGCATAGATATTGGCCCCTTTCTCAAATGATTTATTATATCCCAGTTCAAAATTATCGCCCTGTTCCGGTTTCAATAATGGATTTCCGGTGCTGATATTATAGGGGTCGCTTAAATTTTTGAAAGGATTGATATCATAATAATCCGGACGTTCTATCCGGTGTGTATAGGCAAACTTGATGCTTTGTTTATTGGGCAGTTCGTGCATTAACAATAATGAAGGCGCCCAGGTATTATAAGCAGGGATTTCTGTATTCGGGAAATCGATTTTTGTATCGGTATACTCATACCTCAGGCCTGCTTTTACATTCAGGAAATGAAATAATGGAAAACTGGCTGATACATATCCGGCATAAATTTTTCTGTCGTAATTGAGATGGTAAGATTGGGTGGTATCGGGCTCATATTCATTGGAAATGGTATTCAATGTATTTACTTCAGCTACACTGGCAATATTCTGAACAGTAATTTTTGCACCTGTTTCCAGTAAAAAAGCACTGGTTAGCGGTTGCGCAAAATCTACTCCAAATATGGTTTGACGGGTAGTGCCGGGGCTATTGCTGTTGGACCCTGAAAAAGGCAATGTTTGTCCGGTATAGATCTGGTTTTGCTGATAATCTGTATGGTTGTTTTCATAACCCGAACTGAACTGTATATTAAATTCTTTCTTTTCAGCTGCAAATGTCTTTTTATAATTCAGATTCCATTCAAGATTGCCGTCTTTATAATGGCTGCTGGTGGTTCTGGTACTGTACAGGTCACTGAGTACATTCTGGTTAAAGTCTGCCGTATGCTGCTCCTGATCAATCACCGCATCACTTTTATAGCCGAAATGAAAATAGCTGAGCCCTCCGGTAATGGTTTGTTTTTTAGTAGGGCTCCAGTCAAATCCAATACCAGTCTGATAACTGGTTCTTACAAAATCTGAATAGCCGTCTAATAGCAGGTGGGTTATGGTTTGACCGATGGTATCTTTTGTATACCGGTCCTGACTGGTTAAGGTTCTGCTGTTTATCTGTGTATTGCCATTAAAAAAACCATTGATACCAAAATTACCATTACGTACATTCAGGTTAACAGCGCCGTTTTCCAGTCTGGTACCTGCAGAAAGGTTTACAGTTCCATTCACTCCTTTTACTTTATTATCCTTCAGAATAATATTGATAATCCCTCCGGTTCCTTCTGCATCGTATTTGGCACCCGGACTGGTAATGGCTTCAATACTTTTAATCTGGCTCGCCGGGATGGAAGAAAGGGCATCCACAATACTGTTGCCAAAGGCAGTGGATGGCTTGCCATTGATCAGAAATTTGATATTTGAATTTCCCTGCAGTTCCACATTACCATCAATATCCACCGTTACCTGTGGTACTTTCTTCAGCACATCAATGGCCACTCCACCCTGTGAAGTAATATCATTGGCTACATTGTAGACAATTTTATCTGCCTTATTTTCTATCACCGCTGCTTTTGCCACTACAGTTACTTCCGCCAATTGCCCGCCACTCTGGTAACCCAGTTGTATGGTTCCCAGATCAATATTATCAGATTTAACTGCAATATTGTTCAGCTTTACCGTTTTATATCCAATAAACTGTATCGTAAAATTATAAGTGCCGGGAGCAAGTTCATGCACGGTAAACAGCCCTGTATGATCAGTAATCGCACTGGTAACCGTCTTTTTAATCCCTTTTACATACACATTCACCGCTACAGATTCAATTCCTTTTCCGGAAGCTGAATCTATCACCTTACCAATGATTGGGCCGACAGGTTTTTGCAGGTCTTTATTTTGCGCGTTTGATACAATAAACAACAGAAAACCACTGAAAAGAAGAAACACTTTACTTCCTGATACCTGCATACTGATTGAATTATCTTAAAAAAGAACAAACTTAAGCAGGCATTTTGTATAAATTCTGAATTTTGGGTTAAGCGGTGATTACTTTTTAAAAAAATATATTATTTTCTGCCGCGAAGATATTGAACAGGAACTTCTATATCTGCTTTTAAAATATTGGCCGCATGTACCGGAAAATAAGGGTCGCGCAGCAATTCACGGGCCAGTAATACCAGGTCGGCTTCCTCATTTACCAGAATAGCTTCTGCCTGTGCTGCTTCAGTAATCATGCCTACTGCAGCAGTCAATATCCCTGTTTCTTTTTTGATACGGTGGGCAAAAGGCACCTGGTATCCCGGGGCTACCGGAATGGTTGCATGCCCTACCAATCCACCGGAAGAACAATCTATCAAATCAACTCCTGATTGTTGCATCATTTCAGCTAACCGGACAGATTCTTCTATATTCCATCCACCGGCTAACCAGTCGGTTGCAGATATTCTAACAAACAATGGTAAATGGGATGGCCATACTGTTTGAACGGACTGTATAATTTCTTTCAGCAGGCGGCTCCTGTTTTCAAAACTTCCTCCATAGGCATCCTGACGTAAATTGGTAAGCGGGGAAAGAAACTGGTGTACCAGGTATCCGTGGGCGGCATGCAGTTCTATCACTTTAAACCCTGCTTCCAATGACCTTTCAGCGGCTTTTTTAAAATCATCTGTAATCTGTGCAATTTCTGTAAGGCTTAATGCCAATGGCAAAGCCTGCCCTTCCCGGAAAGGGATGGCACTGGGGGCTACCACCTGCCAGCCACCTTCAGCAGCAGACAGTTCCTTTCCGCCATTCCAGGGTGCGGCACAACTACCCTTTCTGCCTGCGTGTGCCAGCTGAATACCGGATACAGCGCCCTGGCTTTCTATAAATGCATTGATTCTTTTAAGTTCAGCTATATGTGCATCCTTCCAGATACCCAGGTCAAAAGGGGATATCCTTCCCTCCGGGTTAACCGCACAGGCTTCTGTAATTACTAACCCTGCACCACCTGCAGCCCTGCTGCCCAGGTGCACCAGGTGCCAGTCGTTTGCAAACCCGTCTGTTGAAGAATACTGGCACATGGGCGATACCCCTATCCTGTTTTTAAAACTGACAGATTTGATGGTTAGGGGTTGAAATAGTTTTGACATAGGATAAAATTAATTGTTTATTAAATACCAAAAGGGCCTTTTCATAGTAGAAAAGACCCTTTTTTTATTTGCAATAACCCGCGCTCTCCGTATTTAGAAATTGCTCTTATTTACGTCCCACCAAACATGTGTGGTAATAGCATCTGTACCACCTAAAAATTGGTTAATGGCAGAGCTGACATTGGCATAATTGGTTAAATACTCATTATTAGGTAACATGATTTTCCTTGCATTGTCAACTGTTAAACCACCCCATGAAATAGTAGGGGCAACTGCTGAGAAATAGGCAGGGAATAATTTAGGATACCCTGTTCTGCGGTATTCAGACCAGGCTACAGGAGAATTTACCGGCCATAATGCGATCCATTTCTGTGTAATGATTTGTTCTAAATGGCCTTCATTGGAAGATGCATCACTCCATTGAGGAGAACAGGTAGAAACAGCTTTAATATCTCTGGCTGCTAAAGTTGCATCCACAAAATCGGCAGGTTTAGCGGTAGTGGTAAGATAGTTTCCTACCGGCACACCCCATTGTTTCATAGAAGCAGTTACACCTGCAGTATAATATGCCTGTGCACCGGAAGTATAACTACCCATATTCCATCCGCGCAATGCTGCTTCAGCTAATAAGAAGTCAGTTTCAGCTGCATTGAAAAAAGTAGAGGATTGCGGGAAAAGGCTGGGTGACTGATTGGATTGTGGTATCCCAGTACCCGGTAATGAAAATACGGTTGCCTGTAAATTGTCATTCGGTACAGAAACAGAACCAATTCTTTCTGTACAATACCCGCCTACAGGAACCCTGCTGGATTGATTGGCAGAAGTAGTGGGGGATAAAAATACGGGTAACCTTGGATCCTTATACCCTCCTAAAAAGCTATACACATCCGCACCGGGAGCAGTATTGCCCGCACCCCAGGTATAACACAGTGTACTTAAAGCGCCTTCGGAAACCGGTGCGATAAATGCTGCATTCTGTGCAATATTGGTAATTAAATTACCGGTTGCCATTGCTTTTTCGGCCTGTGCCTGTGCTAATGCAGGATTGGCTTTCACAATACGCATGGCAAGTTCCAGTCTGATTGAGTTAGCCAGACTAATCCAACCTGGTACACTACCCTGGTAGAAATAATCTTTTGCACCCAGTGCAGAAGTATTGTTTTTACCTAAATATAAAAGCGCAGAATCCAGTTCAGAGAAAAATGTGGAATAGATCTTACCTAAAGAATCATAAGCTGTATTGGGAACACCCAGATTGGTATAAGGTAAAGTACCCAATGCATCAGCAACACGAACACTTAACATCACTTTTGTAACATATGCCATACCCATGGTTGACTGGTTAACAGGGGTAGGATAGGCCCATACGGATTGCTGTATGTTCAGGAAAGGATTGATGATACTTGAAAAAGAATTAAATAACCAATCGTCCCAACCCTGATACAAATAATAATTGGATTCTACATTATTGCCATGTCCAAAACCTCCACCCTGCATCCAGTAACCGCAATAAATATCGCTGTTAAAGTTTTGCTGAATCTGGTATACCCAACTGGCAACACCCGGTGCACCATTACTTGGATAGATGTATTGCATCATCGTTGGAAGATAGCCGGAAGCATCATTTGTGGCAGAAGAGGATCCGGTTGCACCGCTATATCCATAGGGGTTCGTATTTATATTCTGAAAATCTTTGGTACAACTTGCTATTACTACCAAAGCCAGGATAAATAAAGAATAAATATATTTTTTCATGTTATTAGATTAGTTTAGGTTTAAAAATTAACGTTTACACTAAATCCAATGTTTCTTGTGGAAGGCAAATTGTACAATTCTGCTCCAAGGAATGCATTTTGTCCCATGGCATTATTAGATACGATTTCCGGATCAATAGGTGCTGCTTTATAAAAGAAGAATAAATTTCTTCCTACTAAACCTATACTGGCGCCTTTAATGAACTTACCATTATCAAACATTTCTTTAGGCAAACTGTACAATAAAGATATTTCTCTCAGGCGAACGGCTGTACTGCTGTATGCATATTCTCCTAATGCTCCGCCCATACCACCTTTTAACTGATAAAAACCTTTAACATCGGTTGCCTGCTGGCCATTCACTGTAACATACCCTTTGTCCCTGTCAGATGCGGATTGCACACTGTTTCCAGCATTATCCAGCATGGCCTGAGTTAAAGAGAGTATTTTTCCACCGAAATGACCGTCAATCAGGAAGGATAAATGGAAATTCTTATAAGTGAATTTGTTACCCCATGACAATAAGAAAGCGGGGAACGCATTGCCTATTTTTTCAGGTTGTTCGTCCAGTAATGGTGTAGTACCGTTTTGTTGCTGACCATTTACATAATAAGTACTGAGTTTATAACTGCCGTCTGCATTACGCAAAAACTTCTTAGCATAAAAATCTCCTAAACTTCCACCTGGAACAATCTTCTGGAAATAAGAAGTGGAATTGTTTAACTGAGAGTAAATAAGGAAATTGGTTCCATTAATTAAGGATTTAACCGTATTTACATTTTTAGCAAAGTTAACTGTGGAAGTCCATTTTATATTTCTCAGGTTTGGTGTAACAGATAAAGATAATTCAATCCCTTTATTCTGAATATTACCACCATTAACATAGTAAGAAGTATATCCACTGCTTGGAGGAGCGGTAATGGTAAACAACTGGTTCTGGGTGTTTGACTGGTAGTAAGTTGCTTCTAATTTAATTAAGTTATTAAAGAATGCAATGTCAAACCCTGTTTCAAATGATCCGGTTAATTCCGGTTTCAATACAGTACCGGGTTGAATGATAGTGGAAGGTGCATTTAAAGAACCGTTGGTTCCAATAGTAGTAACCGGGTTAACTATAAATGTTGGCAAATCATTACCTACCTGGGTATAGCTGGCACGCAGTTTCAGATAATTCATGGTTTTGCTTTGTAACTCTTTAAACAAATCCGTTAAAACAGCTGATAACCCTAATGATGGATAGAAATAACTGTTTTTGCCTGCTGGTAAAGTAGAGGACCAGTCGCTTCTGCCGGTATTGGTTAAAAAGATAGCATTTTTATAGCCAAATTCTACGGAGTAGAAAAGGGAATGAATTTGTTTTCTGTCCCATATATCATTTACAGATCCGGAGGACTGAAAATTAATATTACTGCTGGTGAAAACATTTGGATAATACATACCGCCTCTGCCGCTGTTAAGGCTGATACCGGTTTGTTTATAATCTCTGATGGCTGTACCGGCCAATGCAGTCAGATGCCAGTCTTTTGCAACGTCTTTTGTAAAGTTTAAAATGGCATCACCATAGCTTTGTTTGGTAAGCGTACTGGAACTGTTAAATCCACCGGTTGTGGAAGCAAGAGCTGTCCAGGTACCCTGATACATTTTATTCAAAAACTGCTCATTGGATTGATCTAAATTACCCCTTACAATCAGGTTTAAATAGTTGGTAAAGTTAAATTTAACACTACCTGATAAGATTAACCTGTTTAAATTGTCTGATCCCAACACTTTATAAATATCCCAGTAAGGATTATCGGTATTGGTAGAACCCGGATCATAAGCCCAGTTCTGAAAAGGTGTTGCATTTAATACTAAATTGTTCCTGTCGCTGTATTTTGACAAATTAGTATTGGCAGGCATGGTCATTAATGTGTAATAAGGATTTAAATACTGACCAGGTGCATAAGGGTTATTGATGGTTTGATCCACATAACTGAATTTACCTGTAAAATCAATAAACTTATTAAACAAACTTGCATTACCTTTTAAATCGAAGTTGTTTCTGGTTAATGTATTATTGGGTATAATACCTTTTGAACTGGTATTGGCATAAGTAGCAAATAACTGTGCATTTTTAGTGCCGGTAGACAAATCAATAGTGTTGGAAGAGTTTAAACCGCCCTGCAACAAATCTTTATAATAACTACCTGCCTGAGCAGCATTAGGATCTTTAGCACCCCAGCTGTAATTACCATTGTCTCCGCTGGCACCACCATATTCTCCCTGTAATTTAGGATGGTATAATGCATTCAGGAAAGTAGTATTGGTAGATACGCTTACCTTGGTTTGTCCGTCTTTACCGGATTTAGTGGTAATCAGAATGGCACCGTTTGCTGCCTGAGAACCATATAATGCAGCAGCAGTTGCTCCTTTTAATATGGTTACTTCCTCTACATCATTTGGGTTAATGGTAGATAACTGGTCAGGTGCTAAAAAATTTTGTCCGTACTGGCCCTGTCCTGTAGTTGGCCTTGAATTTGTATTTACCACCGGAATACCATCAATTACAATTAATGGAGATCCATTGCCGGAAAGTGAATTATTACCACGCAATATGATATTGGTAGCTGATCCTGCACCACCGGAACCCTGTGAAATAATAACGTTCGCAGCTTTCCCGGATAAGGAGTTACTGAAGTTGGCTTCTTTTACAGTAGTCAACTCAGCATTACTTACCTGCTGGGCTACATAACCCAGGTCTTTTGCTTTACGCTGAATACCTAATGCAGTGGTAACCACCACATCTGATAAGTTTTGTTTGGCAGCTGTTAAACTGATGGTAAGTTTTGAATTGTTACCAACGGTAATCTCGCGGGTTTCGTACCCTACATAAGAAACCACCAATACATCTCCGGGTTGTGCATTGATCGTAAACGCACCATTCTGGTCTGTTTGTGCACCCTTGGTTGTTCCTTTGATGATAATGGAAGCGCCGGGTAATGGAGCACCATCACTTCCTGAAATGGTTCCTTTAATTAAAGCAAAAAAAGAAACTTCTTTTTTTACTTCTGTCAGATTCAACTGAACAACAGAAGACCCATCCATTTCCACAGTTTTTTCGGGGTCTTTTATTTGCTGAATGACAATTGTTTTCTCATTGATTTTTTTATACTGCAGCCCTGTATTTCTCAGCATATTCAGTAAAATCTGTTCTGTTTTAATTGAAAAATCAACAACAGGATTTACTAAAACTTTGCCCAGAGACTGGTCTGGCAATAAGAAATAAACACCTTTCTTTTTGTTCAGATCCATCAGGGCAGACTGGAGGGTTTGCTTTTGTTCCTTTATGTCGGAATCTGAATAAGTGGCTGATTTGAAATGTGTTTTTACCACATTGTTACTGCTGGCAAAAGTGTACAGATCCTGTGCGATGACAAGAGTGGTTTGTACAGCCATACAAGCAACTAAAGCGCAAGCTTTCGGATAAAAGTTGATTCTTCTCATTTTTGGCTATTTTGGTTTAATTGGAGACTTGTTTACTAATTGGACATTATTTTAATAGTGTTATTGATTCTTTCAATTTTAAAATCCTGACTCGCTTCCAGAGATTGCAGCAATACATTCAAATCGTTATTGGGCATCACTCCCAAAATGGCTTTATTGGCTATTGCAGCATCTACCTGAACGTCCACCCCATATACATCTTTCATTTTCTGGGCTACTTCGCTTAAAGGTGTATTATCAAACACCAGCATTCTTTCCTGCCATGCCAGTATACTCTTGTCTTTTGCCGGTTTAAACTGGATAGCTCCGTTTTTCACTTCCACATAATCACCCGGTTTCATATGTATTTCCTCACCACTTGCTGCATGCAGAAAAACACTCCCTTCTTTCAGGTAAACACTGGTGGTATTATTACGGCTGATGACATTAAACTGGGTACCGGTAACTACGATATCCACTTTATTGGTATGAACAATAAACCTGTCTTTGGTAGAGGTTTTATGTACTTTAAAATAAGCTTCGCCTTTTAACCATACTTCCCTGCTCTTTCCATCATGAAATGCTCCGGTAGTAATGGTAGAATTGGCATTTAGTATCACAGAAGACCCATCGGGTAAAACTTTTTCCTTTATCTGGCCAAATTCGGTTTTAACATTACTGGCATTACTGGTAGCACTGTACCAATATAATCCGCTGATTATCATTATCAATACTGCAGCTGCGGCCATCATCCAGCGTTTATAGCTGCTCAGGCTGAACAGTTTAGCCTTTTTCTCTTCAGTCTGTATCTCCCCCATTTTATCAGACAAATCATTCCATGCAGTATTGATACGTTCCTCAGATATAACCAAATCATCCCTGAAATGGAATGTTTGTAAAACAGCAGCAGCTTCCTCCAGCATTGCCCGGTTGGCTGTACTTTGTGCAGCCCAGTTTTCCCAGTATTCCACATCTGCATCATTCAGGTTAAAATACCAGTGCAGCAGGGTTACTTCTGCCAGTAATTCTTCAATATTGTTTATTTCTTTTTGCATATTCGATGCTTGCTATATGGATGTAGTACATCCTGTTTTGGTTTTGTAATGCTTTTATTTCAATTATTCTTAAAAAAAAATTATATTACAATTAAGAATGTGAATCTTTATATTTGTTTTAACGCTAAAACACCATTAATCACTAATACTCATCCGGTTGACAGGAATTCTTAACGATATAGAATTGTGGCAAGGCACACGTAACCGTGATAAATCTTCCTTTGAACAACTATTTAAATACTATTACAGGTTTTTAATTCATTATGGCTTAAAACATACTTCCAATGAAAGCTTACTGGAAGATTGTGTGCAGGAATTGTTCATGGAATTATGGGAAAAAGCCCCAAATCTGGAAATACAGTCCTTCCGTGGATACCTTTTTCAGTCTTTCAGGTTCAAACTTTACCGTCATTTGGAACGTTCACAAAGATATGATACCCTTCAGGAAAATTCAGCTGAACAGTCTGCGTTTATACTCAGCAAAGAAGACTTTATTATAAGTGATGAAGAAAACAGTGAAAAGGTAAATATTCTTAAAAAATCGGTGATAAAATTATCAAAGCGTCAACAGGAAATCATTTATTTAAGATTTTATCAAAACCTGAATTATGATGAAATCTGTGAAATCATGCAAATCACTTATCAGGTTTCCCGTAATTTATTATACCAGTCAATCAAAGCCCTGAAAAAAGATATAGCCCCTGCCGCCCTGCTGCCCCTTTTAATTTATTTACTGGAGCAATAGTTACAAATGCAGCCCAACCTGCACTTCATACTGATTAAAGATTTATATTAATAAGTATGAAAAGAGAAAAAACCATCATTGACCTGTCCGACAGTTTTGAAAAGATACCCGTTAAGATATTTACCACCCCACAGGAAGGCTCTGCCTTTGTAGCCCAGGAAATCGCTACCATGATCCTGGAAAAGCAGCGCCGCAAGGAAGACTGTGTACTGGGCCTTGCCACCGGTTCCACTCCTATTAGTTTGTATGCAGAGCTGGTACGCATGCATAAGGAAGAAGGGCTGAGTTTTAAAAATGTAATTACGTTTAACCTGGATGAATACTATCCCCTGCAACGCCAGGCCTTACAGAGTTACTGGAGCTTTATGCACCGCCACCTGTTTTCTCATATTGACATAGACCCTGCCAATATCCATATACCCAATGGGGAATTACCCAAGGAAGATATTAAAAAGCATTGCATTAAATATGAACAGCTGATTGAAGCGGTTGGGGGGATTGACCTCCAGATCCTCGGTATTGGGAACAATGGCCATATTGGTTTTAATGAACCCGGTTCCAGTGTCTATTCCAAAACCAGGTTGGTATCCCTGGACAATATTACCCGTATTGCCAATGCCTATGAGTTCCAGAATATTTCCCAGGTACCCCGTATGGCGGTCACCATGGGGATCAGCACCATCCTTAAATCCAGAAAGATCTTACTGATGGCCTGGGGCATGAAAGCACCCATTGTAGCTAAAACCGTGGAAGGTTTTGTGAGTGAGCATGTACCCGCCAGTATTTTACAGCAGCACAATGACTGTACCTTTGTGGTAGACCAGACGGCTTCTGAAGAACTGACCCGGATCAAATACCCCTGGTTAACCGGAGAATGTGAATGGACACCCCAGATGATTAAAAGAGCTGTGGTGAACATGTCACTCAAAATGCATAAACCGGTCTTAAGCCTTACCGCCCATGATTACAATGAAAACAGTTTGGGCGACCTGCTGGCAGAAAAAGGCGAAGCCTATGAAATTAACCTGCAGGTGTATTATATGCTGCGCGACAGTATTACCGGCTGGCCGGGAGGTAAACCCAATGCCGTGATACCGGCACATCCGGAAAGAAGTGAACCCCATCCCAAAAGATGTATTATCTTCTCTCCCCATCCCGATGATGATATCATCAGTATGGGTGGCACTTTTATGCGCCTGCACGACCAGGGCCATGAAGTGCATATCGGTTACCAGACCAGTGGTAATATTGCCGTTACCGATGAGTTTGTAACCCGCTTTTTAGACTTTGCGGTGGGTTTTGAAGATATGTTTGGCATAGACAACCATAAGAGCAAACAGGTACTCACCGAAGCTGCAGAGTTCCTCAAAAGTAAAAAAGCCAATCAGACAGATACCGCAGAGATCAGGGCCATTAAAGGGCTGATCCGGCGTTGTGAGGCAAGAGCCACCTGCCGCTATGTGGGATTAACCGATGACCATTGCCATTTCCTCAACCTGCCATTTTATGAAACCGGGGCCGTAGAGAAAGACCCCATGAGTGAAAAGGATATAGAAATTACCATGGAATTCTTGAGAAAGATCAAACCCCATCAGATTTTCTGTGCAGGAGACCTTGCCGATCCGCATGGCACGCATAAAGTATGCCTGGATGTGATTTTCGAGAGCATGAAGCGCCTCAAAGCAGCCGGGGATAAATGGGTGAAGAACTGCTGGGTATGGCTGTACAAGGGAGCCTGGCAGGAATGGGATATTGCAGAGATAGAAATGGCCATCCCCATGAGCCCCGACCAGGTAGTCAAAAAAAGGTTTGGGATCTTTATCCACCAGAGCCAGAAAGACATGGTACCCTTTCAGGGGTCAGACAGCAGGGAGTTCTGGCAACGGGCAGAAGACCGCAATGCCAATACTGCCAAACTCTATGCAGACCTGGGGCTGACCAAATATGCCGCCATGGAGGCTTTTGTGAGGTGGCAGTATTAAAGTTCAGGCCAGTAAACTATTTACCTGTTTAATATCTTTTCTGCTTTCAGTGCCTTTGGAAACAAAATATTGTTTTCAAGATGAATATGTAAATGCAGGTCTTCTTCAAATTCATCTAACAATCTGTATAGCAGGCTGTAACTGGCACAGGCATCAGCTGGTAACCTATAATTGCCGGAAAGCTTTCTGATTTGGGCAAGATTTTTACCAACCTGTTCATGCTCCATTTCCATCATATGAATGGGGCTCTGGACTGATCCGAAATGCGCAGCCTGTAAAGGTTGTGCTTGGTCCTTTGCTTCAACCAATGCTTTAATATAGGGGAATAATATCTTTTCTTCCTTAACCAGGTGCCCGGTTAGCTCTGCATTTATTTCCTTTACCAATGTATTGATAGGAACTAATTCCGGATGCTGATTGCCATGTACCTTCATTACTTTCGCGGCATAGGTTGTAATATCCGGCAAGTTCTTTCTTACATAACTATGATGCGTGTTTATAATAAAATCTGATAAAAATGGTAAACTCCATTCATTATAAGGCAATGACTGGGAATGGGGAACTTTATCTGCCTGTTGCAACTCCTGTTCAATATGCGTAACATCCAACCCTTTTTCAGCACAGGCTTCTTTAACTGTTTTCTTTCCCCCACAACAAAAATCCAAACCATACTTTTTAAATATCTGTGCTTTCCGCAAATCTTTAGCTGCAATCTGACCCAGTGTTTCGTCATTCTCGCCTGTTACCCTTTTTGATATTTTCACTTTCCACCATACCGGTCCTTGTTCCAGATATTCCCAGGTAAAGATGTTTCCTCTTTCACCCAGTAATTGATAGTACAATGGCTTAGGGTCATGATCGTTGTGAATGATTAAATCCGCTCCCTCAATCAGTTCATCAAACCTTGTAAATATGGTGGGATGTTTTTGTTGAGGCGCTAACAAGGTAACATTAAGTATGTTTGCTACTATAGATTTCATGTTTTTTATCTTTAGATAATTTATTAAAATAATAATATATTTTTATGTAATAATTTTATTGATTAAATGATAAAGTAAAGAGACCAATTATTTAAACTTCAAAATGTGATTGGGATCATAGTATCAGAAAAAAAGGTTTTTTTCTATTAGAACTGTTTATGATTGCAATCATAAAGCTTCCGGCAATGCAATGCTACTTTAGTGCTGTAAAATTAAACCTTAAAACAAAAAGCAATGTTGAAAAAATTTTGTTTGCCATTGATTGCAGGCACAGCACTTTTAATTGTCTCCTGCAATGACAATAATGCACCGGCAACGGGCAATCAAACAGGCACTGAAGTAAAAGCAACAGGACAGTCCGGCATTCAGGACAACCAGTCTGCAAAAAACGTAGTACAGGTAGCCATATCCAGTAAAGACCACAGTACATTGGTGACTGCAGTTAAGGCAGCAGACCTGGTAGATGCGCTGAGCAATGCCGGTCCGTTTACCGTTTTTGCACCTACCAATGAAGCTTTCAACCTGTTACCTGCGGGAACGGTGGATGCCTTATTAAAACCCGAAAAGAAAGCTGACCTGGTTGATCTGCTTCAATATCATGTATCAGTAGGTGTATTTAAAGCTGAATCTTTACAGGATGGCCAAACTATCGGTGAAGTAAACGGAGACAATATTAAAATTACAAGGAAGGATGGAAAAATAATGATCAATGGCACCGCCACTATTATTGCTTCTATACCTGCTTCAAACGGAATTATTCATATAATTGACAGGGTATTAATAACACCTGCAAAATAGCAAAGGGTCTGCATTAAAATTTAAGCATAGGTATTCCTGCCTATGCTTTTTTAGTTCATATCTAAAATTTTCAATTGCATGACTGCAGCAATACTAAAAGCTTTTTGCTTGATTAAAGTTGTTTTTTCGCCTTCAAATAAATCATCGGCTGTTTGTAAGAACAGTTTCAGCCAACTGGCAAAAGCATCTTTATCCAATGGCAATTTATCATGAATACGCCTGTGTACATTGATAGGATTACCCGAATAGGTTCCGGTATAAAAAATAGCATTCTCCCAAAAATCATACATGATTTTTAAATGCTTTTCCCATTCCACCTGTTTAAAAAATTTCATTAAAATGGGGTCTGCTTTTACCCTGTCATAAAAAGTATCAACCAGCAGTTCTATATCAGCCCTGTTCACAATATCATTTTTCATAATCACACATTTCTATTATTCTCAAAATAACTAAAGGTCCTTTTTCTTAAATTTTAAGGTAGAAATCCATACGGGTATCAGAATCCATAATATCAGTACCAAAAAAGATAACAGCAATCCTGCTGCGGTTCCAAAAACATCTTTAAATACAGCTCCAGTATAGCCCATTAAAGCTGAAATATCCATTTTCAGGAGGATTAATATTCTTCCCAGGTCAATAGGATTCAATGCACTGATACCTATCATAATTTTTTCCAATGGATAATCTGCAAACTGAAATAAGAGAAATAAAACCAGTCCGTCAAATAATAAAGCAAAATACAACCATAACAAAATAGTAATGCCAATTCCTTTTGCCTTATCCCTGGTTTGTAATACAGCCAACATCGCTATACTTACAAAAATAACCGTTAGCAATACGCCCACTAAAATCATCATCATCCCTGTAACTGAAAAAGCATAGAACAACACTGGTAAGCCAATACCAATAAGAAAGGCAATCACTAAAGATGCAGAAAGTCCGGTGAAAAGGCTGAGCCAGATAGAAGTTCTTTGTAAAGGCTGGCTCACCAGCAATTCAATAAATTCTGCGCTGTTATAAATATAGATTGCACCAAAAATGATACTGATCAGGGGCACAATGATTAATATAACATTCAGAAGGCTTAAAAGGCCCTTGGCTGTATTATCTTCCAGACTGAACAAACTGAATGAAATCAGCAACAGGCAGCATGTATAGGCAAGCACAATCTTATTGCGCAATATATCTGTTACAACATATTTTATAATCTTTTTCATAGATCTGTTTTATACTTGCCTGTTGATCATTATATGTGCAATGGCTTTAGATAGTTTTTGTTCTCCGGTATCTTTATGTAATAAAGCAAGAGATTGATGAAAAACCAATTTACCATCCTGCATAAATATGACCTGAGTAACCAGGTCATCCAGTTCACTTAATACATGTGAGGTAATTATAACCAGTTTACCCTTTCTTTTTTCTTCTGTTATTTTATCTTTCAGTATTTGAGAAGATACGGGGTCCAGGCCGGCAGTAGGTTCATCGAGTATCAGTACTTTCGGGTTAAATAAAAAAGCCAGGGATGCACTAACTTTCTGACGAGTACCACCAGATAATGTACACATTCGTTTTCGGTATAATTTATTCAGCCCAAATGCCGCAATCAATGCCTCGTCCAGATGAAGCGCTTTGTGACGAATATCTTTCATCATATCCATCACCTGCCCAATAGTCATATTATCCGGATACCTGCCAATTTGAGGCATATACCCAATATGCTCTCTGTATTGCCAATAGTTCCTGATCTGCTTACCATCAAAAATAATCTCACCTGAATCTGGCACCACCATACCTAGTATGCTTTTGATCAAAGTAGTTTTACCACTACCGTTGGGACCGATCAGAGCAATACATTCGGATGCTTCACAGGATGCTGAAACCTGGTCCAATGCTTTGAGCCTGCCAAATTGTTTGGTTATATTTCTAATCTGGATCATAATGGTAAGGGTTTCATCAAAGGATGTTCGTCTTTCAGGTTCTCAGGTGTCAAACTGGGTATCAACTTTTCAGATTTATCCATCAGTACAGTAATTAAACTCCTGAACAACATCATGGCAGGAGGATTTTTTTCAACAATTATAGAATACATACTTACCGGACGATATGGAATATCCCCTATCTTGTCTTTATTCAAATCGTACCCCTCATATTTATCCCAGTAATTTTTGTCAAACAAGTTCAGCATCAGTGAGCCATTGGTACCCACATCAAAAGTATTTCCTATAAAATTGTTTGTGCAAAGGTGAACATCCATACAACTGGCCTGAATTTTCAAAGCCCATCCGTTATTTTTAAAAAGGTTATTCCGGACTTCAATCCTGCTGGCCCCTTCCATATAAATGCCACTGGTATTTTTTTCGAAATGGTTACCCATAATATAACTGTCTGTTATTTCTTTCAGTAAAATACCATAAGCTGCATCACCCCAATTCTCCCTGAAACAATTATTAAACATTTTAACGCCATGCGAATACATTACAGACACACCGGAACCATTCCCTTTAAAAGTATTGGTGATATACGCATCATCACTGGAAAACATAAAATGAAGCCCATATCTCAAATTCTTATAAGAATAATTGCACCAGATTACTGAATGTGTAACAAATTCAAAATAAATCCCATCCCTGTGACCGGAAACAGTGTTTCCAATAATTTGAAGGCTATCACATTTCCAGCAATGTATACCATTTCCGCTTTGTTGTTCTTCAGTCTGATGTGCAGACAAAACATTGTTTTGAATCAGGCATTTTCTGCCATTCTGAATATAAATACCAAAAAAAGTATTCTGCAGGATATTATTACTTATAGTTACAAATTGCCGGTCATATACTTTAATACCGGCAATATCAACGATACTGGACTGCCCTGAGTTTTGTAACCGGAAACCAGAGATCAGTACATGATCTGCTTTTACTGCAATGATTTCATACTGATGTTCCCCATCCAATACAGGAAACCCCACACCTATCAGTACAATGCTTTTTTGGATAGTCAGGTTATGTTCATGATACATTCCTTTTTCTACCAGCACAGTATCATTAATTGTAGCTGCAGCAATAGCACTGGCAATGGTTTGAAAAGCATGGCCAGGCCCTACCCTGATTATTCCTGCAAAAAGAGGGGTATAAGATATCAGGAGGTAAAGCAATGAAAAAAATTGTTTCATTTGATTAATTGATTCCAGGATACTGAACTACCTTTATAAGCTTCCATTAATTGATCCATTTTGACTTTTTCAGAAAAAGCCGCAATATTTCCGTTCATCGGACTTTTAAAAGCTTCACTTTGCAATAAAAGAGAGGTGGTGGATTGAATCAGCGCGTGTCCTGCTCCTGCATAATCTACCAAATAAACTTCTTTTATTTCAATTGGCTTAATTACCTGCTGGTGTATAAAGGACAGCACACAATGTATATCATCAAACTTATATTTCTTACCCTTGACAGTAATGATTTCTGCACCAAACCTGGGATCACTGACTACCATCCGGCAATAACAACACTGGTCTACGCCTGTAATAATTGGCTCAGGTATAGCAGTACAACTGCTACAGCATATCAGCAGAAAAAAAACAGTAACCACCGGTATACCAGTGGAAATCCATTTATTTTTCCCTTTACGGAATTCATTAATCACACAATACAGTAAAATGGCACCCACCCCTATAAAAATCCAACCACCAATATCGGGTATAGAAAAAGCACCGAAATTGAGTAACTGTTTAAACCCGATGAGCGGAGGCTGGTAATACATACCGGGAACAATAATAGCAGCATCCGGATTTAAATTGTGGCCATAATTATATTCCCATCTCCAGAAATCGATCATCGCAATAATGCCAAAAAGCACAAACAACAGAAATCCAGTATTCAGCAATTTCCTCCTGTTAACAATTGCAATTGCTATAAACAAAAAAGCATATAATGCAATAATATAAGGCAGGATGGTAAATTCAATAAAATCACTGTTGTGCAGAGTCTTCATCCCTATATAATGATTCAGTCCGTTAATAATATCCACATTACCACTGATGCCATTGGCACTGATATTCAAGTGCAACCCCTCAGGATATTGCGGTGCATCCAGGTCAATCCGCCAGATAGGTATAAACAGTACCAACAGCAATGCTATTGCACATAGTAATACCAGTAACCTGTTTAATCCTGTTAATTTTTTTTCCATATTTGTCAGTTAAAATAAAAGTGAGTGCAGGATGAATAACATCACCTGTACCCACTTTTAAATATTTACTATTTTGTATTTGCAGAATCTGCCGGTGGTAAATTCTTACCGGTACTGAACAATAAAGGAACAGAACTGCCTGCAGGAGATACGCGCATATAACCCTGCATTTCCTGGTGCAATGCACTGCAGAAATCGGTACAATAGAATGGGAAAATCCCTGCTTTTTCAGCTACCCATTTTAAAGTCTGTGTTTCACCGGGCATAATTAACAATTCGGAATTCGGTGCACCTTTAATGGCAAAACCATGGGGCACATCCCAATCCTGTTCCAGGTTGGTGATATGGAAGTACACTTCATCACCCACCCTGATACCCTCAATATTATCCGGAACAAAATGAGACCGGATAGATGTCATGTACACATGTACTTTATTGCCTTCCCTAACTACTTTGGCAGCGGCTTCTCCTTTGGTTACATAAGGATTGTTATTGTCTTCAATCTTATAGAACTTAAGGGAATTATTTCGGATTACATCAGCTGCAACAGCTTGTGCATAATGGGGTTCACCTGTTGTGGGGAAATCCAGTATCAATTGCATTTTATCTCCACTGATATCATATAATTGTGCACTCTGTGCTAGTTCCGGCCCGGTGGGCAGATAACGGTCTTTAGTAATTTTATTATATGCAATTACATATTTTGCATTCGGTTTCCTGGTATCTCCGCCTGGTATACATAAATGCCCCACTGAATAATAAGTAGGCTGCCTGTCAATTACTTTCAGGTCTTTAATATTCCATTTTACAATTTCAGAAGAAACAAAGAAAGAAGTAATAGCATTGCCTTTTCCATCAAATTCCGTATGTAATGGCCCTAGGCCTGGTTTCTTTACTTCTCCGTATAAAGCAGATTCATATTTAACAATGGGTATCCCATCATAATCACCTATAAAATCTTTTTTATCTATTGCAGCCATCAGTTTATCAAAACTGAAAACCGGGATTAGTGCTGCCAGTTTACCACTGCCTACAATATATTCACCCGTAGGGTCTACATCACAGCCATGGGGTGATTTGGGGCAGGGAATAAAATAACAGATCTCTTTTAGTTCTTTGGTATCCAGAACTATGACCTGTGTTTTGATTTCTGAAGTAGCACTATGTGTTTTTTCGTTGTATACATTATGCGCATACTTAACGGTTTGTTTCTTTCCCTTACCTGCTTTCAGGTATTCTTCTGCCTTTTTCCAGTTTACTGCCATGATAAAATCCTTATCCCGCTGAGAAGCATTTACTTCCAGTAAGGTATTGGCCTTTTCAGTATTATAGCAGGAGAAGAAAAACCATCCGTGTGATTTGCCTTTACCGGCATGGCTTAAATCAAAATCCACCGGAGGGCATTGTAGCTGAAATGCAATATCCATTTTACCATCTTCTTTGCCTACACTGATAAAGCTGATGGTACCTTTGAAATTCTTTTTATACGAATTGATGGGTACATCTCCGTTAACATCATCAGGAGGCACACTGAACCGGGTACCAGCAACGATATACTCTGTATTTTCAGTGATAAAAGGTGAACTGTGGTTTCCTGCACTATTGGGCAATTCCAGTATTTCGGCAGTATGGAAAGTGCGCAGGTCTACCCTGGCAACACGGGGTGTATTATTGGCATTGGCAAAGATCCAGCGCCCGTCTATTTCCCCATTGGTCTGGGATAAATCCAGGTGGTGCTGATCATCCCAGGGGATAAAACCATGGGAGGTATTTAACATAGGTTTTGTTTCCTCACTATAACCATAACCACTTTCCGGGTCATTGGAAAAAATAGGAACTACCCTTAATAATCTGCCACTGGGTATTCCGTATACACTCATCTGGCCGCTAAATCCACCTGATACGAAATTGTAGAACTCATCGTATTTACCTGGTGCTACATATACTTTTTGAGCTGCGTCTGCAGAAACTGCATTTCCGGCATTTTTAGGTTTGCAGGAATAAAAGCTAAAGAAAACTGCCATAATAAGCAGTGCGTGTAAACCTGGGTTGATTTTTTTCATATGTTTTTTGTTTTTGGGTTGGTGTATTTATTTTATCCCATCATTCTTACGCATAAATTCATAAATACCTCTGGCTTCCTCATCACTTAAATTCTGATTAGGCATACGTACCAGGCATATTTCCAGCATTGCCTGTGCTTTGGGGTCTTTATTAATCATGGCATCGGTGTTGGTGGCAAAATTCATAATCCATTCAGGGCTATGCCTGGAAGTAACACCTTTCCATCCCGGGCCTACCAGTTTTTCTTCAGTTAACTTATGGCAGCTGCTGCATTTTACAGCATACACTTTATCGCCAGTAGCAAGTTTTGCAGCATCAATACCCGGTGCTATCTCTACTTTTGTAAATTTTCCATCCCCACGGGATGGATCATAAGTGGGGTTTCCATTAGAGGTAGTTGCAGCATCGTCTGTTACACCCGGTGCTTTTTCGGTTTTAGCACCACCGCAGGACATACATACCAGTGATACTATTACAATAATCAAATACTTTTTCATTACTTAAATATTTTTTGAATTGAGGACACAAGATTAGAATTGATAAAACTGCTGCTTTATGCGTAGAATCATATTTATATAAGAACTAATCAGGTATTTTAATTCTGACTATTGATAATCAAAGAGTTACTTATTTGATTCAGCAGAGTTGATATATATCAGCTTCTTACTTTAAAGAATAAGTTAGCTTAGAGTAGTTTTTGATTATTGATAAATCTTTTACCATTACAATCTATATGAATGATTGATACAGATGTTTTACTGACTTGGGGTGCTACCTATAAAAAATTAATTCCTGAAGAAATTATTTTCAAAGAGGGGGCTACCTGTAATTTTTATTATCAGTTGGTGGAAGGAAGTGTACGTTGGGTTAATATTAATGATGAAGGGAAAGAATTTATTCAGACTATTGTAGATCCGGGTGAATGTTTTGGGGAACTGCCTTTATTTGATGATTCACCATTTGCTGCTACAGCTATTGCAAATTCAAATGCCCTGATCATCAGACTACATAAATCTACTTTTTTGCAACTGATTAAAGAACATCCGGAGATTCATTTTGCTTTTACCAGGTTGATGTCTGAGCGATTAAGATATAAATTTATGATATTGAAAGAGTTGGCTTATAACGATCCTCAGCACAGAATTTCCGCATTACTTAATTACTTTAAAGAAAGCCACCGGAATATTTGTCCCACCTGTTTTCAATTACAACTCACCCGTCAGCAAATTGCAGATATGACCGGATTAAGGGTTGAAACAGTAATCAGGACAATGCGGCATATGCATGAAACCGGTGAAGTGATTATAAAAAAAGGAAAAGTGTATTGCTGCGACAGTTGTGCAGATGATATGACTGAAATCATAAAGAAGGGTTGAATCCATTAGTTATTTTGTGGAATGCCAGATAGGTCTCCTTTTTCCAGCATGTGGATCAGAATTCCCCTTTTTAATTTATTGATTGTTTCCTTACTGGGAATCATATTGCGCTATAAAATTGCTTTTTCGCTTCCATTTATACAACAAAAAAACTTATTGCACGGTCATTCGCATTTTGCCTTTTCCGGCTGGGTTACCCAGGTTTTAATGTACCTGCTCATCAGACAACTTAAACACGATACAGTTTTAAATATTGAAAGAAAATATTCATGGTTACTTTATGCCAATCTGTTTACAGCATTTGGAATGCTGGTTAGTTTTCCAATTGAAGGGTATGGTCCTTTTGCAATACTATTTTCAACCTTATCTGTATTTGTTTCCTATGCTTTTGCCATTCTATACTTGAAAGACCTGAATAGACAATCCGCAAAAAAGATAGCAAATCACTGGTTCAGAGCAGCTGTTTTTTTCAATGCTTTTTCTTCTTTGGGGGCATTCGGACTGGCATTTATCATGATCCGTAAAATTATTATGCAGCAATGGTCATTGGCAGCTGTATATTTCTTTCTGCACTTTCAATATAATGGCTGGTTCTTTTTTGCCTGTGTGGGACTATTGGTAGCAGTGATTGAAAATCAAATAGTTAACAGGATTTTTCTAAAAAAAATATTTATTTTATTCCTGTTAACCTGCTTCCCTGCTTATTTCCTCTCTGTTTTATGGTTACCCCTACCCTTACCTATCTTTCTGTTTATTCCGGTTGCTGCGGTTTTGCAGTTAATAGCCTGGATAATGCTGGCGAACTGGTTTATAAAAAAGAGGAACCAGTTTATTGAAATTCCCTTGTTCAGTAAAAGGCTTTTTGTGCTTAGTGCTGTGGCTATCAGTTTAAAATTAGTACTACAAATTGTTTCTACCATACCAGCACTGAGTCAGTTGGCATTTGGGTTCAGGCCCATTGTAATTGGATACCTTCATTTGGTGTTATTGGGTGTAATTACCATTTTTATACTTAGCTATATTACTGCTTTTGAAGTGAGAAGCGTTTCCAGCAGCCTGAAAACGGGTATTACTATTTTTGTAGCGGGCATCATTCTCAATGAACTATTACTGATGCTGCAGGGCATTACTGACCTGTCATACATTGGACTTCCTTTTATAAGTGAAATGCTTTTAATAGCAGCAGTTGTATTATTTACAGGTTTACTTAAAATGAATTTGTCCCTTGCCAATAAGAAAACCAAACAATAACTGGTAAAGCCTTAATCGGCTGTTTCATTTTGCTTATAGGTAGTTTAAAGCCCATAGTTACCCATTTAAAGAAACCTAAACCAAATTTCAACTTATTAGCTTTCTTTAACAAAAAGTTCCCAATTTCTTTAACAAATCTCTCAAACTGATAATTTCTTATCAATTTGAAATTGTTTTTAAATCAGCCGCAAAAGCCTCTCATTTTTACAGAAAAAGCTGAAACTCTTTCCAGATAAGTGTTATGTTATTTTTTAACAATGTTATTTTTTGAATTGGTACACAATTAGCATTTCATTATGAACATATCTGATCGATCAAAATATATGCAGTTCCCGAAGGCCTGGTCAGCTGGACAGAATTTTTATCTATTGCCTGCCATTGAAAAAGAAGGAATCTAAAACGCAAAAAAAATTAACGCTATGACTAATTTATTTATTACCAGGACTGGATTTACCGCAACAGCAGCTTTTTGTTTGTTTGTACTGGCAAATGTTCAGGCAAAACCTTTTGTAACGGGTATTGCAGGAGCTAAAAAAACAGACAGCACAGTAGTAAAAACGGCAGCAGCAGGAGAAACTAACACAGTTGCAACACAATCAAAAACAAGTGCACCGGCTTTTACACAACAATTATTTACCAAAAAGATATTTACAAACCTCAATCTTACCGGAGATTCTGTAGCCACACCAGCTCCCCCCAGTGATCCCTTTGCTTTTGCAGATTTTTCCTGGCTGAATGGTAACAACCGTCAGGACAGCAAAATCTTTGACAGCAAGTATTTTACAGGCGACTTTACCGTTGACGTAAACTACACGCGTTCTAATCAGAATCCGATTGATAATACCGTTACAGGTTCTACTGCATTGGCCAGGAACAATGAGTGTACCATTTCATTTGTTGGATTAGGTGGCGACTTTCATTATAATAATGTGAGAGGCCGTTTCATGACGCAATTCGGTACCAGGGCTACTGAAGTTCCCCGTAATGACTACTCCGGATACAGAGGCCAGTACAACTTACCCGATGCCTACCGTTACCTGAGTGAAGCGTATGGTGGTTATCATTTTGATAAATGGCATGGGATTAATGTGGATATGGGAATTTTCATGTCATACATTGGAATGTTCTCCTATAATAATTTTGAGAACTGGAGCTACCAGCCTTCCTATACCTCTGATAATACCCCCTGGTTTTTTAATGGTATCAGGGTACAAATGTTCCCGACTGAAAAAACAAAGATTGAATTGTGGTTTATCAACGGTTGGCAGTCTTATGCTATGTTTAATAAAATGCCGGGACTTGGAATCTCCATCCTGCACCGCTGGAATGCCAATAACAGCTTTATCAGTAATAACTATTATGGAGCTGATGTGGCAGGAGCAGCAGGCGTGTACAGATTACATACAGATAATACCTGGCAGCACCAGTATTACAATAACCCAAAAGCAAAGGGAATTAAGCGGGCTGCATTTACCATTACCGGTGATTTTGGAATTCAGTCAGGTACTTATTCAAATGGTTTATCAGCCACTGGTGTTGGTAAGTTCTCAGCTTTTGGAGACAGTGCTTCTAACTTTATCAGCGGCATGGTATATAACAGAATTTGGTTTGGTAAAGGTGCCAAATGGGGATGGACGATTGGTGGTGGTGTTTTACATAACCCAAGCAGGTATTTATCTTTAGTACCTCCTGGCGGTGCAACAGACAAATGGGTTTCTGATGCTGTACCTGGTGCTAAAATGGATGGATGGGATGCTTCTACCTGTATTGATTATAACCCAAATCAAAACATTACCATCAGGGTGGAACTGGTTCACCGTTACATGAGTATTCCATATTTTAATGGCACAGGAGGTGTATCTGGACCATCAGGATACCAGGGGAATCCGGCTTCTTCCAATAACCCGAATTCCTATATACCCAATCCGTATAACTATGCAACCGGTACTTATGCCAATTTCACACCCGATCTGGTAAAGTCTGAAACAAGGGGCATTATCGCCTTACTGGTAAGGTTCTAAAACAGCATATTATTAAATCAGATAACTAAACCAAATGGAATTAGTACTTAAGATTTATTATTTACTGCAGGTGGCCTTTCTATTGCTCATGGTTGGCTGTTTGATATTGCTGGTATTTCTAAAACTGAAAGTAATACTGTCGCAGTTTTTTATGTCTAAACATACAACAGTCGGTAAAAAGGTTTATGAAAAAAACATGGCCAGGTTTACAAAAAGATCACGGCAGTTGGCAGCTGCACAAATAAGCAAGTAGGTATGGTATCTTAACTAACCATCATAATTAATTTAAAAAAATAATATTTATGAAAAATATTAAATTATTAATTGCCATCTTAATTTTGACTGGCAATAGTGTATTGGCAAATGTACAGTCAGCCCCACCTGCAGCAGGCAGAGGGTTATATACATCTCTGACTGATTTTATGAACCATAAAATCTCTTATGAAACAAGTACCCGTATTATCCTGAATGAATTTACCGCATCCAAATATGTGAAAGTGGTTGACAACGGAAATACAGTAAAACTGGCCAAAAAAGACCTGTTTGGATTCAGGGATAATAATAATACAGATTATCGCTTTTATAAAAATGAACTATATCAGATTCTGGATGTTACCTACTTTTTCATTTACACCCATTACGCTTCCTCCACCGTTGAAAAAGGCAAAGGAAATGAGAAAAAAGAAACCCTTTATTTCAGTGTTAAAGGAACAGATGAACTGCTGCCTTTAACAGTAGAGAACCTGAAAAAAGCATTTCCGGATAATATTAAATTTCATGACTTACTGGATAATGTAAGAAATGATGCAGACCTGGTAAAGTATGATGCCTATACAAAGGATATTAAAGTAAACTATCTGTATAAAAAATCTTTATAACTACCATAAAGGGGCTGTTTTACAGCCTCTTTATTAAATTAAATCAGATTTTCCGATATGTCTATTGCCGGTCAAATTCTTATTGTTGATGATGAACCAAAACTGAGGGCATTATTCAAAAGGATCATTTCTCTTGAAGGGTATATTGTTTTTGAAGCCAATGACCTGCGTACTGCAAAAAAATTATTACTGCGGGAAGAAATTGATATCATTCTTTGTGATGTACGATTACCGGATGGCAGTGGCGTGGATTTTATCCACCAGACTAAATTGGAATATTCGCATATAGAACTGATCCTTTTCACCGCATACGGAAATATAGCCGATGGAGTACAGGCTATGAAACACGGGGCTTTTGATTACCTGATGAAAGGGGATGACAATGATAAAATATTGCCTATATTAAGTAAAGCACTGGAGAAGGTACAATTGCAGAAAAGAGTATATAAACTGGAAAAAGATATTAAAGTCATTTTTGGTTTTGAAAATATTATTGGTAAATCTTCTATTATTAAAGAAACTATTTTAATTGCAAAAAAAATTGCACCTTCTGATATTTCAGTATTGTTGCTGGGTGAGACAGGTACCGGTAAAGAATTATTTGCCCGTGCGATTCATTCCGGAAGCAATAGAGTACATAAACCTTTTGTTGCCATTAATTGCAGTGCATTCTCCAAAGAATTACTGGAAAGTGAATTATTTGGACATAAAGCAGGAGCTTTTACCGGAGCCATCCGTGAAAAATACGGATTACTGGAAGAAGCCCATGAAGGCACTTTGTTCCTGGATGAAATTGGGGAAATGGATATTGAACTGCAGGCAAAATTATTAAGGGTACTGGAAGTGAATGAGTTCTTTAAAGTGGGAGACTCCAAAACTTCCAGGGTGGATATCCGGATTATATCGGCTACCAATAAGGATCTGTACCAGGAAGTACAGGCTGGCAGGTTTCGCGAAGACCTGTATTACCGGCTAAATGTGTTTAATATCAAACTGCCGTCTTTAACTGAAAGGAAAGTGGATATTCCTGTTCTTGCCAAATATTTCATTGATATCTATTCTAAGAAAATGAATAAACACATCACTGAAATGAGCAGCAGTTTTACAGAAAAACTGAACGGGCATCACTGGAGGGGAAATATCCGGGAACTGAAAAATGTAATTGAACGCGCAGTGATTATGTGTGATGAGCCTTTTTTGACACAGGAGCATTTACCTAATGACTTCCAAAGTATGATTTTAGAGAATAACCATTCCGTAAAATCTGCTTTTGACCTGGAAACAATAGAGAAACATCATATTCAGAAAGTACTGCATTTTACAAGAGGGAATAAAATGGAAGCAGCCAGGCTATTAAAAATAGGCGTTGCCACATTATACCGGAAGCTGGAAACTTACGGACTTTCTGCTTCCTGATGTAAATAAGATGCTAGTATCAGGGGGTGATACCCTGATGCTTTTTTTATGATTAATACGGGCCGCCTTTCCAGGCAGCCCTTTTTTTTAACTTAATTGTCATTCCTTATTTCGCAATTTCCATTTTTACTTTTTTCCCTTTTATTCTTTCATCCTTTATCTGAGTGAGCGTATGCCCCATTTTAGTTTTGCGGATGGCAACAAAGGAGAAAAAGTCTTTTACTTCAATCAATCCAATATCTTCTTTTTTTAGCTGCCCTTTATTGGAAAGGAACCCTACTATATCAATTTTGTTCACTTTGTCTTTTTTACCGGCTGCAATAAAAAGCGTAGACCATTTTGGTTTTTCAGGTATTTCTGCTGAGGCAGGTAATTCAATGGTTTCCACTGCTGCCTTGATATAAGAAGGAATTTTTTCTTCCGGGCCAATGATAAGTACTGCTGTTCCACTTGCATCCATTCTTGCAGTACGGCCGTTCCTGTGAATAAAAGCGTCTTCAGTGAGTGGCAGATGATAATGAATAATATACCTGATATTGGGAATATCCAGCCCCCTGGCAGCCAGATCTGTGGTAACCAGTACATTGGATGTACCATTCCGGAATTTGCTCAATGCAGCATCCCTTTCGTGCTGTTCCAATGCTCCGTGGTAGTATACATTGGTGATGCCACTTTCCTTTAAAGATTCACTGGTACGCTGAACAGATTCCCGGTGATTTAAAAAAACAATAGTGGATTGGTTACCCAGCTTACATATTAAACGAAACAGGGTATCCAGTTTATCCTTATCATCACTGTATACTGCTTTTATGGCCAGCATTTCGGGCTTATCTTCTTCCCTGAGAAAGTTCAACCTTACCGGATTCTGCAAACCTAAAAAAGCAGGAATGGCAACAGATTCAGTGGCTGAGGTAAGTATTCTCTTTTTTACATTTTGTAAAGACCCGGTTACAAAAGACATTTCCTCTTCAAATCCCATTTCAAGGGATTTATCAAATTCATCCAGTACAAGGGTTTCAATACTATCTGAGATAATATTGCCCCTTCGGATATGGTCGCCCAAACGTCCGGGTGTACCAACCAATAGTGCTGGTGGTTGTACCAGGTTGTTTTCCTCTGTTTCCCTTAAATGTCCCCCATAACAGGAGGTTATTTTAAAGCCGGTACGCATGGACTTAAATACTTTTTCAATTTGTTGTGCCAGTTCCCGGGAAGGGACAATAATCAGGGCCTGAGTCTTTTTAGAATGGCTATCCAGTCTTTTTAAAACCGGTAATAAAAAAGCCAGTGTTTTACCGGATCCGGTAGCTGATAATAATATAAGGTCATTTTCATTTTCTGCGGCTTCCAATGCTGCCAGCTGCATTTCATTTAAAGCTGCTATATCCAGGTGTTCCAGTATCGTATCAATGGAATAAGATTCATTTTGCATCCTGCAAAGGTACGATTAGTATTCTGAAGCCCTGACTTACTCCTTTTAGTCCAACTTTGGAAAGAGTACTTTGCGGCTTTTTGCGGCTAATTGCACTACATTTGAACCCTATTCAGCTTACAGATGTTTCAATTACACCAAAATCCAGGCAGAACAGCGATATCTGACAATCATGAAATGTTGTTTTTTTCCGGTTATGCTTACCTGGGACTAAATCATCATCCTGCTTTTATGGAAACCCTAGTATCAGGAATAGATCGGTATGGTGCTGTATATCCCAGTTCCAGGATATCCAATACTCCGCTGGAACTGTATCAAAACACTGAAATTTTTTTATCAGCTTTAACCCTAACAGATGAAAGCGTTTTATTTCAGAGTGGTTTTTTAGCCGGTAAAGCTGCATTGGAAACGATAGTACCGGGAAGCCGGATCTACAGTTCCCCTTTTTGCCATCCTGCCATCCGAATAGGACAAACCAGTGAAGGGTCCTTTGATCATTGGGCAGCAACTGTTGTACCTGAAATAAATTCCCTGGAAACATCTGCTACTCCGGTTCTCATCAGTGATGCGGTAAATCCTATTACTGCAGAAGTATATGACTTTTCATTCTTTTCCCATATCAGCCGTCCTGTACTTTGTATTATAGATGACAGTCATGGTATGGGGATACTGGGATCAAATGGCGAAGGTATCAGTGGCCGTTTACCCCGGAATAAATGGATGGAATATATGATCACCTATTCCTTATCCAAAGCCATGAATATACAGGCAGGAGCCATAAGTTGCAGCAGTGCTGAGCGGGCTGATACACTTCGGAATACCGGTTGGTATGCTGCCACAACACCACCAGCACCCTCCATGCTCTTTGCATTGCTGGAAACTAAGTCAATTTACCGGGAACAACTATTGAAATTAAAAGATAATATACAATTTTTACAAAAGCTTTTAGGTGATAAAGCCGGTATTGCTCACCATCCGGAACTGCCGGTTTTGGTATTGCCCGAAGCACTGGATGAAGCATACTTTGCTGCAAAAAAAATAATGGTATCCTCCTTTGCCTACCCCAATCCGCAGGGCAGAAAAATTAACCGGGCAGTGATTACAGCTTTACATACAAAAGAAGACCTGATAAAACTTGCTGAAGCCATTGGATAACATGGTAAAACTCTCCTACATTCGCTATTCTAATATTATATATTAAAATCTGACCAATGCCAGCCTATTTCTTTTACGGTGAAGATGAATTAACAGTAAGTAAAGCAATGGCAATTGCCAATGGATCCCTGACAGGTACATTCAATGAATCTACCCGGAAAAAAATATTGGCCAGTCAGGAACATGTGGCCAATATTGTAAAGGCCAATAAAACGGTATATGGCATTAATACCGGATTTGGGGCATTAGCCAATACCAAAATATCTGAAGCAGATACCATTACCCTTCAATATAAAATACTGCAG
>Ga0364867_10199_pt2 | contig 34504 bp, 23 predicted proteins | sample ExccelAu500001D4_3_FD_206915 | JGI IMG/M metagenome (GOLD analysis project Ga0364867, IMG submission 206915) | Enriched cells from Trout Bog Lake Hypolimnion, Wisconsin, USA - BchlTB.Aug13.5000.01.D4 | ecosystem: Environmental > Aquatic > Freshwater > Lake > Hypolimnion/Profundal zone | place... | reverse complement strand
ATACTGATAGGTAAGGGTATTGCAGACAAGCTGAGCCTGCATACTGGAGATAATATTACAGTTACGTCCGGCAGTGGCAGCCCCATGATCATGCGGATAATTGGGGTTTATGCCACGACCATAAAACAAATTGATGAAACGAAGTCGTACGTAAACATCACCCAGGCGCAGAACCTGTTGGGCAAGGATCGCAGTTACGTCACAGACATAAAGGTAAATGTAAAGGACTACAACGGCGCCCCGGCTATAGCAAGGGAGCTGGAGACGCTGACGGGATACAAGGCCGAGGACTGGATACAAGCCAATGAGCAACTAAAGGCAGCATTTAAGATCAGGGCTGTGATCCTTAATTCTGTGATCGGGGTGATACTGCTGGTGGCAGGCTTTGGGATTTATAATATCCTGAACATGACCATCTATGAGAAGATAAAAGAGATAGCGATATTGAAAGCGGAAGGGTTTTCCGGCACAGCGGTGACAAGTATATTTTTACAACAGGCCATTTACATCGGGCTGCTTGGCGGCATGGTGGGCATCATTGTGGGGTACTTTATCACGCTGATGGTATCTAAAATATACATTGGCGCAGGCAACCTGAAGTACCTGCCTATGTCGTTTTATGGGCCGCACTATGTAGAGGCGATCTGTTTTGGATTACTCACAACAATAGCGGCGGGATTTTTCCCGGCACGGAAGGCATCAAGGGTTGACCCGGTAACTATAATCAGAGGATAATGGCAGACTTAGCATTACAGGCGAAAAATATCACCAAGTATTTTCATGACCCGGTAACCATGCCGGTACTGAAAAGCATATCCCTCGATGTAGCGAAGGGGGAATTTGTGTCAATTGTAGGAAAATCAGGGTGCGGGAAGTCCACGCTGCTTTATGTGCTGTCTACTATGGATACTGACTATGAAGGTGAGATAGACATAAATGGCACTATGGCCACGGGGAAGACGCTGAATGAACTGGCACGCATACGCAATACATCTATAGGGTTTGTGTTTCAGTTTCACTATTTGTTGCCCGATTTCAGTTGCCTGAAGAATGTGATGATACCGGCGCTGCGCCTTGGCAAGTATTCTTATAAGGAGGTAGAAGCGAGGGCTTATGATAAGCTCAAAATGTTTGGCGTGGAGGAGCAGGCGCTCAAGAGTGCCAACAAGCTATCGGGAGGCCAGCAGCAGCGGGTTGCAATAGCGCGTGCACTCATCAATGACCCCGCGATCATTATGGGCGATGAGCCAACAGGCAACCTCGACTCCAAGAATACGGGTATTGTTTTTGACCTGTTTCAGAAGCTTTCCAAGGAATTCGGGCAAACGATTATCACCGTAACCCATGATGAGGATTTTGCCCAGCGCTCAGACCGCATTATAGAAATGGCCGACGGGGAGATCAAGAGCCACGGGAGGTGAGCACCCGATAGAGTGCGTTATCCCTTCCCATACTACTATGCCGGTGCCTGACCCAAATTAGATATGCGGCGTACGAAAACCCAATCTCAAAAAATAGTTGTGCGTCAAAAATCCCAAACCAAAAGTAAAAATTGCGCTTACTTTTGCTGATCAATTGACTATTTTTGCACCGATATAATCAAAATATAAACAATTCGACTTATGGCAACTGTTGATCTGGTAATGCCCAAGATGGGGGAAAGTATAATGGAAGCGACTGTGCTGAAATGGTATAAACAGCCGGGCGACCAGGTGAGGATGGATGAGACTCTGCTGGACATTGCCACGGACAAAGTGGATAGCGAGGTGCCATCTACCGCTGCGGGCACCATTGTGGAATTGTTGTATAAAGTGAATGACGTTGTGCCGGTGGGGGCTGTAATAGCCCGTATTAATACCGGTGGCGTTCCTGCCGCTGCCCCCGCGCCGGCGGCTGCCACTGCACAGCAGCAAGCTATTGTGCCGCAACCAATGCCGCCCGCGGTTGTAAATGCCGGCAACGGGTCGAAGTTCTACTCGCCGCTGGTATTAAATATAGCCGGCAAGGAAGGCGTAGGGATGGCAGAGCTGGAAAGCATAGCCGGTACCGGAAATGAAGGCCGCGTGACGAAGAAGGATATACTGAACTACGTAGCGAACAGGGGTGCTGCTGCACCGCAGCAGGCCACGCCTGCACCAGAGCCGGTAGTTTACCAGGCACAGGCTATGCCGGAAGTGCATAGTGCCCCGGTGGCTGCTGCGCCGAAAGCTGCACCCGCACCCATAAGCGGTAATGTGGAGATCATAGAGATGGACAGGATGCGCAAGCTGATTGCGGACCACATGGTGCGCAGCGTGGCCACGTCACCGCACGTAACGAGCTTTACTGAGGCCGACGTGACCAACATAGTACGGTGGCGCGATAAAGTGAAGGGAGGCTTTGAACAGAAGTATGGCGAGAAGCTCACCTATACTCCTATATTTATTGAAGCCATAGTAAAGTGCATCCGTAAGTTCCCGATGATCAATTGCAGCGTGGATGGGGACAGGATAATACTAAAGAAAGACTACAACATAGGCATGGCAACAGCGCTGCCAAGTGGCAACCTTATAGTGCCCGTGATAAAAAATGCCGATACGCGCAACCTGCTGGGACTTACCAAGGAAGTAAACGGCTTTGCGGCTGCGGCACGCGCCAACAGGCTGAAAGCGGACGATACGCAGGGCGGTACCTTCACAGTGACGAACGTGGGAACATTTGGGAGCCTTATGGGTACGCCTATCATCAATCAGCCGCAAGTAGCCATACTTGCCGTAGGCGCGATAAAGAAGCGCCCTATGGTGCTTGAAACCGCCGAAGGCGATGTAATAGCCATCAGGATGATGATGTACCTGTCGCTGAGCTATGATCACCGTGTGGTTGATGGCTCGCTGGGAGCCAGCTTCCTGACGGCCGTGGCCAATGAACTCGAAGCATTTGACCCGAACAGGGCTTATTAAGTATCAGATGGCCGGAAAATGGCCTCAAAACAGGGCGGTGCGTATGATACGTGCCGCCCTGTTCTATTGTGGTTTGCCGGCGCACACTAACTTAACGGATAGTCGGCGCATATATGCAATTAGTTGTGGCCAGCATTAACTTTTTAAATGGCCTTTTTTACTTTTTTCTTGGTGATTTTCAGAGGTACGGACGTTGGAATTTGGGCTAAGTTTAGCCTTGGCTTAACATTTTTGCAACAATATAAAAATTAGTGTTAGTCAAATTGCTACGCATATTATTAAGAGTAAATATCCCTGTAGTTCAAGCAGGGTTTATGTTTCGTTGCAAACACAGTTGTTGTTGTGTTGATTTTGCGAAACGAGTAGCGACATTTATTCCACTTAATAAAAAAAATTATCTCAAATCATTGTTTCAAAATTGTGAAGTTTCAGTAAAGTTATTGTAAATTACAGGGTCATTACTTCAGTAAAATCAAAACACTATTTTGTGGCCAGAAAATAAATTATGTCGCCTGAAAATCGCTACAGGTGCGGTTTTTGGATTGTTTATGATTATTGGAGCACAAAATAAAAGCAAGGGATAAGAGAAATAAGATGTAAATACGCACGGACAGGGACGGATCAATATTTCATAGCAAAAACAACACCAACCTTTTCAACCTTCAATCTGTAAGATTTAGTAAACAAACAAGAGTGAAACGATTTTTTTTTTCAACTAAATGTTGGCAATTTCGCCCTCCGGTTTTAGAAAAACAGCAGTTTCGCGATTGAGCAAGAAAATGGGAGAAATACCCTGAATGAAACTTGAATTTCCTGTGGATAACAGGGAGTCGTTATAAACGGGATGAACAGTCTCGCGGAAAAGTTGTTAACGTTGTAGGTACCGGTTTAGAAAATTGAATTAATCAAGTGAATGTTGTTTCGAAATATGGATAAGCATCTTTACAATCACACTGCAAATAATAATGTTTTAACCGAGGCTGAACAACTATGGGAGAAATGTTTGACGATAATAAAGGACAATGTAGCATGGCGCACATTCCAGACCTGGTTTGAGCCAGTGAAGGCTGTGGGGCTTAATGATGATGTGCTTACGCTGCAAGTGCCGAGCCAGTTTTTTTACGAATGGCTGGAGGAGCATTATGTGGAGCTGCTGGGGAAGACGATAAAGCGGGTGCTGGGCCGTGTGGGCCGCCTTGAATACCGGATCATGATGGAAAGCAGCTCATCGAAGCGCAACCCACCGGCGTCCATAAATTTGTCGGGCAGCCTGCATAACAAACAATCGAGGGAAAATAACTATGTGGACATGCCGCTGAAATGGGATGACCCCCATAATATAAAGACGCCGTATGCCATACCCGGGCTGAAGCGCATGCAGATAGACCCGCAGCTCAATGCTAACTACATCTTTGAAAATTATGTGGAAGGTGAGTGCAACAGGGTAGCGCGCTCTGCAGGGATACATGTGGCGCAGAAGCCGGGCGCCACAGCCTTCAACCCGCTTGTGATATACGGCGGCGTGGGATGGGGCAAGACCCACCTGGCGCAGGCTATAGGCAACGAGGTGCGCAGGCTGCACCCCAACAAATCGGTGCTGTATGTGAGCGCTGAGAAATTCATCAACCAGTTTATAGACCATTCCAAGAATAATGAGGTAAATGATTTCATCCACTTCTACCAGCTCATAGACGTGCTGATCATGGATGATATTCATTTGTTTGTGCCGGCGGTAAAAACGCAAGATGTATTCTTCGCGATATTCAACCACCTGCACCAGAGCGGCAAGCAGATCATACTGACGAGCGATACCGCGCCCCGTGATATGAACGGGATGGAAGAGCGGCTGCTCAGCAGGTTTCGCTGGGGGCTGAATGCCGATATACAAGCGCCGGACTTCGAGACCCGCAAGAGTATACTACAGGTGAAAATGCGCCAGGAAGGGCTGGAAATACCGGATGAAGTGGTAAAGTATGTGGCCTATAACATACAAAGCAACGTACGTGAACTGGAAGGGGCGCTGATAGCGCTGCTGGCACAGGCCACACTGAACAAAAAGGAAATAGACATAGACCTGGCGAAGCGCGTGATGAAGAATTTTGTGAAGACGGCGCAGCGTGAAATGACGATAGAGAACATCCAGAAAATGGTGTGTGACTACTATCACGTGGCGTATGAAAGGCTGCTGACCAAGACGCGCAAGCGCGAGGTGGTGCTGGCCCGGCAGATAACCATGTATTTTGCCAAGAAATACACCAAGCAGTCCCTGAAGACGATAGGCGACCACTTCGGGGGATTTGACCACACTACGGTGATACATAGCTGCCAGACGGTGGAAAACCTGATGGAGACGGATATGGAATACAAAGAGAACCTGCTGGAGCTGCAACAGAAGGTGCAACTGGCTAGTATCTGACGGCCGGGCATAAATAGCGAGATCACAGCGAACTAAGTATGTTTTTAAAAATGTGAACGATTTCTGATTTATACCTTGTTCGTTAGGAGTTTTAGATTACCTTTGCAGTCCCTTAAAAAAGGAGAAGATATTCTGAGCATAGCTCACAGCCCAAAAAAGGTGAGGTGGGAGAGTGGCCGAATCCAATAGTTTGCTAAACTGTCGTACGCCTTAAAGCGTACCGCGAGTTCGAATCTCGCCCTCACCGCTGAAGTTTTTGAAAGAAGAAGACCCGGTTTTAAAAGAAGGCCCGGGGAGTAGCGCAGGCCGGTAGCGCATCTGGTTTGGGACCAGAGGGTCGCAGGTTCGAATCCTGTCTCCCCGACTGAATGAAGACTGAAACCCGCTTTTGTAGCGGGTTTTATTTTTTTTAAAGGTTAAGTTAATGCACTATTTAGGCAATTAAATGGAATTGCTGTTTAATTGTACCTTTATTTTAGGTAAATTCTTCTTCGTTTATTACGCGACTTTATGGTATTTTGTAGTGTTTGTTAGGATGCGTGGCGCTTCCGTGTGAGCGTAAACAGCGACCCACGATCGTTTTATAAATGCAATAAATAAATATTTTATTTACGTCCTAACGTATTTAATTTTTAACTCGTCCTCTTTATGGGTAGTTAGTGTTCATTTTCTAAAAAAATAGCTATGAAGAACAAATTTTACTTGCTGTGCTTCCTGTTTTTTATGGTTCTGGGTTCTTTTGGTGCTAAGGCGCAGTATCATATCACTTCTACACGCTGGATCAACTATTCTTATTGCACGTCTCCTCAATTGTACATTACTACCAACGCATATTCTTCGTCATTAAGTATCACGGCATATTATGGAAACGGCACGTCCTGGACTTCAGATACGACAATTTTGAATGGAGGGAGTTATGGATATTGCTATTGCCCATCCTTTTTTTCGTTCCCTGGAACATATTCGATAAAGTGTGTTCTGTATGATGGCGTGACTGCCATTGATTCGTCGATCAATAGATATTATGAATACTATTATTGCAGTACTGCTCTGATAAAGTGTGTCAATGATGCATCTGGGTCGGGGATTTTCGACTCGGCTCTTGATTACTCTAGTAATTTTCCAGTTAAAATTGAAATTGACCATAACGGCGTGCCCGTTGATACAACGGATATAACGAGCGGGATTTACTACACTATGACTGGGGCGGTCGGTGATATATATGCATTTAGAGTGTTGTCAATGCCTTCAGGGCTTGACGTTTCATTTCCCAGCAGCGGTATAATTTATGACACTATTCAGTCTTCAGTATACGGGTATATTCCTAAATACTTTGGTTTTAGATGTGCCGTTGGGAGTTCCTTTGACCTCGCGGTAAATGCAATTGTGCCGGTGACAGGTGTATGCGACCAATGGGGTAATATTTGTGTAACCAATACCTCTTGCGAATCGGAACACACAATGGTGACCCTGAACTTTAGCCCCAAGTACACTTTTTCCGTAGCGTCACCTGCGCCTGCGTCTATTTCTGGGACAACAGTCACCTGGGACATATCCGGGTTAGACCTAACGCCGTCACCGTTTGATATATTTTATGACGTTTACGATGGCCTTTGTGACCTCACGGTTGGGGACACTGTGCATGAACAAGTGACCGTAACACCTACTGCGGGCGACTCAAACCCGGTTAATAATGTTGAGATCATTATAGATACGGTAAGGGCGGGATGCGACCCTAATGAAATGACGGTATCACCCGCTGGTGTGATAGCTGCGGGTACCACGTTGACTTATACGGCGAGGTTTGTGAACACGGGGAATGATACGGCATATAATATCAGCTTGTATGATACATTGTCTGATAACGTGAATGTGAAATCGCTGAATATTGTCTCTGCAACGGCAGCAATGAACATAGCTGTGCTTAACCAAGGCGGTCACAATATCGTGAAATTCGATTTTCCGAATATCAATCTGCTGGATACGGCAAGCCATGGTATTTCCGCCGGTGAAGTTGTGTTTACTATAAATTCTTTAACCGGGCTGGCTGATGGGACCACGATATTTAATCATGCAGGCATCTTCTTCGATTATAATCCCGTAGTGATGACGAATTATGTGGAGGATATCATCGGTCGCCCCACATCGGCGCCTTCCGTAAATAAGGCGGCAAGCAAGGTGCAACTGTATCCAAATCCTGCAAATGATGAGCTGTCTGTGAATATTTATAACAACGACTACACTACCTACAGGATCACCAATACGCTGGGGTCCGTAATGAAGCAGCAACAGCTCACAGGGGCGCAAACCACCATCAATATCGGCAGTTTGCCTCCCGGTTTTTACTATATCTCTCTTGTAGGGGAAAGTGATACGCAGGCGCTCCCATTTGTAAAGGAATAGGGGAGTGGAAGGGCGCAGCGACCAGTATGGGATTTTTTGCATCGCAATGGCGGTATTCATACGGGTGCGTAATGAACGAATGTGGCGCAAGGCGCAGTGACAGACTGTTCTGTGCTTACAGTCAGGTAATCACGATGTAAGTGTATAAGCAAACCGATAAGAGTGGTTGCCCATATCCCTGATGATCTCCATGCTGCCTGATATGCCGGTTAGCTCTTCTGTGCCAGAGTCGGGTACTACGGTGAGGGTGAGCTGTGCGGCGCCCCTGTTCATGGTGCCACTATGCTGGAACACCAGCGACCCTTTACGGCCGCTGAGTGTTCCAGTGAATTGCTCCATTGCTACATAGCCTGCGGATCCTTTGACGGCGGTGCCGGCGCTCAGCATCTGCCCCTTGCTTGTGCCATCAAGGTCGCCATGGAATGTTTTGTCTATAAGCAGCCGTCCCATAAGCGTTCCGCTGTTATGCTCATCTGCCTGGGGCGATAATTTCACTTCAAAAGTGCCGGTTGCTACTTGTTCCATCATCTGTGTCCTATCCTTTTGGGTCCAGCGCTTTCTTTATCCGGAATGATACGTCCTGCAGGTGGTACTTGCTTGATTTATCGGAAGTGCCGGGTATGGCTGCATCAACCTTTGTTTTCAAGGCTGTGAGCTGTGCCCGGGCCATAGAGGCAACGTCGGTGTTCTTAGGGTTCATCTGCTGGCCACCAAAGCCGCCTGAAGATGGGGCCGATGGATTGATGATGTTTATCAGCGCTTCCACGTATGCTTTCTGCAAGTTGCGGCGGTAGCCATCTATCGTTTTATGAGACGCCAATTCGCTCCAGATGCCCTTCGATACATCGTCCATCATATCTTCGAGGCTGTAGGTGTTTTTGTCGCCAAACCGGTTGCTGCAAGTTACAAGGCGGTTGAGGCGCGAAGCTGACAGCAGGCTATTAAGGACACTCGTCTGTATGTTGCCCACCAGTTCAGACGATACCGGGTCGGTGATCTTGTTGAGGATGGAGGTATCTAACAACCAGGTAGGCGTTTCAAACAATTGTTTGTTAAGGAAAGCCACGGCTTCCTGCTGAAGGGCTTTAGGCGTGGGCTCGTATACATCGCCTGTTTCTTCGATGCTTTTTGGCGTTTCATAGATGCCGCCTACGTTCTTGGTCACGTGCCCGCAATATCGGTAGAATTGCAGTGCAAGCTGGGTGTACATGTCTTGCAGATTTTCGTATTTGTCGGCTTCTTCCTTGGTCCAGTCGGGGAGTTTGACGATGATCCTTTTCAGGTTAAGTATGCCATATTCGCCGGCCTTCATGCTGTTGTCGCCGAGGTCTTCGGTCTGCTCGCGCGGGTCGAAGGGGTTTGTTTCCGTCCCGAACCACAGGCGGGGATTAGCTTTGAGGCTATCTAATACCCATTGGTTCACGATCAGTTTGTCCTCTTTTTCCGTCTTTGCGAAGCTGGCCTTATAACCCCACTGAATGGCCCATTTATCGTAGTCGCCGATGCGTGGGAACAGCCCGGTTTCACTGATATTATCTTCCGGCTGCGCCACATAGTTGAACCGTGCGTAGTCCATGATAGATGCGGTATGTCCGTGTGCTTCTACCCATGCTTTGTTGCGTAGCAGCTCTACGGGAGTGCGGCTGCTGCTGCCCATATTGTGGCGCAGGCCCAGCGTATGGCCTACCTCGTGCGACGAAACAAAACGTATGAGGTTGCCCATCAATTCATCGTCAAACACCATTTTGCGCGCCCTTGGGTCTACTGCCCCTGCCTGGATCATGTACCAGTCGTGCAGCAGTTTCATCACGTTGTGGAACCAGCCGATGTGGCTTTCTATGATCTCACCGCTGCGTGGGTCATGTACATTGGGGCCATACGCGTTTTCCACGTCGCTGGGCAGGTAACGTAGTACGGAGAAGCGTGCGTCTTCGAGGTTCATGGTAGAATCATTTTCCGGCCATTCCTTTGCCATGATGGCATTCTTGAAGCCTGCCTGCTCAAATGCTTTCTGCCAGTCGTTGATACCGGCTTCGAGGTATGGGCGCCACTGTTTGGGCGTGGCGGGATCTATATAGTAAACGATCGGTTTCTTGGGTTCTACCAGTTCGCCGCGTTTCCATTTTGCAGTGTCTTCATCCCTTGGTTCCAGCCTCCAGCGCACTATGAAGACCTGGTCGTCCACCTTCTGTTGTTTGTCGGAATATTCTTCATAATCATCTGCGAAAAATCCTACGCGCGGATCGAAGAAGCGGCGGGTCATGGGTTTTTTAGGCAGGAGGATAAAGGAATTGTTCATTTCCAAAGTGACTGTACCGGCCACGTAGGCGGCAGGTAAAGTAACTGACGGGAACGGGCTTGACGACGACTGCGGCATGAAGGATGGCGTGGAATTAAATGTCCGTACCACTTTCACCTCCGTATTCATAGGGTAGGAGTGGATGCTCTCAATATAGGAGCAATCACCTACCTGAGATGAGAGGTTGTACATTTTCTTAGTAAAGGCGCCAAGGCTCAGGGGCTGGTTGTCGCCCTTCAGGTAATCGGAAACATCGATGACCACTGAATTGGTGTCCTTGCCATAAGCCTTGATCTCAAATGCGGCGGCAATGGGGTTGAGGTTAGAATTGCTTACCGCCTTAAATATATCGGTGCTGGAATCTGCCTCGCTGATGGTTGTGACCACGCGCAGGAAGACATTTTTATTTGGGCCTTTTTCCCACATGACGGTGTGTTCACCTTCCATTTCACCGGCATATCTGCCACCGCCTGCTGACTTGCTGTAGCGGGTTGTTACCATGATCTCGCGGCCCATCAGCGAGTCAGGGATCTCGAAATACCATTTATCATCTACTTTATGGACCGTGAACAAGCCCTTACTGGTAACGGCTTTGTCGGTAATTACTTTATCGTATGGCTTGGGGCCTTTTTTGGAGGCGCTGCTGTCTGCCTTAGGCGCTGGCGCAGCCGGGGCACTACTATTTTTTTTGTGCTTTGCTGAAGCGGTTGCGCCGAAACTGAGCAGCAGCAGGACGATGAAGTACTTTTTCATTGTTGTGTGATTGATAAATGAAGTTACAAGATAGTAAGATAGTTCTATTTATCATTGAAATTCATAAAAACCACCCTAAAAGCCCCCTTGTGCCGTCGTCATTGATACACGACCTTCACTTTAGTTTTTGCCCCGGCAATGTCGATAATGGCCGTGTAAACGCCTTGTGGGCGATGGAAGGTCGGCAACGTAGTGGTGTTTGTCCATTGGGTAGACACTACGTTGGTGCGGTACATACTTTGGCCCAGTTCATTGACGATGTTCACATTCATCAACGTACCCGGCGTTGCGTTCCAAACGATCGTTAGCACACCATCGTAAGTGGGGTTTGGAAAAAGGTTGACAATGGAATTGGCGTTGACCCAGTCGACAGTCTGAACGGGTGGTTGCAGTTTGGCGCTGTCTTCCATAACGGCGGTGAGCCGGTAATGTATCCTTGTTCCTGTGCCCAACGGGCCGGGCTGGTCCTGGAAATAATAAGGGTAGCCGGAGATATGCGCAGCCATAATGTTCGCAATGGTTTTGTAAGGACTATTGGCAATGGCGCGTTCCAGGATGTAATGGTTGATAAGGCCGTCGATGGCGGACGACCAATTTACGGCCACATCAGTATTGTTGATCATCTGTGCGCTTAATGCGATCTGCCCATTGGCGGTGTCCCGATAATTCACCGGGCGAATGGGGGAATAGTACATCGTGCTTTGGCCCGACATCATCCAGCGGAGGCGGTAGTATAAAGTTGTGGAAGACGTGATATTCACCGGGTCGGTGTAGGAATAAACGCCTGGATTGCTATGTGTTGCGTTTGTATCGAGTACGTCAGAGAAATTAATGCTATCGGTGGACCGCTGCAACATATAGGTACCCACAGCAGTATCGATGAGGGAATACCATGCCACTGTTGCATTTGTGCCGCTGCGGTAAGCCATGAAATTGAGATAATCTACGCCTGCGGGGAAATTGCCTGTAGGGCCGCCGTTATTGAACCAGTATTCAGAAAGCGGCATCGCATTGAACTGCGCATAATACCCCTGATCGTAGGGAACCCAGGTGACTGATTGCCAGGGGTGGTAGGAGAACGTGCCTCCGGTGTCGTCGGCAAGGGTGCCGTTCTGGAGGTTGGCATTGGATGTGTTGCTGTATTGCGTGATACCGAGTCGGTATGCGTCTGTGATGGGGGTGCAGGAAGGGCAACCGGTATCGCTCAGCACGTTTACAAACTCACTATCCGTGAGGTATAGGCGGACAACCATGCTATCGGCAGGTGTTTCGGCGGCCGCAACGGTATAGCTGCGCGGGAAGGTATATTGCGTAGCGCCGGGATTATTCAGGGTGTCATGGCCATACAGGGTTACACCTACGTTGGCAATGGATTGTGAATTGGGGTTTAGTGAAGCCAGCACGAGGTTATCCCAGGTGTAGTCAGTCCAGATGTTCCCGTCCACGCTTGCGGATACCGATGTAACGCCGGCTGCCGGTAGGATGGGGTAATTAAGATCGAAAATGTGTATGTCGTCAACGGCGATGCCCTCGAAATTTACTGCGGGGTCTGCGGCCATATCAAAACGGAAACGGAATGATGTGGCGCTATCGGAAACGGGCAGAGGGATGGACGCCACATGCCAGCGTGTAAATCCTTCGGGGTTCCAGAGATTGAACGTGGAATCGTACCAGTTGGTACCCTGGCCGGCAGCGCCCAGTTTCGTCCAGGTGATACCATCATAAGAATACTCCATGTAGGCGGCATCGCATAGGGTACTGCCGCAGTTCTCCAGCGCAAGTGCATTGCTGAAGCTGAGCATGGGGTGTGCCAATTGTGAGATGTCGAAACAAGGCGAATAGAGGTATGATTTTTCGAGGTTGTTGTAATTGCCGGTTAGGTTGGTCTTCCACGCCTTGGTGCCGCTGGCCGCATTGTGGATGATGGGCGCCGCGGGTGTGCCGTATTGCCAGGAATCCAGATACCCGCCGCTAAAGTAGCCGCCATCGCCGGCCTCAAAATTCTCGAGGTAGGGGAAGGACGTAAAGATCATGCTGTTCCTGATGCTGTAATTGAGGATACTGTCGTTGGCGGTGTAAGAATCGCCTGTTTCTGCCAGCCATACATTGAGTGTGTGGGTGGTGCCCGGTGGGAGACTAAGTGGTTGGCTGAACGTGAAAATAGCAGTTGCCTTAGCCGCAAGTGAGTCGATAGTGCCTGTGAAGGTGGGGCCGCCATCCAGGCTGTAAAAGAGCTGTATGTTGTGCAGGGTTTGCTGCACGCCATTGCGCACCTGCACCTTCAGGGAGTCGGCCACAGGCAGTCCACAATTGGTAGGCAGCGGGGAAATGATACCGACCATCTGTGCATCATTGGATACGGTATAGAGCCTGAAATTATCAATGGTCAAACCGTTGCCGTAGTCTGACAGCGCAATGAGCGATGTATCGTTCTGGCCGAAGGAAACCTGGGTACTGGCCGAGAAATTGCGCCTGCCCTTGCGCAAAGCATCTGTGAGCGACAGGGAGTTCACCGGGGTGACATAGCCGGCGTAGGCTGCAAAATCATAAGCGAAAATAGGTATCCACGCAGAAGTGTCATCGCCGTGTGCGCTTACTATGTTCCCGGAGTCGGTTTTAGGTGTGCCGTGGAGTGCATAGTCAAAGTCCATCCTGATTTCCGTGGTAGCGGTATCGTATCTCGCAAGGTTGAAGGTGCCGACAAATCTGTTCTTGCTGCCATTGGTAGTGCAGTAGGCTTCGTCAAGGCTTATGGAGCGCGTGCCGGTGATGGTGATATGATCATCTACGAAGCTGCGCATGTGGCCGGAATCATTGATGTCGAAAAAGTCCCAGTGCCCATTTGGCGACACTCCGATGGAGTCAGTGGTTACAGATATTTTTGGCATGGTTTCAAAGCCGTCAAAGAACGGCGTAGCGAGGTTTATGGTATCGTTGGGGATATTCAAGATGGTGAATGCCAGCGTGTCGTTGCCGGGTTGTGGGTCAGGGAGGCCTGTATTCGTGACGGCGACCACAATGTTGTAGGCGCCCGTATCGGTGAAGGATATGCCGGGGATGCTGATGACGGCTGTATTGTTAGCCGGGATGGTATCGGGGTTCACGAGTTGTTGCCATGCGCCGCCATTCACTTTGTATGATAAGGTGAACTGGGTGCAGTCGGCCTGGTACAAGTCGCGGATGGTCACCTGCACCGGCGTGCCTGCATTAAGTTGTGTGCTGGTATACATCCTGCCATTGGTGGGAGATACAACATTTTGCAGCAGCAGATCGCCGTTAGAGATGGGGTTGGTACAATTACCTGTGTTTGCCTGGGCGATAACCGACAAGCCACGATAGCCGGGAAGGCCCGCCAATACCGGCTGCACAGCGATGTAAGACAGCGCATTAAAGGGCATATTCTTAAAAGAATAGGTGGTATCGTTGCCGCCCGAAACGGAATCAACGACCTGCATATAGAGCCCCGTGCGCGCCACCAGATAATAAGCCGTGGCATTAGGAACGGGCGACCAGTGGATGTTGATATAGGTGGGGCATTGATCGGTATCGAGTGTGATGACAGGGGCTGTATTGACTACAAACCGGCCTGACGTTGCCGTCTGCATAGTACCATTGTTGGTGATACGCATGAGGCAGTTGCCGGAATTGAGGCCAAAGGGCAGGTAGTCGCAATGGCGGGCATCGGCGGGTACGCTATCCGGTATGGTGGCCCATGTGGCCCCATTATCAGAGGAAAATTGCCCGGTGAACGTGTTGCCATCGCGTGGCTGATCCCAGAAAATGCGGATGCTGTCGCCGGTCATATTTGGGAATTGCTGGCCTTGTGCCGGGCTGGTGAGGCGCATCGTGTCTGGCAGTATATCGTAGGCGACAACGTAGGGCTGCGGGCCGGAGGGGATGGCGTAACCCTTTGTTGTAACGGTATACACGCCAGCGGCAGGATTATTGATAACCACCTGCTCCACGTTGTTGATATGGTCCACACCCTCCGTTGCATTGTTGTTCACATTGGCCGGAGTTGGGTCAAGTATAAGGGGCAGATGCACCTGCGACGAAGGGGCGGTTACCGTGAGGTCAAGATCGTTGACGAGGGCCACAGATGCGGCGGGGTGCCCCGGCATATCGTTCCAGTAGAGCATCACTTTGATCTGGCCGGTGCTGGCAGGGACAGTTATGGTGAATGACTGCGAGTCGCCGGTGGACATGGAATTGACAACGTATTGATGCCGGTCCAAAATCTGGAGGGAGTGGTACATATCCATGCCGCCAAATCCGTAGCTATAGTCGGGGCCGGGATTACCAATGTCCATGGCCCCATCTAGCATCAAAGCTTTCAGGAGATCAGCACGGGGCTGTGCGCCGCCATTTAGTTGCTTGTAGCGCTGGGTGAGCGCGGCAACACCACCTGCAACTTGTGGAGACGCCATGCTGGTGCCTGCATTCCAGTTGTATTGGTTATTGAGCGCGCAGGAATAGGTGCCGAGGCCAATGGATATCATATCAGGCTTCAGGCGACCGTCTTTTACCGGCCCGCGCGATTCATCATCTGCTTCTATGAGGAAGTCGGTCATGCTGCCAACAACAATATTGTTTTTTGCGGGCTGGTAGCCACCGCCCACTGTGCCGAAACCCGGTACAAACGGGGAGCAGGTGATATACCCATCATTGCCGGAAGCGAAGACCTGCTGCACATTGGGATATTCAATGGACAGGGTGTCGAGAAAATTAGAATATACGTCGTAGGTACCTGCGTAGCTGCAATCACCGGCTATGATCTCGTAGGAATTGTTGCCCACGGTCATGTTATAGTCGTTGTACATGGCGCCGGTTTCGTCCAGCAGGTTGTCGAAATAATGATCTACCAGCGCGACATGTGGCGTCATGGTGGCGGCAAACGGGTCCATAATAGCGGCGGAGCCAACTATGCCATTCACCAATTCGCCATGCAGCGAAGCAGAGGAAGGGTTGAAATTGGTGATGCGCCCCTCAAGGTCTACATGGTATACCCCCGCGGCATCATCGCCTACGCCTACGGTAACACTATCGCCTGTAAGGCCATATCCGCCGTTATAAAGCGGGCCTGCGGCAACATTGCTTTTCATCGGCGGCATCGACTGATTGTCGAGCGCCACCATTTTGTCAACGACGGGGCTCAAATAACGTACGCCATACCATTGCGACAGTGCGCTGACACGGTTAGCCGCGATGATCACTTTATAGGCCCCGAACCGTTCATATTTGCTTTTTTCGACCCGCCCGCCGGCTGAGGCTATAAATTGGTGTATAGCGGCGGCATCGACTTCGCCATAGAACGAAACCAGTATTTCTATACTTCCTTTTTTATTGTTTATTTTTTGCCATAGGTAGTCATCGGCCTTCATTTCCGGCCTCATGTTGATGAAACTATGGATGGGCATTGCGGCCAATGCGTCTTTATGCAGTGGCAGGGTAACGATAGCGGTATAAGTATTTTCAGGGAGATATTCCAGCAGGGATATGCCGTTTTGCTTTAGCGCTTTTTTTTGTTGTTCTGTAGGCAGGGTGTTAAAGTGCACCAATACCTGCACGGGTTCTTTTGGCGCCGGGAACTGAGCCATGCTGTCCAGCCATCTCCCTGCATTTGCTGCCGGGATGATGGCGCCGGTTTTAAGCCGTATATGGTGATTGGCAGCGACATCCTGTGCGATTGCCAACGGTAGTGCAATGCCGTGGAGGATGGATAGGGCAAGAAATAAACACAGGCCGTGTAGGAATTTATTCATGGTATAAAAATAACGTAAAAAGCATTAGTGTTATTGTATATGTAGCGCAACCATAGCCCAATAGCCGGGTTGTAACGATACAGATACAAGGTAGGAAGATTTCCGGTCCCGGCAAAAATGTTTACCCGCGCGGGCTTATCCTGTCGCGCAATTGCATGATGGGGTATTCAAAGTACTTGTAGATCAATGCTGACAAGCCGATAACTACGACCCAATACAACACATAGAGCGCCATCACTTCGTAGGGCGACGCAACTTTTGCATCCCTGTAAAAGGCCAGGAAGATGAGGGTGTAGTGAACGAGGTACATGGAATACGATATTTTGCTGATGAATTGAATCACCCTTGCAAGGCCCGTATTGCCAATCGTTTTAATTCCCGATGCAAACGGCAGGCACAATGACAGGAAGACGGGTATGATGAAATAGAAAAACGCATCGCGGAGATACATGCCGATAGGAGAACGGGCGTAATAAAACAATTGGTACTTGGTAGCCAGGTAGTAGATGACCACTGATGCAACCACCGATATGCCGAACAGGTAGTTTTTGATGCGGGTGAGGAACTCTTTTTTATACTCATTGAGCCATGCGAAGATGACGCCATACATAACGGCATCCAGCCGGAACACGACCACCTTGCGTATGCCTTCATCAGAGTCGGCGCCATTGATGGGATGGATGGCATTGAACGCCCTTAACAAGATAAAGAATGCCATGTAGCCGATGAATACCCGGATCAGGAATTTCGGCTTATTGGTATGGGGGAAAATGAGGGAGCATAAATAAATGGTGACCGGCAATGTGAGGTAGAACCATTCTTCCACTGCGAGGCTCCAGCCCTCGTTGAAGACATTGTTTACATAAGGGTACCATAGGTTTTGCAGGAAGAAATAGTCTTGCCAGGGATTCAGTTCCGGCACCTCGGGTTTGAGCCATTTGAACAACAGGAAACAAACCGTGAGCAGGAGCCAGTAATCAGGCAGTGTCCGGAACCAGCGGCGGACCCAGAAATTTTTAAGGTCGGATAATGAGAAGCGTGAGGCGTCTACAAAGCTGCGGATGATGATCTTGCCGATGAGGAAGCCGCTCAATACAAAAAAGAGCTCCACGCCAAAGACCCCACCGAAGCGGGAATAGTGAATGAGGTATTTTAGAACGTTCCCAAAAACGGGAAGCGAATCAATGCGCGAGAGGAACCAAAAGGAGTGCCCGAAAACAACAGCTAAAATGGCTATTGCCCTCACGAGGTCTAATCCAATGATGCGTTCGTTCCTGATAAAATTGTTTTGGCTAAAAGTAAGGTTTATTCAGGGGAAAATGAGTGGGGATGGGAAATGGCGTTTCAGAAGTCGGTTATTTCCAAAAAAAGACTCACACTCACATAGAACCTTCTTAGCATTTATTTTTCTCCAAATATAGCTAACGTCGTTATTGCCACAACTTAAACGCAATCGTATCCAACTGCCAGTTGGTGGTGGCGTTCTTGAATTGAATGTAGATGAGGCCCCTGATGGTATCATTGGAGATATTACCGTAGCCATAGGGAAGCACGATAAAATGATTGAATACCATGTAGTAAGCCGAAATAGTATCTATGCCGAAATTGGCACTATTTGTGCTGTCCAGGGTGCAGATGATGTGGTTGTATTCCTGATTGTTGAAGAAATTATCGATGAAGAAGGTAGTAGGCGTGTATGCCTGCGTAAGGGTAACCGTATAGTAACTGGTATCGTGGTTGTAAGCTGTGGAGTCGCTACCGGTGATCACCTGCTGCATATTCCAGTTGCCCAAGTACTTGCTGGCGGAAATTGTGGCGCAACTGGGGCCTTCGTAGCCGGTAGGGCACGTGCAAACAGGTTTACGTGTAGTCGTATCTATGCTGCAAACGCCACCGTTCACACAGAAGGTAGGGGTGCACGAAGCTGAAGATGACGACTTAGTGCAGGACATGTGGGCCACTGTAACAACAGCAAACAAAGCTACCAGGGCTGCAATAATAAAATTGCTTCTCTTCATTACCATGGGTTAAATTTAGTATTTTTTTTCAATTCCATAACATTCCAAACACAAATTTTCTCATCTGCGTGGCTTTTGAGGAGAAAATCCGGGATGGTCTGCGGCGACTATACGGACTTAAGTTCTGTGATCAGCGCCTGTAATACTTTCTTGGCGTCACCAAACAGCATGGATGTCTTGGGCCTGAAGAACAGTTCGTTTTCTATACCTGCGTAGCCAGGTTTCATACTGCGCTTGTTCACGATCACGTGTTCGGCTTTTTCCACTTCCAGTATAGGCATACCATATATCGGGCTGGAAGGGTCTTCCTTTGCCGCTGGGTTTACCACGTCATTGGCACCCAGGATCAGGACCACATTGGTGCCAGCCATCTGGTCGTTGGCGTCTTCCATTTCCAGCAGCTTTTCGTAAGGTACATCTGCCTCCGCCAGCAACACGTTCATGTGGCCGGGCATACGGCCTGCTACCGGGTGTATGCCGTAAACTACTTCCACGCCTTTTTCATTCAGCACTTTTTCCAGTTCGTGGCAGGTATGCTGTGCCTGGGCTACGGCGAGCCCGTAACCAGGGATGATCATCACTTTCTGGGCATAAGCCATAAGGACTGCGGTATCATTGAGCGAAATTTCTTTATAGTTGCCTTGTTCCTTTGCGCCACTTGCTGCGCCGGCCTTTTGGCCACCAAATGAGCCAATCAGCACGTTTTTCAGCGAGCGGTTCATGGCCTTGCACATAAGTATGGTAAGTATAGTACCTGCTGACCCCACGAGGATACCACCGGTGAGCATCACCGGATTGCTGTATAAAAAGCCACCAAATGCTGCGGCGACGCCGGTAAAGGAGTTGAGCAGGGAGATAACAACCGGCATATCCGCGCCACCGATGGGCATAACGAATAGGATACCATAAAGCGCTGCCAGCGCAGTGATGCCATAGAACAGGATATGCGAACTGCCGGGTGCGAAACCGCCGACAACCATAATGGCAAGGATGATGATGCCTGCAAAAAGAATAAAATTTATAGCTTGCCCACCGGGGATGGTCTTGTCCTTTATGCGGCCATTGAGCTTACCCCATGCGATCATACTGCCGGCGAAGGAAACCGTACCAATAATCATACCTAGCACGATGATCACCAATTTGCCCATTTCAGGGGCCAGATCATTATGGTATTCAATCATGGAAATGAGCATGGCGCACGCGCCGCCCATACCATTGAAAAGGCTTACCATTTCTGGCATAGCGGTCATCTGTACTTTCTTGGCCGCGAAGGTGCCTAAAACCGTACCGATAATGAGGCCAGCGAAGATCCAGATGTAGTTGCCCAGGCCAGCGAAGTCGCCGGAGCCTTCCACTTTGTGCTTATACAGGAAGATGGTGCCGAAGATGGACAGGATCATACCCCCTGCTGCGATCAGGTTGCCCTTGCGTGCAGTCTCAGGGTGCGACAGCATTTTGAGGCCCAGGATAAAGGTGATCGAACCAATGAGGTAGGCCAGGAGTAAGACAGAATTGGTATTTAAGAAGTCCTTGTATTGTTCTATAATTTGTTCCATTATTATACCGTTGTAAAAGCGAATGAAATAATTGTGTGTGTTTTATTTTTTCTTCTTCTTGCCAAACATTTCGAGCATCCTGTCGGTAACAACAAACCCACCCACCACATTCAGTGTACCCAGCACTACGGCAATGAAGCCCAGTATCAGGGAGAAATAGTCGCCATCCCTGGCCTCGCCCATAACAATGATGGCCCCTATGATCACTACCCCGTGAATTGCGTTGGCGCCGCTCATCAGTGGGGTATGCAACACCGCAGGCACCCTTGATATCACCTCTATACCCAGGAAAATGGAGAGTATGACGATGGTGATCAGATGGTAATTTCCATTAAAAAAATTGCTTAACTGCTCCATGTGAGAATTTTTATTTTTAATTTTTTAGTTTGTATGTCTAGATGCCTACTGCCTTAGGATCGGTATTTACGAGGGTGGCGACCCTTTCATTCACCACTTTCCCATCGTGGGTGATGCAAGTGCCTTTCACAATGTCATCAGCGAAGTTGAGGTCCACACCGCCTTCCTTATTGATGATGAGTTTTGAAAAGTTCAGCACGTTCTTGCTGTAAAGTTTGCTGGCATCAGACGACGCAGTAGCAGCCAGTGCAGAATTACCTATAATGGTAACGCCCTGGTGCATGATGGTCTTGTCATTCTCAGTAAGTTCGGTATTGCCGCCTGTAACAGAGGCCAGGTCTATGATCACAGAGCCATTGCGCATGTCTTCGATCATGGCACGGGTGATGAGAATAGGCGCCTTGCGGCCGGGGATCTGTGCAGTGGTAATAATAATATCTGATTTTTTGGCGTGTTCGTGGATCTTTTCACGTTGCTTACGCTGGAAATCTTCAGTTTGCTCTACGGCATAGCCGCCTGCCTTGGACGCATCTGCAGCGCCTTCCACTTCAACGAATTTGGCCCCGAGGCTCATCACTTCTTCTTTTACGGCAGGGCGGGTATCGAACACCTCTACCACGGCCCCGAGCCTCCGGGCTGTGGCTATGGCCTGCAGGCCCGCTACACCGGCGCCGAGTATCAGCACCTTCGCGGGCGGAATGCTACCCGCAGCAGTCATGAACATGGGGAAGTAGCGGCAATACTGGAATGCCGCCAGTAGCACTGCTTTGTAGCCCGCGATATTGGCCTGCGAACTAAGTACGTCCATAGATTGCGCACGGGTGGTACGCGGTATGGTGTCGAGGCTGAAGACGGTATAACCTTTGCCGGCCCACTGGTTCATCAGCGCCGGGTTGAACAGTGGCTGGTAGATGCCCATCAGTATGGCGCCTGGTTTTGCCTGTCCGGCATTTGCGGCCTGGATGGTCAATACCATATCTGCTGAAGCTAATATTTGCGGTGCAGTGTGAATTTCTGCGCCCACATCTGTATAGGATTTGTCGTTGAAAAAGGCCGAATCTCCGGCACCGCTTTCTACCCATACGGTAACATTCATTTTCACAAGGGCTGCAACCACCTCCGGAACGAGCGAAACGCGGGTTTCCGGCATCTGTTCTTTCAATACACCTATAATCATAAATTATTCGGGCGTCTCTTTGAAGACGGCGCAAAATAGGACTTTCCCAGAAAATATCATAATTCAAATATAAAATGAGCGCTATAAACGCAGATGATTCTTGTCATAATCTTTTTTAAGCGGGGAAATTGTTCGTTTTCAGTAAGTAGTCTTTAGTAAATAGCAGATCGTCTCGAGGTTGATGTGGCAGATCGAATTTAGCACATATAGCTCTGTCATATTTAGCGGATAGTAGTTAATAAACGGCACATCATTGCGGGGCTCGTTTTTGATAGTAATTTCAAATTTCGGTGGCCCTTATTGCAAGTTTAAAGTAACTTGCGCTAACAGATTTGAAATATGGCTTCTTACAGCATTGGTGACGCACTGAATTTATTCCTTGAAAAATCGCATTGGAAGCCCAAGGTGGTAGAACTGCGTATGCGGGAGGAGTGGGAAGCAATAGTGGGTAAGACCATCGCAAAATACACGCGCAACATCAACCTCTTCAATAAGAAGCTGACTATCTACTCTGATGTGGCGCCGTTAAAGCAGGAATTACAGCTTGGCAAGGAGCAATTGGTTGTCCGCATCAATGAGTATTTCGGTGAGCGGGTTGTGGAGGAGATCATTGTGAAGTAATTTATTTGATTCATCCCCTTGTCGCATCAAATAGTAGTGTCAAAGCCCGCAACCTAGCCATTGATCACATCAACATAAAATTAATTTTTTTTTCATTTAGCATTGATCCACGCCTTTGAGCATTGGTAATTCTATACTTTGATTTTCACCCGCCGATGCTACTATAAAGTACCCTCGCCCCCTTGTAATCCACGCTGACCAGGCCGTCATAATTATATCCCTCCCGGTTGGCTTCTTCTTCACGGCAAACGCATTTAGCTAAGGGGGGGCTTGTTACAAAGGTAATTACAGAACAGCTCGTTGCGACCCTTGCCTCTATTTGTATGTTAGAATAATTCATATTTAGGCATAGTGTCCAATTAACCATTCCCTATTCCATGATGGGGCAATCTAAAGGCACTTAATACCCAGCCAATGAATTGATTAAAGCCGGCCCTAAAAGACTTTTTCTTGTAAAAATAAATTTTATATAATAACTTTGAAGAGGGCGCGTTTTATATGCGAACAAAGACCTCTTTTATGAAAAACCTCCTTATCGCATCATCGCTGTTTGTTATCGTGATCAGCTTTGGGGCCTGCACCAAGAGCGACCAGGCAAAGCCAGCCACTAAAACGCAGGTAACCTCAATCACGGATACCACTCCAGTAGCCAGTATCTACCCGTTTACCGATACCTTCACCGGTGTACTTACCGACACATTCATTATAGACATGAGTGGCAGCTATGGCTGCAGATACAATCCCTATTCCGTGTATGCCACGCACCTAAGTGCCGATACAGTGGTGTACACCGGATCCGCCAGCATCCAGGTACAGTATTATGCAGTTGCCTTTAACCTCAGGGATACGTTATTTTCCACCAGTGTGGTTGGGTCCTTATATACAGGTGGTTTCACGTCCAATATGCTCTTTCTGTACCCGGGCACCGATCCGCAAAACGTTTATGTGCCCAATGCAATAGTGTTCACACAGGCGCGGCAGAACCTGGCGTTCAGCTGGAACGTAAGTTTCTTGCCTGCCATTAGCACGTGTGATTATGGCTCCAGCTCTGGCCAGTTCAACGGCATACTGAAAAGCACACCGCACGAGTAAGGTTGCTGCAGCAAGCCGGGCTGTTATAAGATAAGATTATTAATGGCGAAAGACCAGCCACTATTCTAGCTTCAGTACCGCCAGGAAGGCCTCCTGAGGCACATCTACGCTGCCTATCTGGCGCATGCGCTTCTTACCTTCCTTTTGTTTTTCCAGCAGCTTGCGTTTACGGCTTATATCACCACCATAGCACTTGGCGGTCACATCCTTGCGCATCGCAGATATGGTTTCCCGCGCTATGATCTTGGCGCCTATTGCCGCTTGTATGGCTATCACGAATTGTTGCTTCGGTAGCAGGTCCTTCAGCTTGGTACATAGTTTCCGGCCGAAGTCTGTTGCGCGGCTGCGGTGTATGAGCGCGCTCAGTGCATCCACATTATCACCATTCAGCAATATATCCATCTTGGCTATATCACTTTCGCGATAGTCAAGCGGGTTGTAATCGAATGACGCGTAACCGCGGGTGCAGGATTTCAATTTATCGTAAAAGTCAAAAACGATCTCCGTGAGTGGCATTTCAAATATCAACTCCACGCGGGTTGGCGTCAGGTAATGCTGGTTCATAAGCAGGCCACGCTTGCCCAGGCACAGGCTCATGATGTTCCCGATATAATCGGGTTTGGTAATGATCTGCGCGCGGATAAATGGCTCCTCTATCCGGTCTAGACTGCTTGGGTCGGGCATTTCGCTCGGGTTGTTCACGATCAGCATTTTATCCTTGTCACGTGTCTTGTAGGCATGGAAGCTCACGTTCGGCACGGTTGTGATCACGGTCTGGTTAAACTCACGCTCCAGCCGCTCCTGTATGATCTCCATGTGAAGCATCCCCAGAAAGCCGCAACGGAACCCAAATCCCAGTGCCTGCGATGTTTCCGGCTCAAAGGTGAGCGAGGCGTCATTGAGTTGCAGTTTCTCCATGCAGTCGCGCAGGTCTTCAAAGTCGTCCGTATCTACCGGGAAGATCCCGGCAAACACCATTGGCTTCACTTCCTGGAACCCACGAATGGCGTCGGTAGTCGGGTTTGCTATGCTCGTTATCGTATCGCCCACCTTTACGTCCCGCGCCGTTTTAATACCTGTAATGATATAACCCACATTACCCACGCTCACTTCCTGCTTAGGCGTGAGCGCCAGCTTCATTATCCCTACTTCGTCTGCGGTATATTCCGCATCGGTGTGTATGAACCTGATCTTTTCATTCTTATGAATAGTGCCGTTAAACACCCTGAAATAAGCTATGATACCCCGGAAAGAATTGAACACACTGTCAAAGATCACCGCCTGCAGTGGTGCTTCCGGGTCGCCCTTGGGGTGTGGCACACGTTCTATCACGCCAGCCAGTATCGCCTCAACACCTATACCGCTCTTGCCGCTCGCTAATATAATATCTTCGGCCTTGCAGCCTATCAGTTCCACGATCTGGTCCGTCACTTCAGGTATCATCGCGCCATCCATGTCTATCTTATTGATCACCGGTATGATCTCCAGATTATTGTCCAGCGCCAGGTATAGGTTGCTGATAGTCTGCGCCTGTATCCCCTGCGATGCATCTACCAGCAGCAGCGCCCCCTCACATGCAGCCAGCGCACGGCTCACCTCGTACGAGAAATCCACGTGGCCGGGGGTATCTATGAGGTTCAGCACATACTTCTGGCCCTTGTATTCATAGTCCATCTGTATGGCATGGCTCTTAATGGTGATCCCCTTCTCACGTTCAAGGTCCATGTCATCAAGCACCTGAGCCTGCATTTCGCGCGACGAAATAGTTTTGGTAAATTCCAGTAGTCGGTCAGCGAGTGTACTCTTGCCATGGTCTATATGGGCAATGATACAGAAATTGCGAATGTTTTGCATATATTATAAAGAGGTGCAAAGGTAGTCAATTAATGCCTTATTTGCGTAATGGATTGTGCCAGATCTTGGCTAAATCCAGATACTGCATAACCCCAAACAGAATTGCTAAAGATTAAAATAGTAGTTTTAGTGCCATGAAAAAACTGTTTGTACTTATATTATTATGTTTCTTTACGGCCACTATTGCTTCAGCGCAGGCTACGCCACCCTTTCAGCAGGATGTGCAAACCATAAAGAATTACGACAAAATATACAAGCCGCCCACGCACCCTATATTATTTGTGGGCAGTTCCTCCATCCGCAAATGGGACGACCTGCAACTCGATTTCGGCAGCTACAATGTCCTCAATCGCGGCATAGGCGGAGCGGTGATCTCAGACGTTAGCTACTACCTGCAAGACCTCGTGTTCGACTATGCCCCTCGCCAGATTGTGCTCTACGTAGGCGAAAACGATATAGTCATCGCCAATGAAACGCCCGATATTATTCTGAGCAAAACGATTGCCCTTTACAAATCCATCCGGGCTAAACTCCCGTATGTGCCCATTGTGTATATTGCCATGAAGCCAAGCCCATCCCGCGATAAATACATGAAAAAAACCAGGGAAACCAATAACCTCATCCGCAAATTTCTGTCCACTGAGAAAAACGTAACCTTTGTAGATGTCTATTCGTTGCTACTGAAAGACGGCCATTCCCGTCCCGAATTATTTGTAAGCGATATGCTCCACATGAACAAACAGGGATATGCTATTTGGGCAAATGCCGTAAGGCCCTACTTGCTTAAGTACCAGCCGTAGATAACGTTGTCGAAATGCCCCATACACATCAGTATTTTATTGATTGCCGCTCTCAAAAGCCCTCGCGCTCTCAAAAAAGCGCTGCCGCTCTCCGCTCTCTTTCTCTGCTCTCATTTTTGCCTCTAATCTCTTTCTCCGCTTTTCGCTATCCGCCGTCAATATGCTGCGCCTCCAATCGGCAAATGTCCATGGATGAGAACACTATTGCCGAGGACGTGAGCGTGTTTGTGCGCCGATTTCTTTAATTCCCTGTTGTCATCTAAAAGCAGCCACGTATCGAATTGGGGTGTAGCAGCACCACCAATTGCTCAATAAGGTCATCCTGGTTCAAAGATTTGACGAGCGTCGTACTACCACACACAAGGGTGGCACACCCTCAGACTCCATAAGGGCAGCTACGTTCCGCTCCACATTCATTAGTATTTGGCTATTGTTCCATTGCGCCTGTTGCAGCTTTGGGGACACCACATATTTTGGTAGCTAGATGATGGCTTCTGCAAACACCACATCCGGCGCCACTGCATTCCATTACTTGCCCTTTACCGGCGGCCTCTGAGCAGGCTTTGCCGGAGATTTCGCTGCCGGCCTTGACTGCGTTGCGGCGGTGCCTGGTGCCGGCCTTGGCGCAGTCCGGAGCACGGGCTTTACCACCGGCTTCGATGTTCTGTCCCTGCTCAGCAACAGGGATATTTTTTGTAGGATAATACTGTTGCTCATATAAAACAAGATCAGCGGCATCGCCTTGAATAGTCCCCGCTTTGTAGTATTCTCCAGCGTATTGGCTGGGATAATGTAGCCCATAAATGAAAGCCCAAAATAAACAACACCTACGCCGTATAGAAACAGCAATGCCTCCCGGTTTAAAGGTGTCTTCCATCCTAACCGGATAATAAGGTCTATAAACACGACGATACAAAAGAAGTAAATGAAATACCCGTAAGAGCCCTCGCCCATTTTACCGAAAACAAGGCGGTCATTTATTTCCTGCATTCGCCGCCATATCTCAGAAACGTCTATCAGGTTCTTGTTCAGGAGGCTGCCTACACTGGCCTTGTAGGGCACAAAATGTACCAGAAATACATCCACCGTGATAACATAAAATACAAATGACAGCGAAAAAAAGACGATCATCTGGATGGCCCAAGTCTTAAAAGGAGTATGCTTTTTGTAATAATGAAACAGCATCAACGGCGCCACAAACATCAGCAATATAAGCGTCTCCCCCCTGATAAACGTAGCAAAACCAAACAATGTCCCTGACCAAAGCAAGTAATTGAACTTATCATTGTTCAGGAATTTTATCAGGTAGAAATATCCAAAGAAAAAGAAGATCATATTGCTGTAATCATACAGCATCACATACGAATAAGCATACAGGTCGGGCGTGATCACAAACACAAACAGCAACAGCCCCGCAAGAAACCGGTGTATCCGCTCCACAAGCATTTGGTATACAAGCATCAGGAATGGGATATACAGCACGCTCATCCATAACTGCCCGAATGGCTGCACCAGCAACTTGTACATGATCTGCAACCCAATGATATACGACGACTTGAAAATATTGTTATTGTTGCTTTCGGCCAGGGAAACTTGCTGAATGCCATCTACTGTTATTTTCTTAAGGCCAAGGTCTATATTAAAGACGGAACTCAGCATTGTCTTATCACGCACCGCATACTCCGCCAGCAGTTCAGGCCCGGTAAGCATATCCCTTGCAAACGGCGGGAAGTAGAAGCAACGCCATACGCTAAGCACCACCAGCGCTGCGGTGACCAGAAGAAAAGGCCACTCGTAAATCTCGGGTAATTTGAATTGATGAAACTGCGGCCGCCGGAATGGAAAAAACAACGGAAGCGAAAAGATCGCCGTAAAAACCGCAATACCTATCGTCACATTCGATGCCGTAATGGGGTTGTGGGCAATAGTAAGTTGCAGGATACAAGGCACAAAGGACAACAGCACAACGCCTGTGATCAGCGACAGGCAAAAATTCACCATCGGTTTCAGGTCAAGCCGGAACAACCTGATAAAACCTTTTCCCGAAAAATAATGGGCCAGCAACAAATAAAAAAGACCAATAAAGTTCATAGTTTAATTATATTTTTTATACAGGTTGCGAACAGCATTAAGTACCGCAGTGTCCGTTATCTTCTTCAATCCCGGGCGGTGGTTCTCCACCACCAGCGCCCAGCCCGCGCGGTCAGACATCGGACTATTGAAACTGGTAGATTTATAACCCGTAAAATAGTAAAAAACCTCTGGTTCCACCACGTCAAAATCCCCTTCCAGTTTCATGGCTTTCAGGTATTTCCTGGGCGGGAGCAGCACTACCGGGTCCACGGCATTTTGCTGCTTTAGTGAATTGGCGATTGCATGGTACACATTGTAATTGGTCCCAAACCGGTTGATCATACGCTCTTCCGGGGCCAGGTGGCTCATCTGGAAATTGTAATCGGCGCCATTTATGATCTTACTGTTCAACCAATTGTTGTAGACAGGGATATATAATATAAGTACGATAACCAGTATCGCAGCAAGAAATAAATTTAACTTATTATAGAGCATAGCGGGAAATCAAAGAATAGGTTGAAAAAAACAAATGTAGTAATTATTGCCAAAAAGTGCGCCGAAACGCATTTAAAATCACACCTGAAAAACCCCCAGCTTGAACTCCCTTTCCGACTGCGAGTGGTTCGCTGCATTGATGCCTTCTGAGATCATTTTCCGCGTATCGGCGGGATCTATGATCTCGTCCACCCACAAGCGTGCCGCCGCGTAATATGCAGAGGTCTGGCTATCATACCGGTCCACAATTTCCTTCAGCATAGCCTTTTCTTTCTCCGGGTCTATCACCTCGCCCTTGGCCTTTAGCGATGCTACCTGTATCTGCAGCAGCGTCTTTGCTGCCTGATCGCCGCCCATCACGGCTATTTTGGCGTTGGGCCATGCGTAGATAAACCGTGGGTCGTATGCCTTGCCGCACATGGCATAGTTGCCTGCGCCATAGCTATTGCCAATAATAAACGTGATCTTAGGCACTATGGAATTGGCCACTGCATTTACCAGCTTTGCCCCGTCCTTTATGATCCCGGATTGCTCACTGCGGCTGCCCACCATAAAGCCCGTAACATCCTGCAAAAATATCAGCGGTATTTTCTTTTGGTTGCAATTCATCACAAACCTTGCAGCCTTGTCTGCGCTGTCATTATAGATCACGCCGCCCAACTGCATCTCGCCCTTGCCGCTCTTTAATATCTTGCGCTGGTTGGCCACAATGCCCACCGCCCAGCCATCTACGCGTGCATACCCGCACACAATGGTCTTGCCATAATCTTCCTTAAACTGGTCTAACTCTGATTTATCCACTATGCACTTGATCACGTCCACTATGTCATACTGCTTATTGTTAAGCACAGACACCATGCCATAAATATCCGTCATATCCCTTGCCGGCGGCTCAGGCTTCACCCTGTGGTAGCCCTGTAGCGGGCGCTCCCCTATTTTATCTACAATGCGGCGCACCTGGTCCAGGCACTCCTGCTCAGTGTCAAATTTATAGTCGGCTATGCCGCTCACCTCTGTATGCATTTTTGCACCGCCCAGCGTTTGCGCGTCCACGTCTTCACCTATTGCTGCCTTTACGAGGTAGGGGCCCGCCAGAAAGATAGATCCATTGCCTTCCACCATGAGCGTCTCATCGCTCATTATAGGCAGGTATGCGCCGCCGGCCACGCAACTGCCCATCACCGCAGCTATCTGGGGTATACCCATGGCGCTGATTTGAGCGTTGTTGCGGAATATCCGGCCAAAGTGCTCCTTGTCCGGGAATATTTCATCCTGCATCGGCAGGTACACCCCCGCGCTGTCTACGAGGTAGATCAGCGGCAGATGGTTTTCCATGGCTATCTCCTGCATCCTCAGGTTCTTCTTGCCCGTTATCGGGAACCAAGCCCCCGCCTTCACCGTATTATCATTGGCCACGATCACGCATTGCCGGCCATGTATATAACCCAGCCCTGCCACGGTGCCACCCGCCGGGCAACCCCCATGTTCCGGGTACATCTCGTAGCCGGCAAACGAGCCGATCTCTGTGAATAAACTGTCCTTGTCCACAAGGTACTGGATGCGTTCACGGGGCGTCATTTTGCCCTTTTCGCGCGCTTTTTCAATGCTCTTCTTGCCCCCGCCCAGGCTTATCACCGCATGGCGCTGCTTCACCTGGCTCACAGCCAGCCGCATTTCATCGTCCTTTTTATTAAATTCCAGGTCCATCAATAATAGTGTATTTGCTTACAGTTCACAAAAATAGTCCGAATAAGTTATACAGTTGGAAATTGTCACCATTTTATAAAAAATTGTTTTTTGTTCGGTTTTTCTGTTGTTATTCGCTAAATTACCCACTCATATCCTTTATTTTTGAACGATAATGTACTGCAAATGCCGGTTGACTACTACAAAGGTTTGTACGAACCGCTTACAAAAATGCTCAAAGCGCATTTACCTCTTACGGCCCTGCCGGTGAGGGAACTCGTGCAGATATGCCGCGAGCAAGGCTGCCCAATAACCCTGAACACAGTGCTTCACATTGAAGACGTATTCAACAGCGGCGATATTTCAGGGATCTTGTGCACGATCGAAAATGACGGTCTGACCCGAATGAGGTGCGCCCTATCGCATTTGATATTCATGCCCGGCAGCCCGCTGTATCCCGAAATAACAGGCTACCAGAGAAAGCGGGCAAAAAGGATCATGCAATTAAATATCATCAGCGGCAGATAAAAGAAGAAACTAAATTTGATGGTTTTGCTGCCACTATTATCATCTGTTTCCGCTAAATTTGGTGTTCTGGCAATAATTAAATTAACCAAACTATGGACGTTCCTATTGAAACCGAACGATTATTGATCCGTGAACTGCTGCCTTCTGACGACCAGGGCATGTTCATCATGGACAGCGACCCCGAGGTGCATAAATACATTGGCAAAAAGCCGGTTGAAAACATAGGCCAGACCCGCGAAGTGATCGAATATATCCGCAGCCAGTACGTCGAATTTGGCATTGGCCGCTGGGCCATCATAGAAAAAGCGACCGGTGATTTCGTAGGCTGGGTGGGCCACAAACGAATGACAGAAACTGTAAACGGCCACTCCGGCCATATCGACTATGGCTACCGGCTGGCACGCCGGTTTTGGGGCCGTGGCTATGCTACCGAAGCTGGGCGCGCCTCATTGCAATACGGCATAGACAAGCTGAAATTCAAAGATATTTATGCCATGACCGACATTGACAATGGCGCATCCCGCCATGTGCTTGAAAAACTGGGCTTTAAATTCATGGGGCTATTCGAGTGGGACGCCGCACCTACCTGGCGCAAGGAACGCGAACTGACGACTTGGTACCAATTGGATTAAAAGGAATGCCTAGTCGGACCTGGTAAAATTAGAAATCATGCACGAGCCGCAGGTAACGGATCACTAAGAAAATGATCGCCAGCAGCACCAGCGTAAACACCATGACATAAGACCATACGTTCTTGGGTTCTTCCTGTTCCATGCTCTGATATTTAGCCTTTCCAAAGGTACAAAATGGAATAAAAACCGGCAAATGTTGATTTTTCAATATTTCCGGCCGGGAATCAAAAAAGCTTGCACATATCGTCGGATTTACATAATTTTGAAATGAATGCGACTTATATTTATTCAAACCTAAATTGGTCGATAATGAAAGCGGTCACGGTTACTTTCCTCGCCATTTGTTGCTTTATTGCCGCTTCAGCGCAGTATCAAAAAAATTTTACGGACGCCGAAAAACGCATGGCAAGGAACCAAATCGGTAACCCAAATTATTGTAGGTCTGCCATGGCGCAGAAAATGACGATAGTGGCGGAGCAGCATGTAGGCGCAGAGCGTGAAGTATTTGCGAAACAGGACATTGACCAGGCCGAGAAATTATACATGCGGGGATCACGTATGCTCCTCTCTGGCGAGGAGTCTAAAAAACAATTTGATAGCGTAGTCTCATTATACCCCCAGCTTAACCGGGCTGGCTGCGCGCAACTCTACCGCGCACAGCAGGAAGTGGGCGGGGAAAAGGAACGCCTCCTAAAAGACTGCCTCGCCCGCTTCAGCAATTGTTACTACCTTGACGGCGCCCAGGTAGGTCCGCTGGCCACCTATCAACTCGCTTGTTACTACTGGAATATCGGCAGGTACCGTGACGCGGACGAGTTCTTTCGTCAACTGCGCAAAGACCACCCCGAAGCGGTAGGCCATGACGGGCGAATGCTGGTGGATAAGATAGATGAGCTTCACTGAATTATCGACGCCCCAACACACCCACTATTTTTCCCCTCGCATATCTTAAAATAAGAAGCCCTATTTTTGCAGATTGAACGACAGGAACACAGACTTGGGCAACAGTGAACAAAATAGAATATCCTGGTTTCCGGATAACGTGGTACGTGCGATAGCCCCACCTGAGCGCTTCACCTTTCCATTTTATTACGAGCCTCACCCCCTCACAAAAATAGCCGCCGCCGAACTACAGCAATACCTGGAAAACCAAACGCACCTCGATCATAATTTCGGCCTCACCACCGATAGCGATAAGATGGTGATAGGCAAAATGTTCGGTGTACTGGTAGTGCGCGACAAGGCAGGAAAGATCGGGTACCTGTCCGCATTCTCAGGCAAGCTCGCCGACTCAAACGACCACCCGCGTTTTGTGCCACCCGTATTTGATATGCTGGTAGAAAATAGCTTCTTCCTTCAGGGGCAGGAGGTCATAGACGCCATCAACGCCGAGATAGAAGAAATAGAAACCAGCGCAAACTACAATCGCCTGAAACTGGGCCTTGAACAACAAACGGCCGAGTCCGCAGCAGCAATCGCAGCCTTCAAGCAGCAGCTAAAGATCAATAAAGATATCCGCAGGCAACGCCGCGAAGAAAACTCGAATAACAAGGACGAAGAGGCCAATGCATTAATTGAAGCCGACCTGGCCAAACAAAGCCACCACGACCGCTACCGCCTCCGCGTGCTCAAGGAAGAATGGAAGCAATGCCTCGATGGGCTACAAGCTCAGTTCGCACCACTCGAAGCCCGCCTCGAAGCCCTGAAAAACGAACGCAGGGAAAGATCAGGCGCATTGCAGGTGCAGCTTTTCGAGCAATATGCTTTTCTGAACAAAGCGGGCAAAAGAAAAAGCCTGCACGATATTTTTGCCCCCACCGCCTTCGGTAGGCCACCATCCGGCGCAGGTGAGTGTGCCACACCCAAGCTATTGCAATACGCATTCATGAATGGCTACGAACCACTTGCCATGGCTGAGTTCTGGTGGGGCGCCGCGCCAAAGTCGGAGATCAGGCAACACAAACAATTTTACCCCGCCTGCGCCGGCAAGTGCAAGCCCATACTGGGGCACATGCTGGAAGGAATGACCATTGAAGAAAACCCATTCCTGCAACCGACCATAAAAAGCGCGAAAATCGAGATTGTTTATGAAGATGAATACCTGCTGGTTGTAAACAAGCCTGCCGGTTTGCGCTCCGTTCCGGGAGTCGACATCTTTGATTCCGTGTACAGCAGGCTTAAGTCCATGCTCGAAAACACCGAGCCGCTCCTCGTGCACCGCTTGGATATGGGCACATCGGGATTGTTGGTTGTAGCCAAAACCCCGGAAGCACACAAGCACCTGCAACAGCAATTTCTGGACCGGACCATAAAGAAGCGCTACACCGCACTGCTATCTAAAGTCATCGAGCAGCAGGAAGGCGAGATAACCCTACCCCTATACGCGGATCCTTATAACCGCCCTCGCCAATTGGTATGCTTCACCAACGGCAAAAAAAGCATCACCAGGTGGAAGACCATTGAAACGACCGACACAATAACCAAGGTGCACTTCTGGCCCCTCACCGGCCGCACCCATCAATTGCGCATGCACTCTGCCCACGAGCTGGGCCTCAACGCGCCCATCGTTGGCGATGACCTCTACGGCACACCCTCTGAAAGGCTCTACCTTCACGCCGCGTATATAGCATTCGTGCACCCGGTAACAAAAGAGAAAATCAGCTTCGAGGTTATTGAAGATTTTTAAGGAAAAAATCGGCGGAAACTACCTTCCCGGTCGTGCTTACGGAAATAATGCATTTCTTATCGACGGAGTTCTGATCCATTGAAACCAATCACTGCTATAACGACCTCAAAATATCTTCAGCAGTTCTTCGAGGTGGTTTATTTCGTAAGTGGGCTTGCGTTTGTGGGGCAGTTTGTGGGGGTTGTAATAGACGGTATCCATGCCCGCATTTATGGCGCCGAGTATATCTATATCTATTGCATCGCCTATCATGATGCTTTGCTCCACATCTGCCTTGGCAAGATTGAGCGCGAATTCAAAAATATCACGGTGGGGTTTCATGCTATTGCTCTTTTCAGAGGTGATGAGGTGCGTGAA
>Ga0364867_10051_pt2 | contig 35285 bp, 31 predicted proteins | sample ExccelAu500001D4_3_FD_206915 | JGI IMG/M metagenome (GOLD analysis project Ga0364867, IMG submission 206915) | Enriched cells from Trout Bog Lake Hypolimnion, Wisconsin, USA - BchlTB.Aug13.5000.01.D4 | ecosystem: Environmental > Aquatic > Freshwater > Lake > Hypolimnion/Profundal zone | place... | reverse complement strand
TCATCTCCTGGTCAAGTCCGGTCATGGCAATGGTGATAAATGCCCCACCCAATATCTGCTTCAGGAAAAATACAGGGCTTTTAATATCCGTCTGGAAAAGATGGGTATAGCCTTTTTGCTGCATGGCGGCCCAGGTACCGGTGAAATCGAGGTGCATGGCGCCCATAATATAAATGACGCATACTACAAGGGCCAGCAACATGAAGGTAGTCTGCAGGGTATCCGTCCAAACAATGGTTTTCACCCCACCCCTGAAGGTATAAAGGAGTATCAGTCCCAGGATGATTATGGCGGTGGCCTCAAAGGGTATTCCCATATCATTGAGCACAAACTTTTCGAGCACTTTTATGACCAGGTATAGCCTTATGGTAGCCCCGAGCGTGCGGGAGAGGATAAAAAAAAGGGAGCCGGTTTTATAGGCGTTTACACCCAGCCTGCCTTCCAGATAGGAGTAAATAGAGGTAAGCTGCAACTGGTAATAAAGCGGCAGCAAAACATAAGCCACAACGAAATAGCCCAGCCAGTAACCTATCACCACCTGGAAATAATTAAAACCTGCTATGCCGGCATTACCCGGCAGGGAAAGTCCTACCGTTCCCGGCACCGAAATGAAGGTCATTCCGGAAAGCGAGGTGCCTATCATGCCAAAGGCCACAAGCCACCACTTGCTGCTGCGGTTTCCAATAAAAAAAGAATCATTATTGGAATGCCTGGATGTATAAAAAGCTATGCCAAGCAATACCGAGAAATAAACCAGGATTATGGTAAGCAGTATGACCGAGCTCATAATAAAAAAGAAAAAGGCTTTGCCAATGACAGCAAAGCCTGCAAATTACTTGATAAAAATTAAATTCCTACTCCAAACCCTACTTTAACCTGGGGAGGGCCATAATATGGGCTGATATTGTTTTGCAACACATCGTAAAACAATTCAGCAAATCCTGAGAAACGGCCTCCAAGCGGTTGTTTTATTCCAACTCCGATCAAAAAACAAGAGTTGGTATTGAAAGTTTTGTAAGGTTCCGGGTTGTTAATAGTATAAGGCGGGTATTGGGTATTGATAAAGTCATATTCAAAAGTCGCATCTACAAAAATGTTCCGGTAAACAAAATACCTGGCCCAGATGGCTGGGAAAACAATATTCTCATAAGCATAGTGCGGATTGTGGTAATAATCGTAATATTCAGGATATTTATAGAATTGGTAACCAACGCTGACACCTGCTGAAAAATGAGGTGCGAAACGGTAACCGACAAACGGCGCAATGCCGGCATTGGCATAGTCGCCATAATAGCCCGCATTCAGCGATCCGCCAAGTACCAGTTTATCAGGGTCATAACCCTTTTTCTTTTTGGTCTTTTTCTGGAAGCCGGGCTTCCCCTTTCCCGAACTGTTATAAACCTCCTGTGCTGAAGATAAATGAACACCGAGGCAAAGGATCAAAACAAGAATTATATTTTTCATATTCTGGAATTTTCAACAACAAAGTTAGGATAAAACCAAGTATTATTACCCGTTCTCTTTATTTTATGCAAACATTAAGACATGAAAATCTTACCCGGGTTTAATATGCCCTTGGGGTCAAAAAGGGCCTTTATTTGCTTCATAAGTTGCAATTGCACGGAACTGAAGGCTATATCCATGTATTCTTTTTGCACCAGCCCTATTCCATGCTCACCGGATAATGTACCCCCCAGCCTCACAACCTCGCCAAACAACCTGCGGATACCCTGGGGCAGTTTCGTTTTCCAGTCTTCATCACTCATATCGCCTTTTACAATATTCACATGCAGGTTACCATCGCCGGCATGGCCATAACATACAGAATGAAAGCCATATTCACGGCCCAATTTCTTGATAATCTGCAGTAACTCAGGCAATTCGGCGCGTGGCACCACCGTGTCTTCCTCTTTATATATTGAATGCGACTTTACAGCTTCACCGGCTTTGCGGCGCAGCATCCACAGGGTTTGTTTTTGTTCGTGACTGTCGGCAAACAGTATTTCACCAATATCATATTGCTGCACAATGGCCGCTATTGCTTCTGCATCCCGGTAAAGTTCTTCCATATGGTTGCCGTCAACCTCTATGAGCAGGTGGGCGGCAATATCATCGGGTAAAGAAACTCCGGAGCTTTGCACATACTTCATGGACCATTCAAGCGCATCGCGCTCCATAAATTCAAGCGCCGACGGGGTAAATCCAGCCAGGAAAACGGCGTTAACAGCCGCACAAGCCTCAACCGGCGACCTGAAGGGCACCAGCATCAGTAAGTCGTGCTTTACTGCGGGTATAAGTCTTAATACTATTTTGGTAATGATGCATAGAGTGCCTTCGCTCCCCACCACCAGTTGGGTAAGGTTGTAGCCGGTAGCGTTCTTAAGCACATTGGCGCCAGTCCATATGATCTCCCCGTTGGGTAATACTATTTCCAGGTTCAGCACATAATCCTTCACTACGCCATACTTTACCGCCCGTGGCCCACCCGAATTTTCAGATACATTGCCGCCTATAAAGCAGGAACCTTTACTGGCAGGGTCTGGGGGATAAAACAGGCCCTCGGCTTGCAGTTGTTCCTGTAAAACCTGGGTAATCACACCCGGTTCGGTGGTAACCTGGAAATTGCGCTTGTCTATATGCAGTATTTTGTTGAACCGCTTCATATCCAGCGCCACGCCGCCATGAATCGCCAGCGCCCCACCGCTGAGGCCCGTACCCGCCCCGCGCGGGGTGACGGGTATGAGCCGCTCATTGCAATACTTCATTATCCGGCTCACCTCCGCAGTATCACCAGGCTGCAATACTATTTCAGGCGGATAATTCAGGTCTTCTGTCTGGTCGCTGGCACAGCGGGCTATATTTTCCTCATCGGCAAGCACCTGTTTATCTCCGCAAACAGATTTGAAGAAAAGTACATCGTCCGGATTAATTTTATGGAAAGACATTGTGCAAAGGTGAGAAAAAATAGCGTCAGGAAAGGGCGAGAAAATAAATTCACAATCGCTTTCCACCAGATATTCCAAAGGGACATCTGGTGGTGCAAATAATGCCCGGTCTGTAACCGTCTTCTTCTTTATCAGGCCCCTGAGAAGAAACCCAAGGTTTATAAAGAGGAATTCCGTCGCAAACGGCGTTTTATGAGCGGTTGAGGATGCCCCACAGAATCATCCTAAACAATGAAAGTCATATATATACAGTTGTGCCACACCTGAAAAAGGTGTGGCACAATGCTTGAAATTTCCTGATTCTAAAAAATTATTTACCAGTTAGCACTATAGGCAAAACCATATCCTTTCCAGCCCTGGTTATTGTAACCTGTGTCTTATCGCCGGGGGTAAATTTGCCCAGGGCTTCCATATAGGTCTGCATACCTGTAATGGTGATATCTCCGAGCTTAATAATGATGTCGCCTTGTTTTATACCGGCTTTGAAGGCAGGGCGGTTATCGCTAACCCCGTCAACCCTCACGCCCCCATCCTGGAAGGTATAGTCGGGCATAATGCCCAGGGTTACCTTATAAGAGAAATTTCCGGAGATTTTTTGTTTGGTTACGGTATATTTCGGCTTCTGGTTGTCTTCATCCAGCCTGGCAATTACCCTATCCACATAATTTATAACTTCTACTTCGCCGGGATAATTGATCAGGTCGGCCTTATCGCTGGGTTTGTGGTAGTCTTTATGGGTTCCCGTGAAGAAAAACAATACCGGGATTCCTGCATTATAAAAACTGGTATGGTCTGATGGGCCTATGCCGGAACTGTCGAAAGTAAGTTTAAAACCATCGCCTGCCAGGTCGGCTACTTCGGCCCATGAAGGGGAGGTGCCTACACCGCCCACCTGCAGGGAATGCGTGCTGTCATTAAGCCTGCCCACCATATCCATATTAATCATGTAAGCCACTTTCGAACTGTCAATCCCCTGGTCTTTAACAAAAGCCTTGGAGCCATAAAGGCCCAGTTCCTCGCCTGAGAAATTGATGAACAGATAATTAAAATTACTTAGTTTTTTGTTTTTAATCCATTTGGCCACCTCAAGCAGGGCTGCGGTTCCGCTGGCATTATCATCGGCGCCATGGTGTATCTGGTGTTCCTTAACTGCATTGGCAAAAAGGCTGTTGCCATCCTCCCCATAGCCCAGGTGGTCGTAGTGGGCGCCTATGATGGCAGTATAGGGTGCGCCATTATCAATATAAGCCGCTATATTATGGCCTGTTCTTTCAGATTTGTTGATGGTGATATCCAGGTCAATGGAAATACCGCCCTTACTTTCTTTGGATTTTATGAAATTCTGATAGGCCTGGTGGGTAACATAAACCACAGGAATGGTCAAAGGGTCGTATTCTGAATGCTTGTTGAATTCAGGCTCCCATTTGCCGCCGAAATTCCCAAAAAAAACGATACCCGAAGCACCCTGTTTGGATGCTTCCCTTGCTTTCTCAAACATAAACTTTTCAGCCTCGAAATGTGGGGCGTCAGCCTGGTCCTGGTCGGTATAAAGAGGTATCATCCATATATTGCCCTGTTCCATCACATCAGGCAATACTTCGCTGTTCACGTGTTTGGTGGCGCTGAAGGGCATTGGAAAAGCGTCATCGTTCATGCGCATCGAGTTCCCACCAATATGAATCTGAGTTGATGCTGCAATTTCCTTTCCGTAAACAAAATGAAATGGATAGCGGTACTGGTTTTTGTAAGCGCTTATTTTTTCTTCGGCATACCTTTTTTCTATATAGTCGGCTGCTTTGCGTTCGCCTTCCATCCCTGTGCGGCGCCCTTCAAGGTCATCAGATGCCAGGTAAGTGATATCGGCTTCAACTTGTTTGGCCATTTTTTTATCGGCTTTTGACTGGGCTAAAACTTGTCGCGAGGGTAAAAAAAGAACAACAATATATATAAAAGTAATAAATCGAGTGTGCATAACCTGATATTTAAGGCAAAAGTAATAATTTAACGGGGAAAATGTCCAATTTCAATGTGATTAATAGCTTGTTTAAGGGTAGGTATAATTAGTAATAAATGAATTTTATAAAAAAATGAACACCTTTAGGCTTTGAGAACTGGAGTTAATATCTTTGAAGTATGATAAAGTTGATAGAGGCCAGTAATTTCCGGAGTCTGAAATACATCAGTCAGCCTTTGGGGTCTTTTCATGTACTTATTGGGGCAAACGCAACAGGTAAGACTACTTTCCTTGATGTGATTAAATTTATTGCTGATATAGTAAATTCAGGTATTGACAAGGCGATTTTTGCTCGTGCTGCCCATTTTGATGAGTTAACCTTTGGCGGCAAGGGTGGAAATATAGAATTGGCTATTGAAGCTGAACTGCCGCAAACCATTAAGGATTTTTTTAATGATAATAAATTCGACACCATAAGATATGAACTGAAAATAGGGTTAATTCCTGAAACGGGAGAAATGGCGGTTTTAAATGAGCAATTGATTATTATGGTTTCAGGGCAACAAGAGCCTATTAATCAGAATAAAGCCATTTTTGACAAAAAAAAGAAATTGTATAGTGACTTAATTGCTTCAAAGAACCCTGATGGGAATTCAGTATTTAAATATGAGTCAAATAAATTAGATCAAGAAAACGGAAATAATGGGTTTCTGACATTTAAAATAGGAATTAAAAAAGCCGCATTAGGGAATCTTCCTGAGGATGAAATACAATTCCCAGCATCAACCTGGTTTAAATCTTTGCTCCAAAATGGTGTGGATCAGGTTATTTTAGACAGTTTGCAAATGCGAAATCCAAGCCCTGCCGGGCAGTCTTTACAGTTTAAAACAGATGGTTCTAACCTTCCCTGGGTAATTGAAAATTTAAAAAAAGACAGAAAGAAATTTACCCAATGGATTGAACATCTTCAAACGGCATTGCCGGATATTGAGGATATTATTACTGTAGAAAGGGAAGAAGACAGAAAGCGGTATCTTAAAGTAAAATACAACAATGGTATAATGGTACCCAGTTGGTTGGTCTCAGATGGAACGCTGCGTCTTCTGGCCTTGACCATACCGGCTTATCTCAAAGACATTATTGGGGTTTTTCTGATTGAAGAACCTGAAAATGGGATACACCCCAAGGCTATTGAGAGTGTGTTTTTATCACTTTCTTCTGTTTATAAAGCCCAAATTTTGCTGGCTTCTCATTCCCCGGTTATTCTGGGAATGGTTGAACCACACCAGCTATTATGTTTTGCCAAAACACCGGAGGGCATTACTGATATTGTTTTGGGTAACCATCATCCAAAATTGAAGGACTGGAAAGGCAATCCTAATCTTAATTTATTATTCGCAAGCGGAATTTTGTAATGAAAGATATAATCATTTCAGTTGCTGACAGTTACCAGGAAAAGGTTTTGGAAGCCCTGCTTCCCAGGGTTCCCTTATCTTCCGGTACCAGGCGCTTCACCTTTGATATTATTAAAAATCCCGGTCACGACTCAGGAAGCTATAACGACAGTCATGAATTATTGCGATCTTCAATTAACCAGTATTGTTTCGCCCTTGTTTTGTTCGATTTTGAAGGAACCGGGGCAGAACATAAGACAAAAGTGGAAATAGAAAATGAAGTAAGTAATTTACTGAACATTAATGGCTGGGAAAACAGGAATGCAGTTATTGTAATAAAACCTGAGCTGGAAAATTGGATGTGGATAGATAATACGCACGTGGAAGACGCAATAGGATGGGAAAGTAAAGAATCTCTTTATACCTGGGCAAGGAATTTAGGATATATTAAGGATAATGAATTGAAGCCTTCACGTCCAAAAGAAACACTTGAAAAAGCTTTAAAACTTTCAGGCACGCCAAAATCGGCCTCAGTTTATAAAAAGATAGCAGCACAGGTTTCTTACAAAAAATGTACAGACCCTTCTCTTAAACAATTGATATTCCAGCTTCAGCATTGGTTTCCTATTGAATCCTGACAAAATAATCGTTCAACATCAAATGAGCACACACGACAACTCCATACTCGGACTAAAAATGCCCACCGATCCACGCTGGACTGACCTTGCTTCTGTATCATTGGAAGAAATCCTTACGGACCATGCTTTTTGTGAGCAGAAAGCCACTACACAGTGCATATCCCTAATACAGCGCTATCCTGAAAAAACTGAACTGGTGAATGCATTGGCACCTATTGTTACCGAAGAGTGGGGGCATTTCCGAATGGTTTGGGCTGAAATGAAAAAGAGGGGTTACCAGCTTGGCAAACAGCGAAAGGACGATTATGTGAACCTTTTGATTCAGCATGAGCCTAAAAATGTGCCGGGAGATGAGAAACTGCTTCATAAATTGATGATAGGAGCAATGATTGAGGCCCGGAGTTGCGAGCGGTTCAGGCTGCTGTCTGAAAACCTGGAAGAAGAAGGGCTAAGACACTTTTATTATAAATTTATGGTATCGGAAGCCGGCCATTACCGTTTATTCATAGACCTTGCCGAATTATATTATCCCATCCCCAAAGTGAGGGCCGCCTGGCATCAATGGCTCGAAATTGAAAAGTATATCCTTCAGTTATTGGTACCGAGAGGGGATAGGATGCATTGAAATGTATAGTAGCCCTAAAATCAGTTTAAGCCAATTTGCCTTATTTCTTCAACAGAAAGACCAGTAATTGTAGCGGTCATTTCTATACTTAGCCCATTTTTAAGACAGTTTTTGACTATTTCTATTTTTTCCTGCCTCACTTTTGAATCTGCAAATTCCTTGGCAAATTCCTGTTTTTTTGCTTCGCCTATTTCTATTCCTTCCTGTTTCCCTTCCCTGAAATTATCGGCAAGGGCGGTAACATTATCGCGCCAGGTATTCAGGTCTCTTTCATATTCCTTGCGTTCTTCCTTGCTTAGTTTCATTTTATCAAGCTTTTCTTTTGCTTCTCTCAGCCCTTTTGCCTTGGTACCTTCTTTTACTTCTTCATTTTTAAGAAAATTAATCCATTCATCCAGCGTGTTTTTGGAAATGTCATTAAAATTATTTACTTTAATAATATAGTACTCCGGGTAAATCTTTCCAATTTCCAGGGTTTGAAATATGGCCTGCTCCTTTGCCGAAAGCTTCAAAACATCATTCTTATTTAATCCCTTAAAATTTGTGGTGCCATGATAGATATAATCTTCGCCATGCCCCAGGTCGAAATAGACTATGTTAAGTGATATTATCTTCTTAACTTTCCGGTATTCCATGCCTTCCCATGCATTATCAACCATAAGTTTTGATGTTCCGAATGCCATACGCATCAGGTAATCAGGTTCAGGGTTGCCCTGCACTTCAATGATAATTTGTTCGCCTTTTGAGTTCTGTACCAACATATCCACCCTGTTCAGCTTGTTATCAGCGTCTTCTTTATTGCTTTCACTTTCAAGCAGATGGTCGATTTTCAGGTCTTCGCCAAGTAATTCACTCAGCAGCCCTTCCAGGATACCAAAATTGGCCTTATTCCGCAACAACCGTTTCATTGCCCAATCGAACCGGATCAGATTTTTCATAAAATATTTTATTTAAACCGTTTTGCAAATTTAAGATAAAAACGCCCTTTCCTTGCTGGGTTTCTATTTATTTCCCACCCTGTCCCCTGGATGTATTTTCAATATCACCCAATAATTGTTTGGCCTCCCAATTATTGGGCGCTATCTGTAAGGCATGTAAAATGGCGCTTTTTGCTTCGGCAGGCCGTCCAGTCATTTTGCAGGCTAAAGCCAGTTGAAACCAGGGTTCAGGCGCTTCAGGGGTGGCATCGGTGCAAAGTTTGAATGCATTTACCGCACTGTCGTTCTGGTTGTTTTTTTCATAGTTCATACCTTTTGAATAAAAGTATTTCCCGGCTATGCCCAGGTATTTTGCCAGGTTTTGGGTGTTAGGCTCATGATTTCTTACAGTATCCCAGTCGGGCAAGGCCATTTCGGGCGAGCCCATATTGAAATAACAAAGTCCCCGGTTAAGGTGGGCAAGCATGTGGCCGGGATAAATGCTTATAGCCTTAGAGAAATAGCTAACGGCCTTTTCGAACCAAACCCTCCTTTCAACAGTATCACTGAAAGACTTTTTAGCCATGTTCATACAATTGGCCGCTGCATTATTATTTATCAGCACACTGTTGGGCGCATTCTTTATATCAGCCATAAACAGGGTTTCATCATTTTTCCAATCCTTGTTTCGGTCAATGGTTTTGTAGCCGCAGGCAAGAATTAACAAAACCATGATTACCGGAAGTCCATTCCGGGTAATTGGAGGATTATTGATTTTTTGAAAGCCCCAAAAAAGCAGCCAGGCAATGATAATAGAGAATCCCAGTGAAGAATGGTAAACCAGCCTTTCGCCCATTGGCGCCCCTATATTGATGAAAAAATTGGAGACCAGTAACAGGTTAGCCAGGAAAAAAGCCAATGCGAAACCCAATAAATGACGTTGCTTTACCAGTAACACCATTGCTACAACCATTCCTGAATAAGTGATAAAAGCCATCCAAACCATAGGATTGGCAAAGCTGGTATAGGGTACCTGGTTATACGAATAGTCGCAGATGAGCGGGGCGGGATAGAAAAGCAATCTCAGGTAAGTGATTAATACCTCAAATTCAGTCGCAAGTTTTTGAACACCGGTGGCAAACAGGTAGGGGTAATTCATAACGTTGTTTTCAGCGCCTTCGGCCATGCCTGAAATGGCAATAAACCTGAGCAGCAGGTAAAGCCCTAATGGTATTAGGTAAGGTAGGGTTGATTTGATACCCTCAATTATCGTTTCTTTCCTGAATATGTAAAAGAACAGGGGTAACAAAAGAATCAGGGTAACCCCGTATTCCTTAGAAAGCAATGCCAGGAAAAAAGAAACCAAAGCCAAAATCAGGTACTTTGTTTTGCCCCGCTCCTTATAACGGAAAGCATGTATAAGGGTGAGGGAAATAAAAAGGAGAGACAGCATTTCATCCCGGCTTTTCACATTGGCTACTACCTCAGTATGCAGCGGGTGAATGGCAAAGAGCAGGGCTGCAATAAAAGCGGCGGATGGGTTTGCAGGGAAAATAACCGTTCGCAGGAAATATAAAAGAACGATAACACTGAGCATATAAAAGGCCACGTTCACTAAATGCCTCAGGTGCATTTGTTCATTTATTCGGGTTTCCCGGGCATCTCCTTTTTCATCAGCATCGGTTGTGCCCATAAATTGCTGTTCTATGGCATAGGTGATGAGCGAAAGTGGCCTGTAGCGTCCACCTGCAAGCTGGTTGGCGCCGTTTTTCTGTTCCAGGTAACTCTGGAAGGCGTCTTTTGTTAATATATCAGGGATGCCTGCAAAACCACGTAATACATAATTATTATCAGTAATGGCCATTCGGTCATCGAAGGCGCTTCCATGGGAGAACGTATTGCAATAAAAGACAATGGCAATCAGCGCCAGCAGCAAGGCCTGCATTCTAAAATCAGAAAGTGAGAAGTTTTTGGGCTTTAATCCAGGTGCGGCATTTTTAACAACCCCTTCCTGCCCTTGGGTGACGGGTATTTTACCTTTTTTTAATTTCTGTGCCATTGCCTTTTGAATCAAAGTCTAAAAATAATTAAAAACCGGGTGGAACCATTTCAATAAATAATAAATTTGAGTAGTTTTTACCGGGGCTTTATGGACGTTAAATATATGCCTTATATTAATCATTAGATTTTCCCGGAAATTTTGAATTAATCTACACTTTAACCGAAGATTTCTTATTTTTACACCGCTTTATAATGGTACTGAGGAATCTATTATATTTTATTTCTATTCTCCTGGTCATTGGCTGGGTTTTGGGTTATTTTGTATGGCCTCACGAAGGCCATACCATTCATAGCCTGCTGGCGCTTGCTGTAATTTCATTGGTTGCGGGTCTTGTTCTTTCCAGGAAAAAAAACAATGACTGAAAAATTAAATACCCAATTGCTCCAGGTGTTTTTATTGTTGCCAATGTTCTTTACCTTTGGTTAAAGAACAAAGAATCAGATTGTCTGCATGAAAAAAAATTGCATCATTACATTAAAAACTATAATCAGGCGGAATGACCTCAAATTTCTGGCCAATTCCCTTGGGGAAGAAATGGTAATGATGAATATGGAAAATGGCGATTTCATCAGCCTGAACAGTGTTGGGGCAACCATCTGGTTGCTTACTGAATTGCCCCTTTCTATTGGCGAACTTGTGCAGAAATTATTAGGAGACTATGATATCTCTGCTGAACAATGTGCTGCCGAAACCCTGAAATTCCTGGAATCGGGAGCTGACCAGGAAATGTTTCTGTTTGAGAATGCTCAAATTTCGGAATAATGGCAAGCGCTCTTCAAAGAAAAATAAAAAGCTTTACCGCTGTACCTTTAAATGTAAAGCTATTATTTGCAGAAGCGGTTTTAACTTCAGGCTATGTAAAAATTACCCTCTTATTTTTCCCTTTTAAGAAAGTAGCTTCATGGCTGGGTACCGTTCAAAATCAGGCTGAAGAGGTTACCGGAACCACCCATTATCCATTAATAAAAAATATGCAATTTGCCCTAAAACTATGCGATAGGTACACACCCTGGCCTACAGAATGCTATACCCGCTCCCTGACCGCTAAAATTATGCTGAAACGCCGCAGTTTACCAAGTACTCTTTATTTTGGTTTCATGAAAGACGCCAATAACCGCCTTAAGGGTCATAGCTGGCTTAAAAGTTCGGGCATTGTGGTTACCGGATTTTGCGATTTTTCCAAATACCAGGTTCATTCCTCTTTTAGCTAATGGTTAAGGCACAATAACCTGTTGCGCTCCCTTTTCTATTCTGAAACTGATGCTGTTTCCGCATTCATGGGCATCGCCATCTGTTTGCATCAGTTTTAAAGAAGGATTAGACACTGTAATTTCTTTCCCAGTAAGGTGCCGCACATAGGGACTTCCGGTAATGCTCCCGTTCATCGCCCGGAAAACAAGGGTTCCCCCCAGAATTTTCGGAAATTTCCGTATAATGATCAGGTCCAGCAATCCATCGGTATAGCTCGCCATAGGGGCTATTTTAAAATTATAGCCAAATTGTTGCCCATTGGCCACATTAACCATAAAAGCCCTTTCTTTTATGCCTTGACCGTCAACCGTAATATTCCAGTTCCAGTTTTTATACAGCCACATATATTTGGTTACCAACCAGCTATAAATGAAAAATCCACGTTTCTCACTTTTAGCGAATTTCTTTGCAATAAGGGCGTCAAAAGCCACGCCGGCATTACTTATAAACAAGCGGCCATTAGCAAAGCCAACGTCCATAGCCGTTATATTTCCCTTATTGATCACCTTTATGGCTTCATTGGTATCAATAGGTATTCGCATAGTGCGGGCCATTCCATTTCCTGATCCCTTAGGTATGATAGCCAGAATGGTTTTTGTGCCCAATAACCCATTTACCACATCGTTTACCGACCCATCCCCGCCTACAGCCACTACGGCATAGGCGCCATTTCCGGCAGCTTCCTTAGCCAGTTCAGTGCCATGCCTGGCATAGGCAGTATTTTTTATTTCGTAGGTATAATGTTCCTTATCAAGATGTTCATCAATCCCTTGCTGAATTTCTTTCCTACGCTCTACACCCGATTTTGGGTTTATGATAAACACTATATGTTTCATGATCAGATTAACTGTGCTTTGAGGCTTAGATCCATGCTTACTGCATGATGAATAACTGCACCCACTGAAATATAATTGACGCCGGTACGGGCGTAGGCTACAATATTGTTTAAGTTTATTCCTCCTGAGGCTTCCGTTTCATAACGGTCGCCTATGAGTTTCATGGCTTCTTCGAGCATGGCAGGCGTAAAATTGTCCAGCATTATGCGGTCTACTCCGCCCACTTCCAGAACTTTACGCACATCATCCAGGGTACGGGTTTCCACCTCTATTTTCAGAATTAATCCTTTGGCTTCAAGGTAATCATTGGTCTGCAGGATGGCTTTTTCAATACCATCGCAAAAATCAATGTGGTTGTCCTTAAGCATAATCATATCATAAAGCCCCATTCTGTGATTCATTCCTCCGCCTAACTTCACAGCCTCTTTTTCAAAAGCCCTGAACAATGGGGTTGTTTTCCGGGTATCCAGTATTTTGGCAGGAAAGTCTTTTATGGCTTCCACATATTTGGCGGTTGCGGTGGCTATACCGCTCATCCTTTGCATACAATTGAGCGCCAGGCGTTCAGCCTTAAGTATTGTATGCATCCGGGCGCTAACCTCGAAAGCAATTTCCCCTGAACTTACCCTGTCCCCGTCTTTTTTATAAAGGGTAAGAACCGCTTCCGGCTCAATTTGGTGAAATATGGCCTCTGCAAGGTTTATGCCTGCTATAATGCCATCTTCTTTAACCTTAAGGACAGCCTTCCCTTTTGCCCCTTCCGGAATACATGCCAGTGTTGAAAAATCTCCACAATCCACATCCTCTTTCAGCGCGGCTTCAATAAATTCCTGTGTGTTCAATATCTATCTGTTAATTGGGGTGCAAAATTAAGGATAATGGATTATCCGTATGTTAAATATTTTGGTTTTTATGAAAATGCTATAATTCAGGGAGGTTAGACATTCTCACTAAGCGATATTGCCATCCTTATTTGCCAGACGCTCCCCTAACAACCCAGTTTATAGTCCACTGAGTCCGACTTCAAACGGCCCTCGTTGAAAAAGGTGGGGAGTTCCATCATATGCGGCCAAAAATGGGGCTTAACTTAATTGAATTTTCAATTGTGAAGTGGCATTGAAAATTGAATTTAAAATAAATCCATTTCTTCCTTTCTTAGACCTTCTTTCTCCCTTCTGGTTTCATCCACAATAAACTGCCATCGCCATAACTCAAAAACCGGAAGTCATTTTTAAGGGCATAATCATAGATTTTCCGCCATTGGTCCCCTGCCAGGGCTGCAACAAGCAGCAGCAGCGTGCTTTTGGGTTGGTGAAAATTAGTGACTAATCCATCTGCTATACGATAAGTATAACCGGGGGCGATTAAAATCCGGGTGCGGCCCACCAGTTTATCAAGATTTTGGGTGGCCATATACTCCATTAATGCGTTCAGGGCTTCTTTTGCGCTACACTCAGGCTGAGTTTCATAAGGCTCCCATTGTTCAACCGCAATACAGCTAAAATCAATCAGTACCTTATTATAGAGCTTATTTCCAATCCAATAAAGACTTTCAATAGTGCGTAGCGAAGTGGTGCCAACCGCTATTATCTTATTTTCATGGTGGGCTATTAATTGCCGGATGGTTTTAATGGTTATCTCTATCCATTCATCGTGCATTTCATGCCCCTCCATTGTTTCGCTCTTCACAGGCCTGAAGGTTCCGGCCCCTACATGCAGGGTCACAAAAGCCTTTTCGATATTGGCTGCTTCGAGGCTTTCCATTACCTGTCGGGTAAAATGTAGTCCCGCAGTGGGTGCGGCAACACTGCCTTCCTCCCTGGCGTAAACGGTCTGGTAGCGGCTTTCATCCGTAAGTTCAGCTTCCCTGTGCAGGTATGGGGGCAATGGAACCTTTCCTGCATATTGCAAAACTTCGGCAAAAGAGAGCGCTTCATTGTCCCATTCCAGGCACAGTACAAAAGAGCCGGGGTTCCGGGCCGCTATCCGGGCCGACAAGGTAAACTCCGGATGGTCATTTTTCATTCGCAAAACCATTCCTTGTTTCCACTTACCGGCGCCACCCACCAGGCATTCCCACAATACCTTCCCTTTTTGCACTATTGCCGTTTGTATATCGGGATACCCGTGGGGAGCGAGGCAAAAAACTTCTATCACCCCTCCAGAAGGCTTTTTAAACAGGAGGCGGGCATTGACCACCCTGGTTTGGTTAAAAACAATCAGTGAACCTCGCGGTAAATTTGCTGCAATATTGCGGTAAACGGTTTCAGAAATGAGTCCATCATCATAAACAAGGAGTTTTGATGCGTCCCTTTCGGGCAGAGGATACCTGGCTATCCTGTTATCAGGCAGGTCGTAGGTATAATCTTCTATACGTAGTGAGGCCGGGTGCAATATGAAGTAAGTATTTAAATCAGACGCCGTTAGCAGAGAGGTTAAACATGAAATTTATTTATGATTCCTATATCTTCACAAATTTCTTCACTTCCATCCCATTGTTTCCCCTGAATGAAATATAGTAAAGCCCTCCAGGTAAAGACTGCACATTCACTTTTGTGACATTATTAATTATAGGTTTTTGTATTAAAGCCTGCCCGATGCTATTGGTGATTGTGAATGAATTAAAAGCTGAATTTTGGGTTTGAATGGTAAGTTCATTGGCAACCGGGTTAGGGAAAATTTGAATATTATCAGTTGTATTTATTGCATTAATACCGGTAGGGTGCCCAATTATGTCGGTATCTGTATTTGTCATAACTACCGGGTTATCATCAAAATAGATGCCAGCCTCGTTTGGAATCAATGTTCCTTGCGGTAAACCTCCTTTAGCATTGATACTATACATTAGCAACCCGTTACAAAGGTCATGATGGGTACTGTCAGGTAAATTAATTCCCGGAAAATCAAACCTCAAAATATTATGCAATACATCTTTTTGTTTAGTTGTTATCATTTCAGAAGATGCAGTGAGTACCTTAAAAGAAGAAATATCCAGGTTATTTGATAAAGTATCCAATATATAAATATTGTGGGCAGTATCATTGCCGGTATTTTCAAAAGCGATCGAATAAGTAAGGGTAGTGCCTGCGGAAATGTACCCGAAAGGGATCACATCCATATAATTGGGATCATAACTACTGGTTACGGTATCAATCCGGATATCATAATTGTTGAGTGGGTTAACATCACCCGTAACCGGGGAAACCGTATAACTGGAACTTAGCGTATCGCCTGGCACGTAAAGTGGCCCGGTAACAACATTCATGGTGAAATGAATATGAAGAGGATAGAATATTACTGAGGACAAGATCCCGAGGTCCCAGGTTATGGCATTTCCCGATACTGAGGTTGGAATGAAATTTGCGCTTCCAAAGTTATACTTTGAAAGCGTTGCAACTAAAGTAGCCGTTGTGGGAGTGCAATAAGTATTGTCAACTATAATATCGCCACCAGCTGCATGGCGTCCGGCCCTGAAAGAAACAAATTCCTGCAAATCAAATCCTGAAAGGGATGAACAATTAAATGCAAAGAAGTCGGTTGGAATATTGCTTGTATCAGAAGGTAATACATTTGACAGGGTTCCTGTAGAAGGGCAAGTTGGTATATCTCCGGGTGCATGGTTGACTACCTTGAAAGTATAGGTATCTCCTGGATTTCCATAAGCTGAAAAAGTAAATCCACTTGTTGATGAAAGGGTATCTATTACAATTCCATTAGAATCAACCTCTGTTGCTATTGGAAGATAAATGGGAAAATCAACAGTTGTATCATAAATACAATTACTGTTTACGTCCAAATAATAAAATGTTTGGATAGTCCTGCAATAATTGTAGGTAATAGTAAAAGATATAGAATCCAATTTTGCAGAGCCATTGAATAATAGGTGTTTAATGGTATATGTGCCTGAAGAAGCATAGCTATGGTTAATCACAGCTATTCCTGAAATACTACTTAAAACAGTTGAATCGGTTGTGCCATCACCAAAGTAGGTCTTCACACTCATACCTGGTGAAAAATGCCGTGGTGTAATAATTGATTGGGGGCCATTACAAAGTTCATTAAAAGTAACAGAGAAACTATCGGCTGAAAAAGTCATTGTTGTGGGTTCAAGAATTATTTTCCTTATACTGCGACCATCAGAATAATAGATATTACCTGATAAATCAACAAACATAGCAGAAGTTTGAATTTTTGCGCTCGTCACAGGAATACTATCAGCCGTTGAACCGCTTGTTGATCCCAATAAATTAATTATTCCTGTTGTTGGGTCAATTTTGCGCATATCTCCCCCTAAATGTGCTAAATAAACATTTCCAGATATATCTACACCGGAAATAACGTCTAATGTTATTTCTGAATTTGTAGCTGGCCCACCATCCCCTGAATCACCCGAGGTACCATCTCCTGCTATTGAGGAAATTAAACCGGTAGTTGCATCAATTTTCCGAATAAACCCCCCACTTGCTATTCCTGAACTTATATAGATATTACCCCTGGCATCCATACTTACGCTTTGTGGCCCTGGAATGCCAGCGGCTGTAGCCGGGCCGCCGTCACCTGAATTTGTAGTCGTTCCATTGCCAGCTATTGAAGTAATGATTCCAGTTGAAATGTTTATTTTTCTAATCTCCATATTCCAATTATCTGCAAAATATAAATTGCCGGTAGCATCGGTAAACATGCCGCTTGGGGTAAGAATAGCATTTGTTGCGGGACCTCCATCTCCCACCGAACTTCCGCCTCCGGCAAAAGTGCTTATTAATCCTGTTGTTGCGTCAATCTTTCGAATTCTATCATTATGAAAATCACCTATATATACATTGCCAGAATTATCAAGGCAAATTCCATTCATAGCAGAAAATAAACTAAATGACGCATTTGTGGCCGGACCTCCATCGCCTGAAAAACCTAAGGTACCATTTCCCCCAATTGTATCAATAATTCCGGTAACAGCATCTACTTTTTCTACGAAATTATTACTATTTAGAAAATAAATATTACCGGCACTATCTACGCAAAGGCCATTGCAACCCTGGTTGGCAATAGTAACAACGATACCATCCTGGCCTATACAAAAAGTACTTTTTAAGATTCCAGTCAAGACTAAGATAAAAATAATCTTCTTCATAAAGGCTGTTTTAAGGAGCTGAATTAATAGTGCAATTTAAATAAAAATATCCATATTGGTAACCCTGGATTCATATATATGAATGGCGCTCTATTTCTTTACCTTATCTCCGGTATGGTTATCCCGGTTATTTTCCTGTAAATATCTATTGCATACAGATCAGTCATACCCGCAATAAAATCTACAAGCGATTGAATATCACTATACACCTGCCCTGGCTTGCCGTTAACCGGGAACTGTGCCGAAACAAGCTTGATCAATTTAGCCGATTTGGGTAGGGATGGGTGGAGAAAGGTAGCATGTAAAATTCTTTAGTGAAAGGTTATTGAAAAGGTTATGAAACATTGAGGAACCGTTTCCATACACAATTTAATGGATTATATGAATGAAAACCGGGTGGAATTTCTGAGCCTGATTGTTAAAAAAAGCGACAATTAAATAATTATTTTACTCCTTTGTTTCAATAATTATGGGAACAAGGTTACCATTTTCAATTTTGAAACCGGAAATTTTTGGTGGGGCTGCTTGTGATGGTTGTAAATTTTTATGTTCATTATATATTCTTTCCATATCTATAGCCTCTCTTTCATAAATATAGGAGTAAATTATTGGATAATTTTTGTTATTGATTCTTGTGGGCAAAGCTTTTTCCCCATCCATCAATACATTCTTTTTAACAACCTTCTTATTTGTTTTATTTGAATTGGGTTGTGAATGCTCGTTATTTGTCTCAACCCGCTTATCCGCCGGCGTTTTACTTTGTGCTTTTTTTTTCGGTGCAATTTTGTCTTTTTGCATAAAATTTATTTATAAATTTCAGATGGGTTATTATTAAGTAATTCAACAAGAACCGGTTTTTCTCCTGGCGCAACATCCGTACTAAGTATTCCAAAACTTGAGATGTCAGCCTGTTTTTCTCTCTTTAAATTGTAATAGGTAATAGTTGGATTATTGCTATAACTATCAAAAATAAGTCCAAGTGGAACATACCGCCTGGTTTTTTTGAATCTTTCTAAAGCTCTTAAAGTTGCCTTCTTCCTATCAAGTTCAATTAATGTCAAGTGAATTTGATAATTATAAATTTTTAAAGTGTTTATAAGCTCAATGATCCCTACTGGATTATTGCCAATTTTAGGTATGATTATATTGATTTTATATTCAGCCACCTCTTCAAGTAAAGACTTAAACCCATTCTTTGATTCACTGCCAAATATTATTTCAGTTGACTCTTCATGTACTAAAGTAGCGCCGAAAGCCAGACTGTTATATTCGGGTAATTTCCTTTTGGCATAATCAGAATCTAATATTACCGCTCCACGCTTGTCGGCAATAGCGTTGGCAATCGTTGATTTGCCTGATGCAGGTAATCCAATCAAAATATAGGCTTGGCTGTCTTGTTGAATCCTGGCATTTGGTATTGCACCACCTTTACCTAAAGTTATTTTATCATCCGATGAAAGTCGTTGTTTGGTTAACAATTCCTGAACTATTCGTTTTTGCAAATTAACCCTATCTCTGTCGCTTCTATGAAATAAATTTCTGTATGACCTGCTTTTGAATGTAATTTGTTTTTCATCAAAATTATCTATATTGAGTTCTGTCGTTACGATATTAGGAATAATATTATAATTCGACTTTTTTATGTCAATTTCTAAAGCATTTGTCAAAAAATGCTCCACTAATTCAAATGTATTCAACGGCCGCGAATTTCTACTGCTCATTTTTGTTTAATCTATTTAATTGAGTCTCAAAAACCGAATAACCTTTTGATTGCGATAAATTTCAAAATAAAAGTACAAACTTTTATTGAATTTTAGGAAATTAATCATGGAAAATTAGTTTTTCCTAACATTATGATTAGTCCAATAAACCTGCAAGTTTGTAATAAATAAATAAGAAATGTACTTCTCACCTTATCTCCGGTATGGTTATCCCGGTTATTTTCCTGTAAATATCTATTGCATACAGATCAGTCATACCGGCAATAAAATCTACAAGCGATTGAATATCCCTATACACCTGCCCGGGCTTGCCGCTAACCGGGAACTGTGCCGAAACAAGTTTGATCAATTTAGCAGATTTGGGTAGGGATGGGTGGAGCACCGCATGGACAAATTCTTTGAGCAAGCCGCCTATCACATTAAAGCCTGCAATTTCAATCTCCACCACCGCCTTGTAATTATAAACATGCTTGATGGAGTATTTGTTGATAAGGTCTATGAGCTCCCTGTCGGTGGCAGGCAGGCATTTGAGCAGGTCTTTTTCCAATGTTCCGGCAAGCAATTCTTTTTCATGCGCCATAAAAATATGGGAAAGTTTTTCGGTCATCAATCCTATCCACCTGGCCCTTATGTATTGCACTTTTTGGTTATCATCGTTGATATTGGCCAGTTTGCTTTCTATGTAGTCCCTTGTTTTATAAACTTCTGTTTCGTTTTCAAAAAAAGGCAAGAACAATTCTTTAAATTTCTCCAGTGTGGTAATATGAAGCCGGTGCGCGTCTTCAAGGTCTATGACCCGGTAACAGATATCATCGGCCGCCTCGGTAAGGTAAACAAAGGGGTGGCGGGCATAAACCTGGTCAAAACCCTTAGTTTCCGGTATCTGCATAGATTCTGCTATTTTTTCATAGATAGCCGCTTCCGAATCGAAAAAACCTGATTTTTTGGTGGCTATGAGGCCGGTTTCCTTATTAAAACCTGCTATTGATGCGCAGGGGTATTTTACCAAAGATGCCAGGGTGGTATAGGTGAGCCGGTAACCACCCTGTTCAGGTTCATTAAAATTATGGGTAAGCACCCTCAGTGCATTTGAATTGCCTTCAAAGTTTTCAAAATCACTGAGCTGGTTTTTAGAAAGGGAATTGTGGATTGTTTTCCGCATATCGCCTTCCAGTCCGTGAAAAAAAGCCCTGATCGCGTCTTCGCCTGAATGCCCGAATGGTGGATTGCCAATATCATGCGCCAGGCAAGCTGCAGCTATCACCGAGGCCAGTTCGTGCCTGTAAAATTCGGTAAACTCAGGGCCCATATCGGGGTTTTTATCAGCTATCATTTCTCCAGCGGCTTTCCCGAGAGATCGGCCAACGGATGCTACCTCCAGGCTGTGCGTGAGGCGGTTATGCACGAAAATGGCTCCGGGCAGGGGAAATACCTGGGTTTTGTTTTGCAGCCGCCTGAAGGCAGATGAAAAAATAATACGGTCGTAATCTTTGATAAAAGAATTCCGTACCGGGTCAGGCTTCCAGTTGGTGGGTTCTGATGCGCCTGTGCGCTGAGTGGTAAAAAGTGTTGCCCAATTCATAATATCGCTACCCCTGAAATGAGGCTTTAAAAATAAAACTTAAATACACGAATTCTTAAAATCTGTAAACATGGATATTCGAAATGAAACCTTTATAAACATCCAAAGGCTGGCGCTCTTGCGTCAGCCTTTGGGGCGGGAAAAAAAGAGGAGATATCAGGAAAGAATCATTATTATCATTTATCTGATAATACTATTACAAGTTCCGTGCCAAAGTTTTTCCGGACAAATTTCCCCTAAGAAATCAGTCTTCCTTCTTACACTCTCCCAGGTAATACTCCGTAATCCTTTTACCCCAGGATGGTTTGGTAATATCATCGTCCTTTTCTTTTGCAAATAAGGCCTGTGCCTTTTCAAAATAAGGCATTGCAGCTTTCTTGCCCCCGCCATAAGCCTTAGGCGTATAGTACTTGTTGGTGCCTTGCAGGTAATACATCCTGGGATTATCCGGGTTTATTTCTTTGGCGTTTTCCAGGTTTTCGCTGAAAATTTTGCCGTATTTCTGCCACCGGTTTGCGCCGTCTATCACCATCCGGGCATTGGCAATCATGGCTGCCAGAACATAGGTCTCATCATTTTCCTTTTTCAGAAGGCTCACTGCTGCGTCCCTTTCTTTTTCAGCCTCGTCGAGATAGGCATCTCGCTTGTCGGCATTTTTTTCGGTGTAAGAGAGCATGGTTTTGCTCAGTGCGGCATAATAATGGGTAGCCCATTCGCCATCCCATTTTTTGGCTATCAGGGAGAGTTTATTGCTTTGTTCCACCTTTGCATCCTGTTCTGTTGCGGTTACAAAAGTTTCAAAGGTCTTCTGTAAAACCGGCTTGTAATCCTGGGCTTTTACAGCTAAAACTGCCATGGCCATGGCTCCAATTAAAAGGATCTTTTTCATTTTTTTTATTTATTTTATGTTTCTATATATTTTAAACTACCTAACACTCACGACTAACACTCACGACTAACGACTTTCGACTTTCGACTTTCGACTTTCGACTAACGACTAACCACTCATAACTCATCCTTCTTAAATTGGGTAAGCGACATATTCACCCCGAAAAAAACGGACCGGTAAAGGGCTGGCACTATGGGGTTGCGGCCTGCCGCTATCCCATTGGCATCATAGATATACCTGTAGCCAAAGATATTATGTGCATTGGTCACATTATCCACGCTGAAGAAAAATACAGTAAACCATTTCCCGAAACTATGCAGATAGGCTACGCTAAGCGCCAGATTATTGAAATCGGGTGTTCGGTCGCCAAGAAAGGTGGGGTTATTTGGATTGTAGTAAGGGCGGCCACTGGCAAAACTATACGTAGCGCTGAAGTTGGTCTGCCATTTATCTACAAAATATTTGCCTACCACATTCAGGTTATTGTTGGCAATAAAGGTTGGGGTTGCCATAACCGGGAAATTCTGATAGAGCCTTCGTGTGTCAATATAACTGTAGGATACCCAATAGTCCAGGTTTTTGACTGTCTTTTTATCACGCCAGAACAATTCAAGCCCCTGAGCATACCCATGGCCACTGTTATTGATACTTGTAGTATCTGATATGAACCTATAGGTATTCGGGTCATAAGTATTGTAAAGCTCTTTAATCAGTTTGGCATAATCCTTATAGTAGCCTTCCAGTCTCAATGTGCGGTCGTCCTTTGTATATTGCCAGTTCAATATATAATGGATCGATTTCTGTAATCCAGGTTTTAAACCGGCAAGCAGGTAGGTATTATCGGCATCCTGGTAGAAAGCTCCGCTTGCAAACGAGGCCTGGCTGTGGTCGCTTGTTTTAACCGCCATTGACAAGCGTGGAGCAAGGTCATCGGTATTAAGCAGGGCGCTGTGCTCGTACCGAAGGCCGCCCCTGAATGATACCATATTAAGTGGCGACCATTCAGCTTCTGTGTATCCCGAAATCAGGGTTTCAGTAAACGATTGTTTATAATAACTATCGAAATTCTTATCTATCCCATAGCTTTGAATATCAGAACCTATCATGAGGTTGAGACGGCTGGTAAAATAATCCTTACCCTCTATCCTGAACTGGGCCCTGTGGTCCTGTTCATTGATTGGCAGTGTGCCAAACGTGTTATTTGTCTGGTCAAGACTGTAAGAGGCTGCCGTGTAAAGGCTGTATTTGGCCTTCCACATTTGCTTATACGATACATTGCTGTAATAATACTGGTCTTTGGTTACAAAATTGATGGTATCACCCATCTGGCTGAATTGTTTGGTAAAGGGGTTACTATTGATCAGTAGGGTTGTATCAACACCCGCATAAGGATTGGGAATGGAGATGCCACTGGTGGTGTAGGAACTATTGAGGCTCACCTTAAGTATGCCGTCCTTATTTGGCTTCCATACATAGCGCAGGTTGCCGGCCCCGCCTACGGGAACCTTGTAAAATTTGAAGTTGGTAGTAGCCAGGCTGTAAAATGGAGCCAGGTTATTATAGCTGCCCCCAATATCGAGGCTGGCTTTTTTCCATTTTTTGGTGCCCGATGCATACAAACCAGCCATATTGACCCCTAAATTCACTGTGCTTTTATCTGCAATATCTGTGGTATTCAATTCCAGAAGGCCCGACAGGGCTTGTCCGTAACGGGCGCTGTAGCCCCCGCTGCTGAAGGAAACCCCCTGGTAGGAGAAAGCGCCGAAACGGCTGCGGGTAGCCACTCCGGGAGGGCCGCTGAAAAAAGCGTTCTGCACCACCATTTCATCTACCAGTATGGCCGCCTCGCTGGCATCGCCGCCCCTTACAAACAGGCCATTGTCGGGGCCGGTCTGCTGGGTGCCGGGCAGGGTTTCTATGGCTTTCACCACATCGGCATTAGCGCCTGCGGTGGTTACTATATCCAGCGGTTTCAGTACAGTTTTCGATTTGTCGGTTGTGGCATCGAATGAGCCTGCTGTTATCACCACAAGGTCCAGGTCGTGGGCCTTGTTCGATTTCATATGCAGCACTATATTGCCCACATCACCCATTACAACAATAGGGATACCCGAAATTTCATGGCTCACCTCACTTGCCACAATGGTTTGATTACCTTTTTCGGTGGTATTGAATTTGAAAAATCCCAGGCTGTCGGTAGTGCCCCCATCAAGCGTATTATCAAGGTACACACTTGCGCCCTTTACCGGTTTTTCATTTTCATCAAGCACTTTGCCGCTTATTTTGTATTGGGCGGCCGCATGGAAAGCAGTTAGCATTAAAAATGCGGACAAAACAAGGTTCCTTAAAAAAAAATCGTGTACTATTTTTATCATATAAATATTCTGTAAATTTTTACATTTGAAAAAACAAGCCGTTTAACGGGCATACCATTTTTTCCTGCTAACCATATCCTTACTTTTTCTTTGTTTCGCCAAAGAAAAGTAACAAAAAGAAAGTCAATTTTTTTCCAAATGCACCGCTGGAAAAAAAGGTTTTACGAATGTTTCCCTGACGCTGCGCAGCCTCATGGCGCTGGTTTTGGCTCAGTCGGTTAATGCTATTGGGCTTTTGTTGTCGTATTAAGCTGTCATTTAAAATCAGGCTAACTAAAGCGTATCACGACCCAAAAATGCACCAACACAATCTCTGCTTTTTATGCGCTTATCATCTATACATTGCATTTCTATGCAAGTGACATCTTTTCAAAGCGTGCATATTGATGCTGCAAATCTAATAAGGGGCAAATGTAGCAGAAAATAATTTTCGGCTAATTATGGCTCTATAACGGTAAAGCATTGAAAAACAGCGGTGAACCCACCCCCCAAAAAACTATTCCCTGTTTCCGGGATTTATATACTGTTTCAGGTGTTCCACATATACTTCAAAAGCGTCAATACCCTTTTTAGTAATCCGGCATAGGGTGAGTGGGTAGTTGTTCCTGAATGTTTTTGTGATCTCTATATACCCTTCCGTTTTCAGTTTGTCTAATTGCACGCTCAGGTTGCCCGATGTGGCCCTGGTTTTTTCTTTGAGGTAGGTGAACTCCGCTTCCTGCAGCGATATGAGCAGGGAAACGATGGCCAGCCTCAACTGGGAGTGCAATACGGGATCCAGTTCTTTAAACATTTTGCCGATAGCGGTTTTTTAAAATATACCCAGGAATAATATAAGATACAATTACCGAAAATGCCAGCAAAAGTAACTGGTATTCAAATTTCAGGTAAAAGGCCGCAAACCCTATCACCCAGCAGCAAATGCCTCCTGCCACCATGGGTTTAAGGTTGAGGATGCCCCCTGAAATAAAGGTGCCGATGCCATACAGGAATATAATTACCGGGTAGGTGTTCAACTTAAGGTTATTGGCAGAGAATAATATAAGAAGCAAAGATACTACAACAGCAGTCCACAGGTAGCCCAGGATTTTGTCAACATGGGTTTTTACTCTTTCTTTTTTCTTTTGTCTGGCTTGTCCCGTTACCTGCACCACTGCTGCCAGGGGCATCAAAATGGCCCATGCCAGGTAATTGAATTCAATATTCATCCTGATCATTATGTACTGGGCGAGGCTTGCTGTGCAAACCGCCCATCCCCAAATCAGGAAGATATAGCTGGAATCATTAAATTCTTTTCTGGCTGTATTGATCATCTCCGCGATCAATTCCAATTGCTGTTCATTGTTTTCCATACGGCTGACTTAGTTTTATTTTTATAAAACTGGCACAAAGATAAAGTAGTTTACAAAATAAACAAGTTTATTTTTGGAAATGGGTGATTTCAGGGGCGAATATTTAGTTGGGTAATAAGAGCTTGTATTTACAAGCTGGCCTTCTGGCTGCGCCAACCTTAGCCCAGCCCAAACATTTTACCCAGCCAGCTGGCTTTTATACTTAACGCATGCTGCCACTTGATGGAAGTGCAAACCCATCAAAAATAATTTATATTAAGCAAGATCAATAATTCACGCCTATATGCGCTTCTAATCCTTTCACTTTAAATTTAAAAACTTTTTCAAAAAATATTTCTGTAAAAATTTGGAAATATCAAACCAGATTTTTAACTTTAAGATACCATTAAAAAAACCAGCAATGAAAGCACCCCACTCTACTTGTCGTAAAGTTTTATTATCAGAATATCTTGCCCGGTATTATTATTCTGTTTTTCGCCGATGGCGTTTCTATACTACTCAAGGGATAAATTATTGACTACTATTCTTGAAAAGCTAAAAAATAATATTTGTCATGATGAGTTTCCATTTGTTTCACAAAATCACTTTGGCAATGACATTTTCAACCCATAATCCTGCAATCGTTGTCACCCCTCTTTTCTGGAGAGGGGCCGGGGGTGAGGCCGCACAGCAAATTGCAAAACTTATCATATTGATCCCTTGTCGTGGAATTATCTACAGAAAGCTCGGCTAATCCTGGCGACATCCATTTTATATGCAGCGGCACTGACGCCACGCCTGCTTTCCAGTTCGACAATGCATCGCCCACCTACCATAACTACATGAATATCAATAAAAACGGCACGGTGGTGATAAGTGGGCCAGGACTTGACGCCAGTTCATTGTTAATGCTTACGGGTTATGGTTTATATGTTGGCGGTGGGGTTCTCACTGAACATGCTAAGGTAGCAATACATACATCCATGTATTGGTCAGATTATGTATTTGCAAAAGAATATCAGTTGATGCCACTCAATAAAGTTGAGCAATATGTGCAACAGAACAGCCACCTGCCCGATGTGCCATCTGCTGATGAAGTGGTGAAAGACGGAGTGGACCTGGGCAGTATGGACGCCCTATTGTTGAAAAAAATAGAAGAACTGACGCTCTATGTGATTCAGCAGCAAAAACAAATCAATGAACTCCAACAAAAACTCGAAAATAAAAAACAATGAGAAAATCATTAAAAAATTCCATACTGACAATACTTATGTATAGTATAATAATTACGGGGCTTTTTTCCTGCGCTAAACCTCAGCAAGGCAGCAACTTGAACCCACAATTCAAACAATATTTTGATTATAAAATTGGATCGTATTGGATATTTTATGACTCATCTATGCATTATTTGGATAGTCTTGTAGTCATAGGTTATGATGATTACCCTGTTAATTATGATAATTCCTTTGCCAATGAAAATATTAATATATATTTATATGAATTTGATTACGATACAATTGCTTATTTTAGACCATGGGCATTATTTCTTTCTGGCCCAACAAGTGCAGATATTCAGCTTTCGTATCAAGATACAATAATAGGCTATGGTTTAGCAAGCAGTATGCCATTTAATACAGGGAATATATCAAATAAAAATGGAAATATAATTAGTATTACTAATTTATATACAATATATAATATTGAAAATATAATGTATAATAATGTATATGAAATAATATACCCAAATAATTATTATTCAGATACTATTTATTTTAACCAGGATTATGGATTTTTAGAATTTCTATTTAATGATCAAAATTCAAAAAGAAAATTATATTTGCTTAGGAGTAACATAATACGATAAAAAATTTATATGAAAAAAATATTATTATTTATACTTATTATTTTAGTGAATATATTTAATTCATCTGCGCAAGGATGGTATCATAATATGGAAAAATACTGGTGGTATCGTTACCGGTTAGTGAACGATTATTTATACATTGATCCCAATGATGGCCCTGGAAGTTGCATTCCTGCACAACACAGGACTCATCCATCACCTACTTATGCTGATTTAAGATGGGAAGATGCCACCATCAGGTTAGGGCATTATATAGGTGCACTTGCAGTAGAATACAGGATGTTAAAGGATAATGGCTGGGATACCTGGCGCACAGAATATGAATTATACCATGCCATACGGGCGTTCGACCGCTTAGACCAGAATGCGGAAACCATGTGCAGGGACATTAATGGGAATTTTCCATATAGCCCCGGCCCTTGGGGCACACCATGGACTACTTTATTGAATAATAATACCCCTGGCCCACTCAATGGCTTTTTCTTACGTGACGATGTGCCTTTTAATAATACAATTACTTCACCACCTGTAGATCATTGGCATGCATGTACACCGGATGCAAGCGCCTTATCTATGCCCGGAAATTATGGGCTTTATTTAGGCGATGGCATCCTTACCGAGCATGTGCGGGTAGCTTCACATTCCACTTCCTCATGGGCCGATTTTGTATTCAAAAAGGATTATAGCCTCATGCCCCTGAATAAGGTGGAAACCTATGTAAAAGTCAACAGCCACCTCCCCGGTGTGCCATCAGCCGATGAAGTAGCCAAAGACGGCATAGATGTGGAAAATATGGATGTAAAATTGTTACAAAAAATAGAGGAACTAACCCTCTACGCCATACAACAGCAAAAACGCATTGACGACCTGGAAAAAAAGTTAAACATACTTGCTGAATCAAAATCTAAATAAATATATTTATATGCTCAGTATAATAAAGCATTCATTCATAATTGGGTTTATTTTAATTAGCTTAGTAGCAGGATGTAAGAAAAAGACTCCCGTTATTCCTATTGATGCTGATTTAGTAAAATATTTCAGTTATAATTTAGGGACATGGTGGGTTTACAGAGACTCTGTTACAGGTGAAAGAGATAGTTTTGTTATAATACAAAAAATATTTGGCACTGAATCAGGAAACGATGAAGATTTAAATGAAGAAATAGAAGACTATTATGTCTATAACAATGGATATTTAGATCCAAATAGATCATATGGGATTTTGAATTTACAAAAAAATTATATAAGTTATATATTTATTGATAGTGGATCAGGTGCCCTTTATATGAATTATAGTATGCTTTTTGAATATCCTTTTAAATCTGTAGGATATACAAGTTCCCTGGATAGCTATAATGAACAATATTCTGTTATTAATTTCCTTCCTACCTATAATTTAGGTGGAAACACATATGATTCAGTTTTTGTTATTAATCAAACAGATCAATCTAATTCATACAATGATATATTTTACATTTCAAAAAATGCTGGTATTATTAAAATAAGGTACAACCATTCAAACCTTATTGTTTTGGAGTTGCAAAGTTACCATATAGTACATTAATAATTGTTCAATAAATTTTAAAATTATTATATGAAATATATATTATATGTATTTCTATTTTTCTCAATAAAAATAGAAGCTCAAACTGCGACCACACCTATAATGTATTTACCTGACGGTGAATGGCTTTCGATTCCTACAAATGCCCGGTATATCCCAGGAACGATTCAAGACTGGTACCAGAATTTGGAAAAATACTGGTATTACCGATATGAATTGGTAAATGATTATTTATTTATTAATGACCAGGATTCAGCAGGCAGTAGCATTCCTGCGCAGGGAAGGAGGTTTTCTAACAATATAGATGGCGACGGGACAAATAGATTAAAATGGGCAGATGCCACCATTGACTTAGGACATTATATACAAATGTTGGCTATTGAAGATCAATTATTGTATCAATATAACTATTCATCTATGCGTACACATTACGAATTGCAACATGCATTAAATGCATTGGACCGTTTGGATTATCACGCAAGGGCATATGAAAATTGTATAAAAAATAACCTGGGTGCCTATAATGGGTATCCGGGTACAGCTGTTTATCCGCTTGTATCTCTGGGTTATTTTCCACGAGATGATGTACCCTGGCTTACCATTTTAGATCCCACCTATCCAGGCAATCAATATAATCATTTCAATAGACCCGGACTGGCAGGCAGTTGGCCTTATTCTACAGGCGGAAGGCCAGGAATGGATATTGTTAATAATGCAGATGCAAATTTCTCAAGGACCTGGTATGGTACATTACCTGGTCATGGCAGTTACCCTTCCTGGACATATCCTGAACCAAAATATCCGGGTCAGGAATCTGTTGACCAATTGGTTGATATCAATTTGGGAATGACTTTAGTTACACATTATTGTACCGATGCAGGATTAAAATCACAGGCTGCAAGTGCTTTATTTAGAACAGTAAAATATCCTCATGATTGTAGTTTTTGGCCACAAATTCGTAATAGTATTGATCGGTCATGTGTTTATGGTACAAGCCCAACGAATAATTGTGAGGATGGTGGAGCAAATTTTTTCTTTCAGGCATATGGTGGTGCAACAGAGTCACATTTATATGCCGATCCATATGGCCATAGCTCTCTTGGCATGATAGCTCAGGACATAGCGGGCTCTGGCCTTCTCAGCGGGCCCGTTGCCTTTTGGAATTTGTCTGCATTTGATGGTTTTTTAATTAATTGTCGTCATTCTAACCGCAATTTTTTATTCACAGATTATTATGCTGCAACTACCAATGGATGGTGGCCTATAACATGGGCCAAAATTAAAGATCATGCTGACCGGGATATATGGGGAAGACCTCAATTACCACTAATTTATGAAATTATTTTTAATCCCCGTGAGAATTATAGGTATATCGATTATGAAAGGGTACTGACTGCGGCGCCTGATTGCGGGCCTAATAATTTTAGCGTTTATTATGATGGTACGAGTTATCCCTGGGTAGATGCTGTAACTGCTAATCCGGATATTTTAAATTGGAGTGGCAATGATTGGATTTCTGAACCTTTGCATAGGTGGATGACATGTTATGGGGCTACAACCAATAATCATGCATCAACCTCAAATGGCCTTGATTATATGGTGCTTTTTGATTTGTTTGCTTTAAAACAGGGTATGGGTTCTTATTTGCAAGGTATGATTAATCCCTATTATGCCGATGATTACCAAGTGAATTACCCCGATAACAATGGATTTGGAAGTTCAACCAACCCTATCCAGCTTAATTTTTTAGAATATGCCAATATAACAGGCAATTATAACTATAATTGCGCCTGTTCATTGCGGTGCGGCCAGCAGCTTGATTTTTGGCAGGGTTTTAATGCCATTCCAAACACAATTAATAGTTATGCTGATGGTTCGGTAAAAGATTATCGTTGTGATGAGGATATGCCTTTTACTTTTGCAAAGGTATATTGCCCATCTTGCCCTGTTCCACCAGTCCATCATTTTGTATCAGATGGCAAAATGATTGATACAATAGATTCCAATACACCGGCTCCCATTGCTTCCATGCCAATTATGTATTTCCCCGGCGGCATACACTATACGCCGAATAATATACCTCCTCCTGAAAACGCCCCGCCAGATGGCGGAGTGGAATTGACGCCGGAAAGAGAAAAATATATGTTCGATTCGATGGTTAACCTGATAATTGCCGCAGGGAACGAGGATATGATCAATTATCTAAGGCAAATGGGCGTAAATGTGGACAGTTTTATCCAGGGGCAGGATAATAGTCAGTTGTTTCCATTGATCGTAAACCTGTATCCCAACCCTACCAATGGTGCAGCCTATCTTGAATATACATTGATAAAAGACAGCAAGGTGGTTATACAGTTTACCAATGCTTTAGGCCAGGATTTAAACAGCTATATAGAGCCCTATAAACAGGAACAACCACCCGGTAACTATAAAATCACTCTAAATTCCGACATGTTGCCCTCTGGCTTTTATATTGTTTCAATAAAAATAGACAACCACACTTTCAGTAAAAAATTATCAGTTTTATAAATAATTATTCACTTTTAAATAAATAAACATGAAATCTGTTAAAAAAGCGTTCATAGCAGTATGTAGTATTTACTTGGTCATTGGTTTGAATATTTGCTATGCCCAATCAAGGCATAGCAAGTTAACAAAGTCGAATACCGATAATAAATATCGGCATGACCGGTTTGTGGCAAGCCTGTTAAAAAAACCGGGTAATAATAACCTGGGTAATTCAGCAAGGAAGATTGCAGCCAGAACAACAACGGAGATTGCAGAGCGGTTAATTGCCCAGTCAGATTATGGCTACTTTCCCGATTCCACTACTTTCCTGCCAGTTTGGGAACTCGTGGATAGTTTCAGGTATAAATACAGTAGCGACAGGTCTTCCTATTTCGATTATAATTTTATGGATTACAGTAATGCCTATGTTATCAATGGGGCTGGGGTATTTGGTTTTGGGAGCACAGTAGGCTTTGATGACCACAACAACCTGCCTGATATGCTTTGTGATACATCTATATTATTTCAAACAGATCCTTACACTTTCATTTATGGCCTTAGTGAAACAAGATATGCGCACTACGATACCAATAATTATATTTTTGATTATGCCGATTATTATGCGTCCGGCATTGGCTGGCAATACATAAATACATATGATACATTGTCAAATATTACAACCTCCCTGGCCTTATCTTTAGATACACCGTTATGGGATACGTCTGAATATAGGCTATTCAATTATAATTCAATGCACCAATTAATTATGGATAGCACTAATCAATATTGGGGCATCGGTACCTGGGGGCCTGAAGAAAAGTATTTATATACATTCGATACTTCAGGCAATATTATACAGGTAAGCTATTATTTATACGATACAGGTACAGGTATCTGGGGTGAAAATTATCGTTATATATTGACATATTATACCGGTAGCCAATTACAAACCCTTACCGCCTATTATGTGGATACGACCTTTTTACAGTTAAATTCTGTAGATTCATTTGGCTGGTCGCCTGGCTTATACTATGAAATTTATAACAAACATGAAAACTATTCTTTTGGCTACATGACCGACTATGTTATCTTTTCAAAACATGTGGCTACCGATAGCCTGCCGGATTCTATGTACACTATCTATTATGATACTACTAATACGCCTTATGGCAGGTCTTATACTTCCTATATATATGATTCCTACTCCGAACCCACGCTTGCAACGACCTATATATATAATAATAGTACCGGTTTATATGATAGCTTGAATGGCATCACACATTATTATTACGAACTTTATGAATCCCGCCACGCCCACAATAACTCCGTCCCCAACATCCCAATTACCAATGCCAATGTAAAAGTTTTCCCCAACCCTGCGGGCAATACCCTCAATATCTCCTGCCCCGGCATAGCGGCGGGGGCATATACTTATGTAAGCCTCACCAATGCCTCGGGCCAAACCCTGCGCACGGAAGCCTTGCCCTGGCTCAGCGAAACCGAGAGTATCTCCATGCAGGGCCTTATTCCCGGCATCTACTGGCTATCGCTGCGGGATGCTAAAGGCAAAACCTTTTACAGGCAGGCCGTGGTGAAGCAATGATAATACATTTAGCGCCTCCGGTGTGGGTCTTATTCAGGGCAATTGTGTCTATGTGGGACTTTTAGCAAAGTCCCACCTGTAGATGTTTGCAACTATAGGGTAACCATTAATGACAGCAGCCCCTTCATATCGCAAGGCATTCCATTAACCAAAGTAGAAAATAATGAGTAGTTTCAGGAAAAAGATCAGGGGGCAAGGCGGGTTTTGACCCAGGAGTCCTCTTTTCCAATACTGAATAATATGCGGTCGTGCATCCGGCTTGGGCGGCCCTGCCAGAATTCAATGGCAAATGGCCTTACAATGTATCCTCCCCAATGAGGGGGGCGCGGTATTTCGATTTGTGAAAATTCCTGTTCATACCTGGAATAATTCATTTCAATCACTTTTCTGTCGGCAATTTCCCTGCTTTGTGGCGATGCCCAGGCGCCAATCCGGCTGCCCTGTGGCCGGGAATTAAAATAAAGGTCGCTATCCGCTTCCGGTATTTTCTCGGCAATGCCTTCTATTCTCACCTGCCTTTCCAGTTCTTTCCAGAAAAAAACCAGGGCCACCTGAGGATTATCGTTGATCTCTATGCCCTTATCGCTGTCATAATTGGTAAAGAATACAAACCCGTTTGGTTCAAGGCCCTTGAGCAGCACTATCCTTGCGTGGGGCTGATTGGAAGTATCAACCGTCGCAAGGGTCATGGCATTGATTTCAGTAATTTGAGCGGCCTCAGCTTCGCTAAACCATTTTTTGAAAAACTGCAAGGGGTCATCACCTGCAATGCGCTCATCGAGCTCTGCAAGCATATAGTCCTTACGGATTCCGGAAATATTCAGGTTTTGGCCGGGCACTAATTACTTTTTGTCTTCTGAACCGAGGTATTTGAACATTACATAAAGCAGCTCAATGAGCATAAGGAAAAAGAAAACCCACATAAGGGTAGGCCCAACGTTTTTATTCACATTGTCGTAAAATGCACTCAGTACCAGATGATTCATGAAATTTAATTTGCGCTGCAAGATACGGGCAAATTGTTAATTATTCAAACCCGGCAATTCCGGCGGCCTTTAAGGGGTAAAATGCGGCCAAAGGGAGTCTACAATTGTTACACACAATCATAATAGCCATGACGTTTTCAACTAATATCCTTGCAATCGTTGTCACCCCTCTCTTTTGCTACGGTGTACCCACAACTTTATTTTTCCTGTTTTATCTTGAATTAGCCCCATCGGGGCTACCGGTTTGTAGCAAAACATACCTCATTTATCGGTTTTGCCCCATAGGGCTACCCTTTTCGCCAAAGGGTAGCCCTATGGGGCACATATATTACCCTCTGTCATTTTACTACAACCCTTTTGCCCCGATGGGGCAATACATATAGGCGAAAAACACTTGTCGGCACGCGGTAGCTCTTTTGGAGAGAGGCCGGGGGTGAGGCCTCCCTGTGCAATTCACAAAACTTGTCATCCTGATTTTCAATTTGTTTCACACAATCATTTTGGCCATGACGTTTTCAACAAATAATCTGGCAATCGTTGTCACCCCTCTCTTTTGGAGAGGGGCCGGGGGTGAGGCCACCCTGTACAATTCGCAAAACTTGTCATCCTGAGTTTCCATTTGTTTCTCACAATCATTATGGCAATGACGTTTTCAACTAATAATCTTGCAATCATTGTCACCCCCTCTCTTTTGCTATGATGTACCCACAACTTTATTTTTCCTGTTTTATTTTGAATTAGCCCCATAGGGGGCTACCGGTTTGTAGCAAAACATACCTCATTTATTGGTTTTGCCCCATAGGGGCTACCCTTTTCGCCAAAGGGTAGCCCCTATGGGGCACATATATTAGCCTCTGCCATTTTACTACAACCCTTTTGCCCCGATGGGGCAATACATATAAGCAAAAAACACTTTTGGGTAAACTTTAGCACTTTTGGAGAGGGGCCGGGGGTGAGGCCAACTGTGCAATTCACAAAACTTGCCTTCCTGATTTTCAATTTGTTTCACACAATCACTTTGGCAATGACGTTTTCAACTAATAATCTTGCAATCGTTGTCACCCCTCTCTTTTGGAGAGGGGCCGGGGGTGAGGCCACCCTGTGCAATTCGC
>Ga0364867_10229_pt1 | contig 35417 bp, 23 predicted proteins | sample ExccelAu500001D4_3_FD_206915 | JGI IMG/M metagenome (GOLD analysis project Ga0364867, IMG submission 206915) | Enriched cells from Trout Bog Lake Hypolimnion, Wisconsin, USA - BchlTB.Aug13.5000.01.D4 | ecosystem: Environmental > Aquatic > Freshwater > Lake > Hypolimnion/Profundal zone | place... | reverse complement strand
ACTGGAAAAAATGCAGGCCCTGCTGCTGGCACAGTCATCAGAAAAAATTATATTATTGTTACAGATCCTGCATATACTGGCTCATTCCAAAGAATTGAGCCCCATTGTTTCAAAGAATTACCAGCTGCTGATTCCGCAAAAAGAAAGTGAACGGATCAATATCATTTACCAGCATGTATTTAATCAGTTTAAACACCCTGTTAAACTGGAAGAAGTGGCTGCATTGATCCATATGAGCCCTAATTCATTTTGCAGGTATTTTAAAACCAGGACCAGAAAGACTTTCTCTTCATTTTTACTGGAAGTAAGGATTAACCATGCTTGTAAACTGCTGACAGAAACCGATTTAACCATCAGTGAAATATGTTATAAATGCGGATTTAATAATTTTTCCAACTTTAACCGGCATTTTAAGAAAGAAACAGGCTATACCCCATTGCAATATAAAACCAAATACCGTTAAGTGATAACGCTGCATGTTAACAGTGAAGGATTTGTTAATTAAAGAAAGGTATTTGTTTATACAATAGTTTTGCAGGCTGCCTGCAACAGGCATCTAGTATACACCGGAATAGTTCAAATTTTTCTATGCTTAATAAGAAAGGTTTCCGGTATAGTTATTGTTGATGAAACCAATGAAATGATGAAGCGAAAAAATATCTACTGGCTATTGTTCCCTTTTATTTTTGTATCCTGTGGAATAAGGGTGGTTAATTCAGGAACAAATTTAACCCCATTGAGTAAAACGCAGAAAATAGATTCATTGCTGGTGATTGGAATGAATGATAAAATTAAACTGCCGGATTCTGTGATACTGATCAGTAACCTGGAAATAATTGTTCCCCCATCGCAAGACCGTTTTGATTATACCCGATTATTATCCATTGCAGATAAGGAAAGAAAATACCTGGGTGGGAATATTATGCTGATTACCGGCTATGATGTGGGTTATCAGGGCAGCCATTTTAAAAGCACGTTTACTGCTAAAATATACTTACTGAAAGACCCGCAATTCAGTGCATTTAAAATTAAGGCCGACAGTATCAAAAACAACCAGGCAGATTCCCTGAAAAACACCTGTATTGTGCATATCAAAAAAACCAGTACCTGTTCTAAAACCAGTTCTATTCATTTTAATGACAGCCTTGTTGCTACTTTATCAAAACCAGGTACATTCCAATCTTCCAGGCCTCTGGTATTTGTTTTTAATAAAGAAGGTAAACTGAATATTGGCAATAAAGAAATGCATATTACAACAGGTAAAGAATATTATATCCTGCTCTATTCCAATAAAAAGGAAAAGAACGGCTGTGAAAGCATTAAATTTTTACCGAAAGACCTGTTTAACACAGATCATATCCAATAAACTAAATGAGTCTGTATAAAAAAAGTTCCTGCTCAATGGCAGGAACTTTTTTACTTAACACTAAACTAACAGCAACTATTTAACATCCCAGAAAATCTTGGTGGTAATATTGTCTTTTGCTGCAACTGCCTGATAATTGGCTGCATTTAATGCACTTTCCTCACCTGGGTACAATAACCTGGTTGGTGGATTGGGTGCTGATACAGAACCTGGATCCACAGGGAAGCTCAGGGCAGGTAATTTGGTACGCCTGTATTCTGCCCAGGCATGGTTGGCCTGCATCACATTAAAGTCAATCCATTTCTGTGTAGCAATTTTATTCAAATTTCCAGCCATATCTGAACCATAAGCCACAGTTGGGTATGCTTCATAAGCAGCAATGGCCGAACCGGAAGGCATGGGTTGTTTTACACCGGAATAACTGCTCCCATTGTTAATGGTATAATAATACAGGATGGATTGATTGATTCCATTGTAATAAGCAGACTGTGCAGCGGAAACAGATCCCCAGCGCTGATATGCTTCTGCAATACAGAAATTAGCTTCTGCCGCATCCAGTATCAGGCCCGGGAAATTATTGTTTTCTGTAAATGTGGTGGAATCCCAACGGGAATACAATCCATTTTGTTGTCCGGAAGTTACTGTAGAACCCAAAGTAGTATTGAGCACACCCTGGTATTGTCCGTTTACATTGGTTGTAAAATAAAATGGAAGGCGGGGGTCGTTGGAAGGATTCATCACAGAATCTACCATATAGCCCGGTGCAAAAGGATTGATACCAAATCCGTTACGTATATCATGACTTGTGGAAACCATATTCCCCGCGAGATTGATCTGGATAGCATCACTGGCGTTCAGAACCAACGGATATTGAGTAGGATTGCTGAGCATATTCATCACCAATGATTTGGCAGTGGGTTCATCATAATAAGAAATACGCATGGCTAACCTTAACCTTAATGAATTGGCATATTGCCTCCACCTTAACATGCTACCTCCGTTTATGTAATCATATTGTCCCAGTTCATTGCTATAGAAAACAGGAACATTCGCTGTATCGAGAAAAGTATTGATCCTGTCCAGATCGCTGATCATCGCATAATAAATGCTTTTAGCAGTATCATACTTAGCAGGCGTAATAGTTCCGTTTGAATTGATACTTCCAGCCTGACTGTAAGGAATATCTCCAAACAGATCTATCATTTGAGCAGTCTGATCGTAAAAGAATACAGTAGCCGTATTCAAAAAGACCTGGTAACCTCTTTTATCTGCTGCGGAAGTAAGATTGCCATAATATTTCTGAATTTCCCTGTAAGGGGCCAATACAGAAGTATAATAATTATCCCATTTATTGGCTGTGTAATTGGTAGGCTGTTCATACACATGGTGTCCATTGATATAGCCTGCAGTCTGACTGTATTCTCCAAAAACAGGTATCAGTAAGGTATACAAATTCCAGTATTTGGGAATAACATAAGAGTTATTGAATAACCCGGCATAAAGAGCAGGTATATTCGCTGTTACAGATTGTTCCGGGTTATAGTACTGACTGTCGATGGTTGACTTTTTACAGCCCGCTGACAAAATGCCTGCGCCCAACAGCAGTAAGAGTATATATTGTATGCTTTTCTTTTTCATTGTAATTAATTTAATGGTTTAAAATGATACACGCAGGCTTCCACCAAATGAACGGGTGGCAGCATTTCCTGTACCCAATGAGGTATAATTAGCTAAATAATTGGTACCCACTGCATCTTCAGGATCCAATCCCGGGATGGATTTATAAATGTAGAACAGGTTACGTCCATAAACAGACAATACCACATTCTGCATTTTCAGCTTACCGGCAAGTTTGGAAGGAATGGAATAACTTAAAGACAGTTCCCTGAACTTGATAAAATTATTATTGAACACTGCGCCATCCGGATAATCTGCATAAGGATCATATCCAGGCCATGCACCCCAGGTGAATGTATTGAGATAATAATTAGGAGCATCAACTATAGTGGTATTAGGTGCACCGGAAGCAGTAACGCCTTTGAGTATAATACCATCATGGTGAACAGCTTCTCCGTTAGGTCCGTTTGCATTGGAAGGAACATAAGTACCCATTCCCCCATTGTTCAGAGAATAATAAGAGAGGCCGCCAGATGCAGCATCACGTCCATATAAACTGTTTTTGTATACACCCTGTCCTGTACCGTATAATCTTGACAGAGAGATAATCTGTCCTCCCCAATGGTAATCAATCATGGTACTTAAGCTGAATCTTTTATAGGTAAATGTGTTGATAAATCCACCCACCAATTTTGGTTGAATATTACCCACTTTCACCAAATGAGATTTATCGATCGGATACATACCGTTGCCATCCACAATCTTATTTCCCTTACTGTCTCTTTCCGGTACATAACCCATAATATCCCCGGAAGGGCTGCCCGGATTGGCAACCACCTGCATAGAGTTATTATCTATATTCTGCATGATATAGGTGGATTGTCCGGATGCCAGTGAAACCACTTTATTCTGGTTAAAGCCAACATTTAAACGGCTATCCCATATAAAGTTCTTGTTCTTTACTGGTGTACCAAATATGGAACCTTCCACTCCATGATTGTTCATCGTACCAATATTTACCAATACACTGGTAGTACCAATATTAGATGGAGTAGTTAAAGGGACAATCTGGTTGATGATCTTATTGGTATAATAAGAGATATCGAAACCTAAACGGTTCTTCAGTAACCTGGTTTCCCAACCGAATTCAGTTTCATGTTTAAATTCATTCTTCAATCCGTTGTTACCATAATTACTGGTTGGCGGATTTAAAGCCGGAATACCATTGATAGTGGATGGATTATAAACTACATTGGCTTTATACTGATCGGGAGGGTTACCCACGATACCCCATGCTGCCCTTATCTTACTGTAGGTTACAGCTTCAGGCAAACGCAACAACTTGGTTAATTCCAATGCACCACTTACTCCAGGATAAGTGAATTCATTATTACCGGGATATAAGGTGGAGGTCCTTTCATGACGTAAGGTTCCGGAAATAAACAAATAATCTCTGAAACTAACATCAGCTATACCAAAGAACCCATCTTTTGTCAGGAAAGCCCTGGAAGCAGATGCAGTTCCTGTACCACCGTTGGTTTGAGAAGCAGATGCATTTAAGCTGAACCAGTTTTCTACTGTTAAACCGCCAATAGTACTGGCTGTATTGTAGTAATAAGATTCCTGACGGCCCTGGTAGCCGGTGGAAAGTGTAAAATTAAAATCTTTATTCAGTTTACGGTTATAACTCAGCAAAAGGTCGCCTGAGAAAAAGTTATACTGATTATTGGTAAGACCATAACCACCTGACGGGCCAAAAGCAATAGGTTGTGTACTCCTGTCTTTTTCTTCCTGACGGTAACCGGTAAAATCAGTACCTACCCTGCCACGAAGGTTTAAACCTGGCAATATATTATAATTCAGGGTAGCTGATGCAATTAAACGGTTGGTGGTTTCAACATAACTGTTGGCCAGCTGATTCCAGAAGAAATCCAGGAATGGCTCTCCGTCAAAATCATATTTAAACCGGTTGGTTGGATCGATGGTGGAATTAGAGGTATAATACTTATACCCCTGCGGTGTCTGATATTTGTTGAAAAATATATTCATATAGTTGGCAGGGCTTGGGAAACTGCCACTATTATTGGTCAGGAAATAAATCTGCCTTGGCCTGTTAGTAACCTGCTCATTGCTGAAACTGGATGTAACATTCAAGGTTAATTTTGGCGCAATTTTAAAAGTGGTGTTTAAATTGAAAGTATTCTTTTGCTGATCACCTCCAATCTGAATACCCTTATAATCATTACGGGTATAGGAAAACCGGTAAGTAACTTTATCAGAAGAATTGCTTAAAGCAATATTGGCAATATTGCTGCTACCATCCCGGTAGAAATCTTTCCAGTAATTAGATGCAGCAAACGGGCGAACCACACCATCAGCATAATATACCGGACGTCCATCTATTTTGGAACCAAACTGGTAACCCCCGTTATTAAATGCAGGATAGCTTACCTGTTGTCCATTTACTGTGGTTTGGGTCCAGGCTGAATCATTTCCAAAATAAGCACGATTATCTACCCAGTCGTAACCAGGCCCGTATTTCATTTGTATATCAGGCAGGTAAGCTGCTTTTTCAATACCGGATGAAAAACTAACATCCACACCAATTCCTTTTTTAATGCCTTTACCATCTTTTGTGGTAATCACGATCACCCCAAAGCTAGCATCAGAACCATATAGTGCAGATGCTGCTGCACCTTTCAGTATATTGATGGTTTCAATATTTTCAGGACTGATATCCAGTAAGCCATTCCCGTTTATTTTCTGATTACCACCCCAGTAACCCTGGCCATTGGCATCCCCATCTCTTACAATAATACCATCCACTACCAGCAGTGGCTGGCGTTGGTAACCGATTGAAGTGATACCCCTGATCTGGATAGCAACAGCACTGGTGGCACCACCGGTATTACTGGTTACCATTACACCAGAGGCCTGGCCTGTTAAGGCAGAACCAAAATTGGTGGGTGCGGCTTTCATTAAATCTTCTCCTTTAACAGTGGAAGTGGCATAACCCAGACTACGCTGGCTTTTCTTAATACCATAAGCAGTTACCACCACTGCATCCAGCTGGTTGGGAAGCCCTTTAAGTGTAACATCCAAATAGCCGGAACTACCAGCGGTAACTTCTTTTCTTTCAAATCCAATATAACTGAATACTAAAATATCAGTAGCAGCAGCAGCATTTATTTTAAATACTCCTTTTTCGTTGGTAAACGCATGTTTGTCTGTGTTTTTAACGGAAATTGAAACGCCGGGTAATGGTGAACCGATACTGTCTTTTACCATTCCGGTAATTGTCTTTTTCTCCTGCCCTATAGCAATATTATTTGCTATAAACAGCACGAGAGCAAGCAGTAAAAACGTTGATTTTTTTTTCATAAATTTTAATTTAGAGCGTGCAAATCTGGTTTGAGAAAATAGGCGTTGGCCTTCGTTTTGGTTTTGGTGGTTTTATTGGTTTTATTGATTAAACAGTTTTATTTTTAATGACTGTATTGTTTTTTTCTATGTTTTCCATGACTAATACTGAAGCCCCGATTAATTCCGCATCATGGCCTAATGTGGATACTTTGATTTTTGTATTGGAGGATAACCTTGGAATACAATGCTTGTTGATGGCATTCTGAATGGGTGCTTCCCATATTTTTCCTGCTGCAGCGCCTCTGCCACTCAAGACAATAAGTTCGGGATTTAAAAGATGGATCAGAATGGCAATTCCCCTTCCAATATTATAACCTGATTCTGAGAACAGTTCCACTACAAACTGATCGCCTTTTAAAGCCGCTGCAATAATTGCCTCATAATCCTGTTCATAATAATCACTGGGGAAATTTGATGGAAGGCTGGATAAACGGCCTTCTTTTAACCCTGCTGCTGCTTTTTCAATTAAAACAAGTAAGGAGGTTTCGGTTTCCAGGCATCCTGTTTTACCACACTCGCATAATTTATTATTGTCAAATATGGGAATATGACTGAACTCACCTGCAAAACCATTATGCCCCCGGAATAACTCTCCATTGAGGATTAGTCCGAGGCCTACCCCCCAGCCTATATTGATAACCATGACATTCTTTTTATGATGCACAGAACCAAAACGCAGTTCTGCCAGTGCAATCAGACTGGAATCATTGTCGATGTAAACGGGTAGTTTTATTTCTTCAGTGAGGTATTCAATAATCGTTTGGTCCTTAATTTCCAGAAAAGTATAGTTGATTCCTTTCTGGAAATCGATAAATCCCGGCATTCCGATACCAACACCCATTATTTTGCTCTTACTCACCGATGCATTGTCAACAATTTCCTTTATTTTTTGGGCAAGAAAAGAAAGTGCATCCGGATTATTGTGGAGTGTTAATTTAAACTTTTCAATTTTACCAACCGGTTTGTATGCATATCCATCAGGGCAATACGGGTAACCAGCTGATCCATAGCAATGGATATTGTATAAATCTGATCTTCCTGCAATGCATACATTAAGGGTCTTCTGCCCCCACTGGATGGAGCCAGCCCTGTTTCTTTAACCATGCCTTCCATAATGAGTTCGTTGATAATATTGGAGGTTACGGGTATGCTTTTCTTGATCTTAAAACTAATTTCTATACAGGACAGGCTGCCATTAAAGTACAATTCCTTCAAGACAGATTTCTTATAGAATTCGTTTTTAACTCGCATTTTATTGCAATTAGTTTGTTAGTGTTTGGTTAAAAGACAATACTAAATTATAAACAATTTGATAAAGTATGATATACTTTTTAAATTATTTTTTAAGTTTTGCTAAGTTTAATTAAAAAAAGGGCTACTCATCAATGATGGATAGCCCTTTTTTAAGTGAAATACAGTGAAAGTGATTCTATAATATCTTTTTACCCCTGGAATTAAGCCGTTTTTAATATAGATTCATTTAGTGCCACCTCCCGGACATCAGATTCCTCAGCAACTTCGGGACCATTGAATGCCAATTCACTTCCTTTCTTATGCGATTTAAACAATGGCCATAAAAACTGTGCATACCATTCTTCAGACTGGTAGCCCTTAATACCATAGCTGGATGGATATTGGCGGGTAATGAGACTGGTTTTAAAAATGATATCCCAGATAAAAAACATGTTTCCAAAATTACCCTTGTAATAACCAACACCATCGTTATGGGTATCTGCATGATGAGCATGGTGAGTAGCTGGAGTAGAAATCGTTCTTTCCAGTACCCATGCTAACGGATGCAGCCATTTGTTTTTATATAAAGGCTGATCCCATTTAATACTGGAATGAGCAGCAGTAGTGATAATGGCTTTTAATACTCCCATAAATAAAGCGGGATACCCTAATCCAAGATATACAAGTGCAGTTGTAAGGTATATCTGTGAAAAAAAAATGGTATAAATGATATTTTGCCGGGATGCCATTGCCATACCCATATATGGAGCAGAATGATGTGTTCGGTGGAATCTCCATAAAAAAGGAATCTGGTGATGGATACGATGATACCAGTATTGAGTAAGATCATCAGCTACAGCTATGATCAGGAATCCCCAGAAAAAAGGTACCCAGCTGAAAACACTTTTAAAACCGGGTAAAGCCAGTGGTAATAATTTAAGTCCAAAATATGCTATAAAGGGCCTTACCAGAAAGCGGTTACCTATAAAACAGGTAAGGTCAAGTATCTTTTCATTTCTTGTCCAACGATGGTCGTACAAGCCCAGAAGCAGTTCTGCAATACCCAGCAAAATGGTAAGGGCCAACAAGCCCCAGCTATTCAGATTGTTAAAAATAAGTTCAATATAATGTATCATCTGCTAATTTTTAAATGGTTTATTTGTGATAAATGTAAATGACTGTTGATTGTTTTGCCGGTTGCCAGGGGCGTTGGCCAGTAATATAAAACCAAGCTAACATGAGCAGAATTGGAAATGCATAGATCAACAGACTAAGTAATGCATTTTTAAAAATTTTGATAGCTAATTGTTTCTCTGTTTTCATATTTGTTTATTTAAGTAATACATGTTGTATCAACCAAAGACCTCCAAAAAAAATGGAAAACGGAATAAGGAAAATTATAACCCCAATAAGAATTTTTCTGACAATAATTGAAATATCTTTTAAAAGCATAGACATTAATTAATTGGTGATCATTAAAAGGTTTTAAGATGAATAAGCCAGGCATAAGGTGATATCTACCGGGCAGCCAATACTTTTTCTACCTGTTCTTTATAAATTCCGGCGCCAGTCTTCTGCCAAACAATACTGCCATTTTTATAAACAATCAGGGTTGGGATAGCTGGAACTTTAAAAATACCGGCAATAACAGGATTATCATACACATCAATTTTTACTACCTTAAGTGTATTACCATATTCCTGAATTAAAGAATCAACAGTTGGTTGCAATTTTCTGCAACCTGGGCAATAACGGGTATGCAAGTCTACCAGCACCCAGGGATGGGCATCAGTAATGGCATTTAGGTCTGTCAAAGTAAATCCATCTTTCACTGAAGAAAAGATTGGTTTCCCATTACCAATCCATCCCCCGATACCACCATTAAGCACATAAATTTTCGTATATCCGGCAGCAGCTAATTCAGCTGCCAGTTTAGCGCTGCGTCCGTTTCCGATAGCATATACAAATACTGGTCTGTTTTTCTCCAGCAAATCAACCTGTTGCTGATAATGACCACCCTCCACATCCACATTTACAGCATGTAACAAGTGGTTGTATGCATATTCTTCCGGCAAACGGGTATCCACAATCTGTGGGTGGGCTTCTTGGTTGATTTTAGCTTCAAAAACCTGTATGGATATAGTTTCAATATTTGCAGCTGAAGTTGCCTCTGATTTCTGCGCAGTAAGGTACCCCGGAAAAAATATTACCGAAAATAACAACAGTAGAATAGGGCTTAAATAGAGATTTACTCTGGTTGACTGATTTTGTTTATTCTGATTAATTAACATAATTAAAGACTGATTTATGGTGTTACAATATTCCAATTGGGATTAAATGGTTCAATATAGGAAGCCAGCTCTTTGAATTTAAAAGGATCTCCTTCATAACTGACACCTTCCGAAAAAAGGATTTCCCTTCCTTTGTCGGGATTGGACAAAATCTCTGCAAACTTTTCTTTTGAGATAGAAAGGGTAAAATCGGCAGTTATATCCAACTTGTTTGCATGCTGATGTAATACCCCATTCTTAAGGTATACCAGGATGTTTTTCTGTAGTTCAGGGAAAATAAATCGAAGTATCAGCTCTTTGCCTGCAGCTTTATTACCGTCAATAGCGATTGACAAATAATCAAAAATAGCCTCTGGAGTAAGGTTATTAAATGCTCTTACACCAGAACCCGTTAGATTGTTTTTTGATACTGGTGTACCTTCTCTTAATTCTTTTGCTCCTGTCAGATATAAATCCCTCCAGATACCTGATTCACTCTGATACCCTAATTGTTCAAAGGCATCTGCCTGTAAGTTTTTAGCCAGCTGATTATCCGGATTAGCAAATACCACATGCTTCAGTACTTCTGCAACCCAACGGTATTCGCCTTTAATGTAACTATCTTTGGCTTTTTTAATCACAGCTTCTTCACCTCCAAGCCATTCCACATATTTTTTAGCCGCATCCACTTGTGGCAGTGGGTTATAAGCTGCAGGATTGCCATCCCACCAACCCAGATAATACTGGTAAACAGCTTTTGAATTATGCCTTACTGTACCATAGAAATCCTGATTAGCCCATTCTTTACCCAATTCAGCAGGTAGTTGAATAGTTTCAGCTATTTCTTCTTTGTTTAATCCTTTGTTTGCTAAATGCACTGTCTGATCATGAATGTATTTATACAGGTCCCTTTGCTTCTCCAGAAAATCCAGACTCTTTGCATGCCCATAAACAGGCCAGGTATGTGCAGGAACTACAATCTCTGTTTTATCTCCAAATAAATCTATGGCTTCATCTATATAATGTGCCCATGCCCTTGCATCCCGGGTTTTAGCCCCTCTTGGAGTAAGTATATTGTGGAGACTATGGGTAACCAGTTCAGCACCAAAAAATACTTTTCTTGCAGGAAGGTAAAAGGTAAGTTCTGCAGGTGCCTCCGTATTTGGAGTAAGCTGAAACACAAAATCAACACCATCTATATTCAGGGTTTCATTTGTTTTACTAATTTCCACATTAGGCTGCAGCAGTGAAGTTTTTCCACCACCCAGAAATGCCTTTCCCAGACCCACATCAATCTGGCCATATTCATTGCGGGGTAATGAAGAACCAAACTGATACCCTGCTCTCCGGAGCATTGCATTACCCAGTAAAACATTTTCACTCACCGCTTCTTCATAGAAGCCTTTGGGTGTAATAAACTTAACTTTACCACTAGCAATATCTGCCGCTGCTGCTACCCCCTCAATTCCACCATAATGATCGCCATGGCTATGGGTAGTGATTACTGCTATTACCGGCTTATCTCCTGCATATTTTTTTACCAGATCAAAAGCTGCTTTTGAAGCACTGGCATTAGTTAAGGGATCCACCACTATATAACCGGTATTGGTAGATATAAAGGCAATATTGGCAATATCAAAGGAGCGCACCTGGTAAATGCCCTCAGCAATTTTAAACAACCCGTTTAGATTATTAATTTGAGCATGACGCCAAAGTGCAGGGTTTACTGAAGCAGGTGCTTTACCACTGATAAATTCATAGTCCGATTCCCGGACAACTACTTTCCCCTGTGGATTGTATATCAGACCACTGTCTAAAGTTGCTATAAACCCTTTACGGGCATCAACCCATTCTGTTGTATCTAAAAAATTCAAAGTAGTATACACTGACTCATTTACTTTTTTGGTTTCAGCAGAAGCTGGTTTTGCTTGTTCCTGTGAAAAGCTTTGCAATGACCCCAACAATAATGTTGCCATTGCAAAAGTTGTGATGGTTTGATTCATTTATTCACTTTTAGTTTCTGCGTTGGTAACTTTATTTGTTAATTGTTCCAGTGTTTTTCCCTGTGTACTTTTTGTATTGTGTATTTTACGCTGAAAAACATCCTGCCAGTCGATATAAGGATAGAGGTTATTTGCTTTAGCCTGTTCTTCAAACAGTTTTTTCAAAGATTCGAGCTTTTCGGGATATTTTTTTGCAAGATCATTCCGCTCATTAAAATCTTCATTGATATTGTATAATTCCCAAACATCTTTATCCCAATCCCTGGCAACAGGGGCAGATTTTCCATTTAGTGCATTGGCCAGATCTATAACATCAGGATGATGCAGTGTACCAGCTTTCCATCCATCCTGGTAAACGGATCTAGCCCCGAAAATATAATAGTACTGAGTGTGATGCAGGGAAGCAGCATTAGCATTATTTAAGGAATTGTAAAAAGATACTCCCTGTATGGAATCCTGTTTAATTCCCCTGATATAAGCAGGTACTTTTGCACCTACAATATCCAATGTGGTGGGCAGAAAATCATCCACATATCCATATTGTTTTCTGATACCACCTTTTTCAGTAATGCCTTTTGGATAAAATACGATCAGTGGGTTATGGGTACCTCCCTCAGAATTGGCATCCTGTTTCCAGTATTTAAATGGCGCATTAGCAGCTTGTGCCCATCCTAAAGGGTAATTGGTATTATGTCCATCCGGTGTTCCGATTTCACCAATATCATTCAGATTATCCTGAAATTGCTTTTCCTCTGTACCACCAGGGGAAAAAGTTCCTTTTCCAATTACTCCCTGAAATGAACCTTCTTTACTGGCACCATTGTCTCCAATCAGCAGGAAAATAACCGTATTATCCAACTGATGAATGGATTGTAAATAATGTATCAGACGGCCAACAGTATAGTCGGTGTAGGTTAGGTATCCGGCATATACTTCCATGAATTTTGCATATAATTTCTTTTGATCTGCTGTCAATGAATTCCAGGAGGCAATATTTGGATTACGGTCTGGCAGTACCGCATTAGCAGGTATCACACCCAGTTTAACCTGGTTGGCCAATACTTTCTCCCGGTATACATCCCAACCTTCATCAAATTTGCCTTTATACTGGTCGCTCCAGTATTTATCTACCTGATGGGGTGCATGTGTGGCAGCTGGGGCATAATACAGGAAGAATGGTTTACCTGGTGCTGCTTTTTGTTGCTTGTCTATATAGCTGATGGCTTTATCTGTAATCTGATCGCTTAAATGCCTGCCATCCGGTGTAACATGAGCATTGTCTTCTACCAGTTCTGGCTTGTACTGATCTGTTTGTGAGCCCAGAAAACCAAAGAAATGTTCAAAGCCTTTTCCGGAAGGCCAATGATCAAAGGGGCCTGCATCAGAAGCTTCTTCATCGGGTGTAACCCCATATTTACCAACTGCAAAAGTATTATAACCATAATCCCGCAGAATTTCTGCAATGGTACCCTTTTCAGCAGGGATACGTCCATCCCATCCTGGGAAACCGGCAGACAAAATGGTATGTGAGAAACCTGCAACATGAACATTACTGCTGTTCCTTCCTGTTAAAAGTGCAGCGCGGGTTGGTGCACAAATCGCAGCAGTATGAAAATTGGTATACCTTAATCCATTATTGGCCAGACTATCGAATATAGGTGTTTGAATAAGTCCGCCAAAAGCACTGGATGCACCATAGCCAACATCATCTAATACGATCCAAATTACGTTGGGTGCTCCCTTAGGTGGTGTGACCTGTTCAGGCCACCATTCTTTAGATTCAGCCAATGTTCTGCCCACCTTTCCCTGGTAGGGTTGTTGCGCAATAACATTGCCGGTTAAAAAAAGACCGGAAATGATTGTCATATAATAAATCCAATTTTTTAGTGTCATATTTTATAATTTGAATACGTTTGATTTATTTGACAGGAGCCTGAATAGCAGATCCGTTAGGGTGATGAATTCTCTTATTATTCACATCATACCAGTCAATCAATGGATAGAGATGGTTTTGTTTGGCCTGTTCATCAAACACTTTTTTCAGTTCTTCCAATTTTTCCGGGTATTTTTTTGCCAGGTCATTTCTTTCATTAAAATCCTCTTTCAGGTTATACAACTGCCAAATATCTTCCTCAAAACTTTTATCTGTAACAGTTTCTAATGGTTTAAAATCGAAATCAACATTATCGGGATGATGTGCTGCTTCTGCTTTCCATCCATTGAAATAAATGGAACGGGATCCGAATATATAATAATGCTGCACAATATGCCTGCTGGCTGCTTTGGCGTCTTTTACTGAATAATACAGAGAAGTTCCCTCAATAGAATCCTGTTTTACACTACGGATATATTCTGGTGCTTTTATACCAACAAAATCGAGTGTGGTTGGCAGTATATCAATTACATGACCATACTGTGTGCGGATAGTACCTTTATCCTGAATAGCTTTTGGGTAAAAAACAATCAGGGGGTTATGTGTACCACCTTCTGCATCTGCATCCTGCTTCCACTCTCTGAATGGTGTATTAGCAGCCTGGGCCCAACCAAGGGGATAATTGGCACTGGCATTAGCTGTACCGATAGAATCAATATCCGCGAGGTTTATTTTCAGGTATTCAGCTTCAGTTTTCTTCCTGGCCGAATTTGTCCTGGGTTCAATAGTTCCTTCTGTGGTACCCTCTTTACTGGCACCATTATCCCCTATAATCACATAAACCAATGTGTTATCCAGCAAATTATTTTCTTTCAGATAATTGATCAGCCTGCCAATCTGGTAATCGGTATAAGTAAGGTAACCTGCATATACTTCCATAAAACGGGCAAATAGATTACGTTGTTCAGTTGTAAGAGAATCCCATGCCGCGATTCTTGGGTTACGGGGTGGAAGTTGAGCGTTAACAGGAACAATTCCCAACCTTTTTTGGTTGGTAAGTACCTGATTCCGGAATATGTCCCATCCCCCATCAAATCTTCCCTTATATTGGTCGCTCCAGTATTTATCAACCTGGTGAGGAGCATGGGTAGCTCCCGGTGCATAATATAGAAAAAAAGGTTTACCAGGTGCAGCTTTCTGCTGGCGAACCAGATAGCTGATGGCTTTATCAGTAATTTGTTCATTTAAATGCCTGCCATCCGGTGTAACATGGGACTGATCTTCTACGAGGTCTGGCTTATACTGATCAGTCTGTGAACCCAGAAATCCAAAGAAATGATCAAATCCCTTACCGGTAGGCCAGCGATCAAAGGGACCAGCATCAGTAGCATCCTCATCAGGTGTTATTCCATATTTACCTACTGCAAAATTATTATATCCATTATCCCGTAGAATTTCTGCAAGTGTACCTGCGCTTGCGGGTACCCGTCCATCATACCCAGGAAACCCTGCAGATAAGGAAATATGTGAAAACCCGCCTTCATGCACAAAATGGCTGTTACGTCCGGTTAATAAGGCTGACCTTGTAGGTGCACAAATGGCACAGGTATGAAAATTGGTATACCTTAAGCCGTTGTTGGCAAGACTATCCAGGGTTGGTGTGGCAATTACGCCACCAAAAGCACTGGAAGCACCAAAACCTACATCATCCAGAATGATTAATAATATATTGGGTGAGCCAGCGGGGGCTTTAGGAACCGGAGCCCACCATTCTTTGGAATCATTCAGGCTTTTACCAATTACTCCCTGAAAGGTTGGATTGCTTTGGGCATCCAATATAACAGGCAGGATTGCGGCAATTATTGCCGCAATAACCTGAACGATCTGATTTCTTGTTTTCATGTTTAATTTTTAATGTTATAGATAGGTTTAGACGAATCATTCTTACCAACCCGGGTTTTGTTGAAAGTTTGCATTTTCAGTTCCATAGAGGTTGATTTCAGTCTGTGGAATTGGAAATAAAGTATCTTTTAATGCAGCAGCTGATTTGGGATTACCCAGCATGGCATGTACAGAGATTAAATAATAAGAACCCGGACCAGAATATTCAGCATCAGGAGCCCTTCTTACCAGATCAAACCAGCGTTGTGATTCCTGGATAAACTCTCTTCTTCGTTCTGTAAATACAGAATCCCTGAATTGCAACTGACTTAATCCGGAGAGATCTGCATTGTGGTTGGAATAATTACCACTACCTGTATAATTGTAACTGCTGTAGTTATTTGTTTTAAAAATATAAGCAGCGGGATTTACATATGCTCTTGCCCTTACCAAATTCGCAGCTGCATAAGCTTCAGCTGTTGGACCTCCATATAGTTCATTCAATGCTTCTGCATACAAAAGCAAAACATCGGCATATCGGATGATAGGGAAATTAACCTTTGCATTAGCACCCTGGTTAGAGAGGGTACTGGTAAAGCCTCCACTCTGATCCACAAACTTCAGGAAATTGAAAAAAGGCCAGATTACTTTTGAACTGGTTGACGCATTATTTAATGAATCATAAAAAGTAGCAGTTCTGCGCTGATCGCTTACTGTAAACAGTTTCACCACTATTGAAGAATCTGCCGGAATATCAGCGGTATAAGCTGCATTACTCCAGGTAAAAGAGCTTAGGGTATTGGTACTTGTAAATCCACCAACTGATCCATTAAACTGTGCAGAAAAAATATGCTCAATTCCATTTTTAGAACCTGGCAGGAAAATACTATTGAAATTAGGGAACAGATCATATCCATATGTTCCGTTACCTGCCAAAGCCGTACCTCCGGAAACAGTTACAGGTGTAATTGCTTTTCTGAGTTCTGTAACAGCATCGGGCCAGTCACGCAGGGTTACATATACTTTTCCCAGCAAAGCATGAGCTGCACCACTGGTAACCCTTCCCACATCAGCTCCAGTATAAGTTGCAGGTAATAAAGTTGCAGAATCCAGGTCTGCAATGATCTGTGCATATACAGAATCTTTGGGAGTTCTTGAAACCAATTTGCTTGCCTGTGCCAGATTGCTCGCTGAATGTATTACCAGGGGTACATTCCCATACATTCGTACCAGGTTGAAATAATATAATGCCCTGATAAACCTGGCTTCTCTTATCAGATTGGCTGCTGAATGTGCCGGATTCACAAACTGGGCAGAAGGGATGGTTGGAATTTCATCTATTGCAATATTGGCGGCATTAATACCCCAGTAATGTTGCGCATATATTTTATGAACACGGTCGTTGGTACTTACATATGTTGCAGTACCCAATGCCCGTACATCTGGGTTGGTATTGGATGGACTGTACACCTGATTATCACTGGTATTATCAATTAGAAGGTTCAGGTTTCTTCCATAAATAGGGAAATCATTGTTTATATCCGTACTAAGTGTGCTGTACACTGCAGTAACTGCAGAAATAGCATCAGCCTGGGTTTTATAGTAATTTCCAGTAGTGAGAGTGCCCTGCGGGCTTTCTGTTAGTTTATTACAGGAAGTAAAAATGCTTAACCCCGTAACAATTATAGCAGATATAATTATTCTATTTTTCATGAACTAATATTTAAAATGAATTAAAAAGTAATGTTTAAGCCGGCCAGAAATGTTTTAGCATTGGGATAAACTCCTAAATCAATGCCTTGTTGCAGGTTATTCTGATCATAATAATTCACTTCAGGATCCTGTCCTGTATATTTTGTAATAGTCAGCAGGTTTTGTGCTGAAACATATAATCTGATTTGTTTAGCCAGTATTTTTTTAGATATCCCAATGGGAAAATTGTATCCCAGTGTTATATTCTTTAAACGGATATAAGATCCGTCTTCTATATAGGTATCCTGTACCTGCATTACAGGTGCATTAGTAACTTTAGGAAATTTACCATTCGGATTTTTAACAGCATCAAACCTGTCCAGCAATGCTGCAGATACATTAGCAGTTGTAGTTGTTTTTTCCAGTTGTTGTTCTAACAGGTTGAAAATTTTATTCCCGAAAGAACCCTGAAACAGGAAGGAGAAATCAAAATTCTTATAATTAAATGTATTACTGAAACTTGCAGTGAACTTAGGTTGTGCACTACCCAGGTTTTGTTTATCAGTTGTAGTGATGGCAGCACCTGATATGCCTGCAGCGTGAAGATACTTTCTATCACCCACCTGTTGTGAAACCCCTGTAAGCAGTGGAGTTCCGCTGGAAATATCTGCTGCTGTTAACAAGCCTGCAGTTTTATAACCCCAGAATGTACTCACCGGAAGTCCTACTTCCACTATCACCGGCGAAACCTGTCCTGTTGGTGCAATTGGCTGGAATGATTTGCTTGGCCCCAGGCTCAATACCTTGTTTGCATTGGTGGAATACAGGATGGTTGATTTCCAGCTAAATTCTTTTGTTTTAATATTCTCTGTACTTAAAGTTAATTCCAGTCCTTTGTTTTCCAGTGTTCCGATATTTTCAGATACTGTGGTATATCCGGAAGAAAGTGGTACTAACCCAGATCCTGATACCAACAAATTGGATGTTTTTTTATAATAGACATCTGCAGTAAGATTAATCCTGTTTTTCAAAAATCCTGCATCCACACCTGCATCATACTGTGTGGTAGTTTCCCAGGTTAAATTAGAATTTTCGGGCTGTGATGGCGCTAGTCCGGATAAGCCTGTCAGGGGATTACCTAAATAAACAGAATATGGATTTAAAGTAGCCAGTGAAGAATAAGCAGGAATATTGGAATTACCCACACTTCCGGCTGTTATCCTTAATTTAAGATTGCTGACTGTTTTATCATACTTTTTCAGAAATTTTTCCTGCGAAGCATTCCAGGAAAAACCAGCTGAAGGAAAAAATCCCCATTTATTATTTGCTCCCAATACAGAAGAACCATCAAACCTACCTGTAATAGTAAAATTATACAGGTGATTATAAGAATAAGAAGCCCTGCCCAGCCAGGAATTCCTGGTTTGCTGAGACTCACCGGAACCAATTACTTTGTTGGCAGAAGCTGCCCACATATCATTATAAGTAGTGGCATCTGAAGGGAAAGATTGTCCGGCTACAAATGTATTTTTCACTTTCTGATACTGGGTTGTATACCCGCCTAATACATTCAGGAAATGATTAATTTTGAAAGTATGATCCCATGTAAGAATATTTTCATTCAGCCAGCTTTGAGAATTAATAACACCTACAGATCCGGATCCAGTAATCGTTCCGCTATTATTGCCTGCAGCTGTATAGGAAGGAGCATAAAAATTAAGATCAGTATTCAATATGTCTGCACCGAAAGTTGTTTTAAATATTAAATCATCAAGAATTTTATATTCAACAGCAAAATTTGCCAATACTCTTGTAATTTTTGATTGGTTTATTGTTGATGCAATATCATAAACAGGATTATCTGCAAATACCTGACCGTTAATGGTATTATAAGTGGAAGTGACAATTGAATTGATATAAGTTGTATTAAATGAACCATCTGCATTCTTTATCAGTTGTAACGGATTATTCAGGTACAATGATGAAAAAGAATTGGCAAAATTGATACTGTTAAAAGCAGATCCAGATAATTTATCTTCAACTGAATTGCTCCCAAAAATATTAGTAGAAACTTTTATTTTATTGGATACATTTCTTTCATAGTTTACCCTTGCAGAAAACCGGTTAAAATCAGTTCCCAGTAAAGTACCATTCTGCCCAAAATAATTACCTGAAATGCTATACCTCGATTTTTCATCCCCACCATAAATGGATAGCTGGTGATTTTGTGTGGAACCAGTTCTGATTGCAGCACCCACCCAATCACCACTTGTTCCGATAGCACCAAGTGTATCCACCACTTTTTTTGCAGAGGCCAGGCCTGCCTGAATAGAAGGAGTTGCACTGTATAAATCATCAAAATAACTTGCCCATTGCGGCCCGTTCAGTATACCTACTTTTTTAGTAACATCCTGTGTACCAAATGAAGTACTGTATGAAATATTACTGGTTCCTTTAGTTCCTTTTTTGGTTGTAACTATTACCACACCATTGGCACCTCGTGACCCATAGATGGCGGTTGCAGAAGCATCTTTTAAGACATCAATGGATTCGATATCTGATGGATTAATGGTGGATAATGCATTGGTGGAAGTACCCGTTACAGCTGTACCTGCCGCCGGAGAAAGGTTTGTCAGGCTGTTATCATTATAATAGATAAAGCCATCAATTACATATAAAGGGTCATTTCCAAAACTGAGTGAATTACCGCCTCTGATTCTGATACTGGCAGTAGATCCTGGTTGCGCTGAACTTTGTGTTACAGTAACACCAGCCACAGCTCCCTGTAACAGGTTATCAAAAGAAGATGATACCTGGTTCAGGTTTTCTTTGGGCACTGATGCAACAGAACCGGTTACATCTTTCCTGCGTTGAGTACCATAACCCACCACTACCACATCGTTCAGATTAGAAGCATTTTCTGTGAGGGCTATCTGTATATTAGAAGTTGTGGCGTAAATCTCTCTGGATTGATAACCAACATAATTGATTTCATAAGTTACCGGCAGTTTCTGACCGGTTAAAAAATAAAATTCTCCTTTATTATTGGTAACCACCTGGTGAGTGGTTCCTTTAATATGAATGACTGCCCCATTTAAAGGGGTTTTAAATTTTGCATCAAAGACTTTTCCGCTCAATGATATATTGTTTTGCCTTATATTTTGTACCTGATCATTATTTTGTGCAAAAACAAAATAAGGGGCTAGTCCAATGATAATCAGTACTAAGATTCTTTTCATTTAATTACATTTGTGTTAGGTATAAGAAATAAGGTGCCGTTTAGCGTTTTTTTACCGCTATTCAAATCACACCGCCTTGTTTTATCCGGCCAAAACTGTTACAGCAGTTTTGGCTTTTTTGTATTTAAGTTTATTCAGGGCCAGCTTTGTTTTTGACTTGCTTGTTCATGTCTTGCAATTAGATTAGTGATGTTATTAAAATGTTTGATTTTGAATATTTATAATTGACACCTGTGGCAAAGTGCAATCAAAAGTGGGAAAAAGAATCAGGGAAATATTAACAACAACAGCAGCAGTTGAAATCATACATAAAACGTGTATGATTTTTTTTAAGTAGTAATTCAGATAAAAAGAATGCTGACATTTTACGATTGCGTTTGTTAATCTTGATGTATTAAGAATGTTATTTTAATACGCTGCAAAATTAAGGGGTAGTAATTAATCCACCAAATTTGTAGGGTTATATTTTAAAACTTCCAAAATCTTCTACCAGCAGTTATATCTCTGTAATTCAAAAACATTCTAACAGAAATTTCAAATGGTTGCCAATTGCTGAAATATGATAATTTATTTTCTGTTTTTTTTAAGAAATTATACCCTTCATTAAATTAACTCTATTATTTTTACTATCTTTTATTAAGTTTTTTTGCTAAATACCCCAACCGAATTGCTGCCTAAATTATATATATGAAAAAAAACAAACCGTTGAACAGAAGGGATTTTCTGAAAACCACTTCACTTGCCTCAGCTTTTTTTATTGTGCCCCGTTTTGTATTAGGGCGAGGATTTATTGCCCCCAGTGACAGGATTAATCTTGGTTTTATTGGTTGCGGCAAGCAAAGCAACGGACTACAGCAATATTTTTTAAATACCGGGCAGGTGCAGTTTGTGGGTGCCAGTGATGTATATAAGGCCAAAATGGATCGTTTTATTATTAACTTAAATAAAACCAATATTGCAAAAGGATTGCCCGCTACCAACAGTTGCCTTCCTTATCCGGATTTCAGAGAATTATTACACCGTAAAGAAGTGGATGCGGTGATTATTGCTGTGCCTGACCACTGGCATAGTGTAATAGCCGTAAAAGCCTGTGAGGCTGGTAAAGACGTGTACTGTGAAAAACCCCTTTCTAAAACGGTTGCTGAAGGCAGGGCCATGGTGAATGCTGCCAGAAAATACAACCGGGTATTTCAAACCGGAAGCATGCAGCGCTCCTGGCCGGAGTTCAGACAGGCAGTTGAGTTGGTAAGAAATGGGTATATCGGGGAAATTACTAAAGTAGTGGTGAATATTGATGGCCCACCAAAGCAATTTGACCTGGCTGCAGAATCTGTTCCGGATGGACTGGACTGGAAATTCTGGTTAGGACCAAATACAACTCAAAGGCCTTATAATAAAATGCTGGCTCCTAACCTGGCTTTTGAATCAGAAATATGGCCGCAATGGAGGGCTTATGATGAATTTGGAGGAGGCGGAATGACAGATTGGGGTGCCCATATGTTTGATATTGCCCAGTGGGGATTGAATATGGATAACAGCGGCCCTGTAAAAATAATTCCACCTGCTGCAGGACAAAACCAGGGATTACTCTTTGAATACAGTAATGGCATCCAAATGATTCATCAGAATAATCCGGGTGCTGCCCCTTCTTGCCAGTTTACGGGTACTAAGGGATCTGTATTGGTACAGAGGGGATTATTGACTACCAACCCTGTTTCTTTAAAAGAAAAGATTATCTGGGAAAATGAACAGCATGTGTATCTGAGTACCAATCATTACCAGGATTTTATCAATGCCTTACACAGCAGAAAAATGCCTGTTTGTGATGTGGAAACTGGCCATCGTACTGCAACTGTATGCAATATTGGCAATATTGGGTACCAATTACGCCGGACTTTACAATGGAATCCGTTAACAGAAAAGTTTATTGCAGACCGGGAAGCAGACAAATTACTTAAAAGGCCCATGCACCATCAATGGAGCATTGATAAATATTATACGACCTAACCTTTACTGCTGATTCGTTAATTTAAGCGTAACTTTATACCGAAGATTTAATTGTTCTTTGAGCTGACAGGACTTATCAATTTTACAGCATTAAAACGCTTTTATGAAAACGAATAAAGCAAAAAAAGTGCTAATTGCGCTTGACTATGACCCTACCGCACAAAAAGTGGCAGAAAATGGCTTTGCATTTGCAACCTCAATGGGAGCCGAAGTGACTTTACTGCATGTTATAGCCGATCCGGAATACTACTCTTTATCTCAGTATAATCCAATTATGGGATTCACCGGTTATGTTGATATAGGGCCCCTGCAGCTGGATGTAATTGCTGATTTAAAAAAAGCATCCCAACTGTTTCTGAATCAATCCAAACATCATCTCGGGGATGAACATATTAAAACCCTTTTAAAAGAAGGCGGTTTCTCTGACTGTATTCTGGAAGCTGCAAAAGAAATTCATGCTGATTGTATTGTGATGGGTTCTCATAGCCGGAGATGGCTGGAAAATATAGTAATGGGTAATGTAACTGAAAAAGTTTTACGCCATACCACTATTCCGGTAATTATCATTCCAACAAAAAAGTAAAAAAGGGATATGCCATTTATTGATTATTACCAAGCATTGGGAGTTCCAAAGAATGCTTCTTCAGATGATATTAAAAAAGCTTACCGGAAATTAGCAAGAAAACTGCATCCGGATCTGAATCCGAATGACAAAGATGCCCATAAAAAGTTTCAGCAGATCAATGAAGCCAATGAAGTACTGAGCGATCCGGAAAAAAGGAAAAAGTATGACCAGTATGGTGAAAACTGGAAGCACGGGGAAGAATATGAAAAAGCACAACAGACTCATGGCAGGTCTGCAAATAATGGTGGACAGCAATATTCCGGCGACTTTAATGAATCGGATTTTTCAGACTTTTTTGGTTCCATGTTTGGTGGTTCTGGCGGCAGCCGGAGACAAACAAAATTTAAAGGGCAGGATTTTAACAGTGAGCTTGAAATTCCTTTAAAAGAAGCATACTCCACTCATCAGCGTACTTTAAACATTAACAATAAGCAGGTTCGAATTACCATTCCGGCAGGAATTGAAAACGGACAAACCATTAAATTAAAAGGGTACGGCGGCAAAGGGGTAAATGGTGGCCCTGATGGGGATTTATATATTACTTTCTCCATTCCCAATCATCCTCATTTTAAAAGACTGGGTAATGATCTTTATGCTACCGTGCCTCTTGATTTGTATACAGCCATCCTGGGCGGAGAAAAAGTGGTGGATACGCTAAATGGCAAGATCAAACTGGTAATTAAGCCCTTAACCCAGAATGGAATCAAAACCAGATTAAAAGGGAAAGGCTTTCCTGTGTATAAGAAAGAAGGAGAATTCGGAGATCTATATGTTACATACGACATCCATATTCCCACTCATTTAACAGAAAAACAAAAGGAATTATTTAAAGAACTTCAACAGCTATCTCAATAAAAATTATTTATATGGACATGCAGGAATTTATACCCATAGATATTTTTTGCCGCCAGTACGGGATTGAAATTTCAGTGATCAGTTCTTTACAGGATTACGGATTACTGGAAATTTCAAGTATAAATGAAACAGCCTACCTGCCTGTTCATCAGATAGCAGATGCAGAGCGTTTGGTTCACTTGCATGAGGACCTTGCAATAAATATAGAGGGCATTGATGTCATCTCCCATTTATTGCAACGTATCCAAAGCATGCAGTCTGAAATCCAGTCCCTGAAAAACAGGCTTAGGCTGTATGAATCCATTTAACACTATTCTTTAATCTGCATTTCGTGGGTCTGTTGTCATTTTCAGTTCATACTCCTGCGGAGGGGTAGCCCCTTTTAAATTCTGAATAAAATAATCCCACCGACGGCGCATCATGTACGGTGAATATTTTCCATATCCATGCGGACTATTAGGGAATACCACCAGGTCAAAATTCTTATTGGCCTTAATCAATGCATCCACCACCAGCATCGTATTACCAGGGGGTACATTATCATCCATCAATCCATGCGCCAATAACAACTTCCCTTTCAGGTTTTTGGCATATACCTGATTGGCTTGTGACTCATAATTCGATTTTCCATCTGCCTGTATATACTCCAGTCCATTATACCTTTCACCCCAGTCATCTTCATAATTCCTGTTCTCATGATTGCCAGATTCTGAAATCCCTACTTTAAAGAAATCAGGGTAACGGAACATGGCAGCTGCAGTGGCAAAGCCACCACCGGAATGCCCCCATATGCCTACACGGCTTGTATCCATATAAGTATATTGCTTTGCCAGCTGGCGGATACCTGCAATCTGGTCGGGCAAGGTATTTTCGGCCATATTACCATAACTCATATCATGAAAGCTTTTAGACCTGAGGGGATTACTGCTGCCTTCAATTTCCACTACAATAAATCCGAGTTCAGCAAGGGATTGGTTATCGCCTCTGGAAGCCACAAATGACCAGCTGCCCACACTGCCTCCCTGCGGGCCGGGATAGATATAATCAATAACCGGGTATTTTACATTAGGGTCTGCATGAGTAGGTGTAAATAGTAAACCATAGAGGTCAGTCTGCCCATCATGTGCTTTTACAGTTATAGGAATAGCTGGCTTCCATCCGGTTGCCACCAGCCTGGAAATATCCGTTTTTTGAACAGTACTGATCAGTTTCCCTTCCATATTCCGCAATACTGTTACCGGTGCTACATCAGGTTGTGAATAACTATCAATAAAATAACTGCCGGAAGGAGATAAACTCACCTGGTGGTTACCGGTTTCCGGAGTTAAGAGCGTTAAATGCCTGCCATCAAAATCTACCTTATAGAAACTTGTGAAATAAGGATTAACAGTTTGACTACCATCTGCCAGAAAATACAATTGCCGCTTTTTTTCATCTACTTTCAGTAAGCGTGTAATGGTAAAATCTCCCTTAGTAATCTGGTTTTTCAGCTTGCCGGTATTGGCATCATATAAATACAGGTGACCATAATTATCCCTTTCAGAAAACCAGATCAGTTCATTGGAGGCTGCCAGGTATCTCCAGTTAATACTACCCTGACCTGATTCAAACTGCGTGGCTACAGTTTCTTCAAAAACTTCACGAACAGCACCAGTCAGTGCATTTGCAATACGTACTTTTTCCTGCTTATGATCGCGGGAAGTAGACACAAAAGCCAGTTCAGAACCATCCGCTTTCCAGTCCACATCATCAAAAGTTCCCCCGCTTGAAATATCATCACTTAAAGTAGCCCTGTGAGGGTCTGGCGGGACCTGCAAAGTAATTACAGAAGGCGTATCTACATTGATAATCACCCGCTGTATGGTAATAATATCTTTATCACCCGGCAACGGATATTTCCAGGCTTTCAATTCAGGGTGCCCAACATTGGTGGTAACCAGGTACATATCCCCTGCTTTACGCTGATCCTGTTTAAATGTGGCAATTTTACGACTGTCAGGCGACCATAATACTATTGCAGCATCACTATGTTTCCAGCCTGCATTATCAGTGGCATAGCCAAAATCCTTAATACCGTCTGTTGTAAGTTGTTTCAGTTGCCCGCTGGCAATATCTTTCACCCATAAATTATAGTCCTTAATAAAAACAGCACGCTTGCCATCAGGAGAAAGTACCTCATTTCCCATACCTCTTCTGTCAGAAGGGGGTGCTGTTTTCTTAGGAATTTCCTTACAGGTATTGTCTGTTAAACTATATTCCCATTGTTTACCGCTTGCCAGAAAACTGACAGACTGTTCATTATTTATAAAGCTAAACGACTGAAAGGGTAAATGGCTTGCAGCGTAAGTTTTACCGGTAACAGCAGATAAAGCTGCAGCCAGTTTAATTGGGTCAAATGGCGCACTCAGTTTACCGGTGGTTGCATTCACCAGGATAAATTCACTGCCATTGGCATTCAGGTCGCGAAACCAAAACCTGTCACCAGATATCCAGTTTGGCCTGAAAGGCGAATGGTCAATATACTGAGCGGTATTATATCCCATAAAGCTTTCCGCTTGTGCATAATCCTTTGCTGTGAGTACCTGCTGCTGACTATGGGCAGCTAAAAAACAGGAACCAGTTACCAGTGTAATCAGTAATTTGTTCATGGTGTTTTAATTATATGAAGAAAATTATCCGGCAATTTAAATAAATAGTTCGATAACTCTTATCCAATATGCAATAACAATTGCATTAAAAATGGCTAAGTTTACAATAATAACCTGCCACATGAAAAGAAGTCATTTTATCAGGCTCTCAGCAAGTGCAACAGCTGCAATTGTATTTAGCAGGCTCACTTCAATTGCAGCCAATACTATACAACTAATCAACATGCCCGATTCGATCAATGCAAAATCGGGGGCAGAACAATTTCAACTCTCCCTTTCCAATGGTATCTATACTTATGCAGACATAGAAGTTAAACTTATACAGCGAAAAGATGCTTTAGCGGTATATATCAGTTCCCCTACCAGGCAATTAAATGCCATTACACTGCATTGGAAATATTCATTTTCTCCTGCCAGCCTTATACTGGGCGATCAACTGGAACGCTCTTATGGCGACCTGTGCTGGCAGTCTTACAACAGCCCGGTAAATCATCCCTGGTATATATTGCTGAATGATGGAGAGCAAACAGCATGCTTTGGTGTAAAAACAGGATGCAGTAGCTTATGTAGCTGGACCATACACAAAGAGGGAATTGCTTTAACACTTGATGTAAGTTCCGGAGGAGTGGGTGTACAACTTGGGCAACGGCTATTACACGCTGCTGACATTGTTACCATGCAAAGTAACAGTACAGAAACCGCATTTGCAGCGGCACAACGTTTTTGTAAACGCATGTGTCCTCATCCCAGATTACCCAAACAACCGGTATATGGCATTAACGATTGGTATTTTGCATATGGGAATAATTCTTCCGCACTGATTAAAGAAATTACAGCTTTAATGACCGGATTGGCAACCGATTCCAAAAACCGACCTTTTTCGGTAATTGATGCAGGCTGGGCAACTTATTCGCCTTTACTGCCTGATGATGGTGGTTTTATGGAAGATTTTTCAAAGCCTAATGCAAAGTTTAAGGATATGGCCACCCTGGCAGATGACATCAAAAAACTAGGTATGCGGCCGGGACTATGGACCAGGCCCTTATGTGCCAGACATGATGAAAAAGCCAGTTTATTATTACCTTCTATACCTGGGCGTGACGATCCCAGACAACCAATACTTGACCCTACCATTCCTGAGAATATAGATCGGGTTACATTTAATATCTCCACCTATAAAAAATGGGGTTACCAACTGGTAAAACATGATTACAGCACATATGATATATTAGCCCAATGGGGAATTCAGATGAAAAATAATCTAACCACACCAGGTTGGAGATTCTATAATAATACCAAAACCACTGCCGAAGTGATGAATGAATTATATAGTGCTATAAGGAAAGCAGCAGGTGATATGTACATTATCGGATGTAACACAGTAAGCCATCTTTCTGCCGGTATATTTGAACTCAATCGTATCGGAGATGACACCAGCGGCAAAGAATGGGAACGCACCCGTAAAATGGGGGTTAATACCTTAGGTTTCAGAATACCGCAGCACAATACCTTTTATGCCACAGATGCAGATTGTATAGGCCTCACCAACGATATCCCCTGGACTAAAAACAAGCAATGGATGCAACTGGTTGCTGAAAGCGGAACACCTTTGTTTATTTCACCAGATCCAAAGGCTTTGGGAAGGGAACAGCAATCCTTTATCAAAGATTGCTTTGCAAAAGCCGCTACTGTGCAGCCAATAGGTGAACCGCTGGACTGGATGACAAATAACCAGCCTGCCAAATGGAAATTAAATGGCAGGCAGGTAGATTTTGACTGGGGGTAATGAAATATTTTCTATTAAAACTATTACTCAACTTTTAAGAGTTGAACATTGTGTGTTTTAGGTTTATTGGCGGAATAGATTGCATTGATCAAAACTGTTTGTTCGGCTTCCCAGGCATTCCGCAAAGTCTTGTATTGCGCTTTCGTATACAATTCCCTGTTGCCACCGAAAAAAAACTGGGTACTGTATTTATTTACTGTATCCATTGCTGCTTTATTGTCCGCAAATAATAATCCTTTTTCTTTTAATAAATTAAATTCCATCCATGCATACATCCTGCCCCTTCTTTCCAATTCCCATCTTTCTTCATTTAACAGCATGATTTGCAGGGCCTGCTGGTATTCAGGAGTATATATTTGTTCCGCCAGGTTAATACCTGATGAAAGTTCCTTTGCACTCCAATTACTAATAACCTGGCCATCCATACTTAATTGATAAGTGCCAGGTTTCAATCCTGTTACTTTTAATATTTCCTGATTAAACTCATTATTAAATGGAACAAGTTTTAATCCGTCTGATTGTGCTTTATTTTGATAAGCCCCTCTTGGAATAGTATCTGCAGGATAGGGCAATGAATATGCCAGATAATTAAACGATACAATATTACCTTTTACTGAAATGTTACTTATTTTACAATTGATTTCTTTAACAGCTTTTTTATTATTTACATCAATTGAAAAGTTAGCCACAGGTAAATTGTCCAGTCTTTGTGCTTTTAAAAACAGGTATGCCATTACCATATGTCCATTATTATCCGGATGTATCCGGTCGTTGGGTTCCAGACTGAATAATGAATCTTTTAACTGCCCCTGCCTGTTGATTTCAAGCATGGGATGATCAAAGTCAACATATTCCCAACCATTCTTTTTAGCAATTGCTTCCTGATAGTCTATCAATGCTTCAAAAGCTTTACTTTTTCCTGGAAAGTAATTTTGTTTATTGCTCTTTGTTGTTTCATCATAAGGAGAGCCTAAAATAAATACCTTTCTGAATTCATCATGTTGTTTAAGCAACTTATCAAGTGCCTGATAATGTTGCATAGCAATTTTCACTACAGCTTCTTGCAATGTATCGGCCTGAGCCCTGTTCCATTCCCAATATTTAGTGTCATTCATACCCCAGGTGAGTGTCATTACTGTGGGTCTCAAAGGAATAATCTCATAGTTGAACCTGTCTGCCATCTGTTTAACATTATCACCACCAATACCCACATTAAAACAACGGATATTCCTGTTGGGAAAATGTGTCATATAGTATAACCAGATATAAGAATGATAACGCCCTCCATCTGTAATACTGTTCCCTAAAAAAGCAACTCTTTCCCCATCCTGAAATTGTTTAATGGATTGAGCTTTCACCTGAGTATTTAATGCCAGTCCAATCATTAACAAGAGGACCAGCTTTCTGTTTAACTGCATACAATTTAATTTATTTATAATATTTTATATTGAAAACCTGAAGGATTTACTTGTATTCTTTCTGTAATCTATTTATCAACAATTTTCGCATTTTTATATGTGTAAACTGACCAAAATAATCCTCCTACTCCTATAAAAAAGATGAGAACTGAGATGAGTTCTGCCTGACTAAAATGGAAATGCCCAATTTCAAATCTGGGATTTATACGGATACCTTCTATAAGAAAACGTTCAGCACCGTTCATGATGGCATAGATCGAGAAAATCAACCCTGGTATTTTAATTTTAGGACGCAATAACCATAATATTAAAAACAGACTGATGCATATGACTGCTTCATAAAAAGATGTAGGGTATACAGGATAAATCAATTCATTACAATACCTTCCGGTACAACCTTCAATAAACCTGCCCTGATAAGCAACATTGTGTGGAAAATTAAAAGACCAGACCCAGTCCGGAAACATTAATAAATAATTGGGCCTGGGCTTCAGGTTAATAATACCCCAATCTCCATCTCCTGAAAGCTGACAGCCTATTCTTCCGATACCGTATGCCAGCATCATGCCCGGGCTACCAATATCTGCAGCATTTTTAAATGTAATTCCCTTTGACATGAGTATATACAAATAAGTTAAAGCACCAAATATCAATCCACCATAAAAAGCCAATCCATTATATGCAAAAATGCCTTTAAAATTATTCCATGATTGCCAGTCAAACCGCTCCAGCTTAGCCAACAAAATAGCCCCAAGAAAACCATATACTCCACACCAAAATAACAATTTGTCCATTAATTGATAAGGATGCACCAGTTCTACTATATTCCCGGGTTTTATTGGATCCAAACTCCTTTGCTTTAAAAAGTAGCCGCACCCTGCTAAAATCATGCTAATTATAGCAGTGATCCAATTTCCTTCTATAGAAAAAATAAAAAATTGAGGATTGATCAGAAACTGATGAAAATTAAAAACACAATACCCTAGTTTATACCCAATTAAGAATCCAGATATTCCTGATAGTAATATGTTTTTAAAATTGCTTAAGCCCCCAACCTTCCTAATTCGGGTAAAAGGAAATATGATCTGAAGATTTTCTTTTCTTTTAAACTCAATTGTAAAAGTCCAATAGGCAGCACAAAATGCAAGCAACATAAAAAATCCATAAGTAGGAATTTCGATAGGTATTGATTTTCCAGTGAAATATTGAATCAAATAAGAAAAAGTTGGAAACATCTTGAATATTTAATTAATTTAAAAATTCAGGGGCTTACTGATTATATACTATTAACCCCTACCCCAGTTTAAATTTGGCTTGCTTCCCATAAATAATTCAAGCATTCCTCCATTCATCAGATCGTAGTGATCCAGATAACATCTGTTATATGCTTTACCGTTTAATATGGCATGTTGAATATAAACATTCTGTTTACTATTATTGACAGTTTTTATTGTAAAATATTTTCCTTTACTATAAACCGTATCCAGTTTTATGGTAGCCGATTTATAAACCGGACTTGTGATTTCATATCGTGTATCCCCCGGACAAATTGGATGTATTCCTATAGAAGCTAAAATATACCATGCAGACATTTGTCCAACGTCTTCATTTCCAACCAACCCCTCAACTGAATTATTATAGGCTCTATCACAAATTGCTCTTGTCCATTTTTGAGTTAAATAAGGAACGCCTAATCGGTTAAATATAAAAGCCACATGGTGTACCGGTTCATTTGCATGATTATAATAGTCATTCCACATCATGTTTTGAGGAACTTTTTCAAAAAACAGGATCAGGTCTTTTATTACTTTCTCTTTTCCTCCCATTAAATCAACCATCCCATCGATATCCTGCGGAACAAACCAGCCCTGTTGATATGGATTGCTTTCGATGGTTCCATAGCCCTGTTTTAGCCTGCCTTCCGGTGGCCAAACCTCCCATGTTCCATCTGATTTTCTTGGCCTGAACCAATTCACTTCTTTGTCAAACACATTTCGATAATACTGACCTCTTTTTGCATAATATGCTTCATCTGCAGTTTTTTTTAACCCTTTTGCAATTCTGGAAACACACCAATCAAAATAAGCATATTCCAATGTCCTGGATATACTCAAAGTATCCGCTGTATATCCATAAGATCTATTGCCAAACAGCCGGACAGAATTGACTGCTAAATCATACGCCTTATTCAAATCAAAATTACGGATACCTTTAACATATGCATCCGCAATAACAGAAACAGCAGGGTTTCCAATCATGCATCCACTATAAGCATTTAAAAATTCCCATCGTTCTAAGTAACTTTTATTCTTTTCACCAGCAAGCGTAATCAGAGAATTTATCATATCACTCACTAATGAAGGATTGATAATTGTTTGAAGAGGCATTTGACTTCTGAAAACATCCCACCCACTAAAAATGGTTCTTTTAGTAAATTTTTTATTTTGATGGATTTTCAAGTCTCCTCCCGGATAATTCCCATCCACATCCTCAAAAATTCGAGGATCAATCATGGTATGATATAATGAAGTATAAAATACTATTTTCTGATCTTTTGATCCACCATTAATTTGAATTTTTGACAATGCAGTATTCCATAAATCTCTTGCCTGCTGATGTACTTTATTAAAATTCCAATCCTGAATTTCGGTTAACAAATTATTTTTTGCTCCTTCAATACTAACAAATGAAATTCCGGCTTTCAATAAAACCTGTTCATTTTTATTCGTTGTAAATTCACTGTAAAATCCAACATGTTTTCCTTCTTGATGAGTAACACTTTCCAATATTTTTGCAGCTCTTATTTTATCCTGGTATTTACTGCTTTCCACATCTTCTCTTTTTCTTTCCAAATTATCAGGAATATCAGCACTCCAAACCCCAAATTTTTTAAATGGCTTACTAAACTCTGCATAAAAAAAGACAGTATAATCTGCATTTCCATCACCATTTCCCCATCCACCGCCATCAGGTGTACACTTCATCCATCCCTGAATCGTGTTTCCATTAACTACTTCAACATCCTGTAAAACAGATGTACCGCCTACTCTTCTGGCTAAATCAATCTGAATCCGCGACTGATCCCCCTCAGGAAAAGTAAATCGTAATATACCACTGTGAGGGGCAGCTGTCATTTCAGCTTTTATCTGATATTTGGTTAAAAAAGCAGTATAATAACCAGCAGATGCTTTTTCAGTTCTTTTATCATAGCTAGATCGGTATCCTGAATCTGAACTATTTTCTTTTCCGGCAGTTGTTTTTATTTTGCCACAAGTAGGCATAACTAAAAAATTTCCCAAATCTCCATACCACCCTACTCCACTCATCTGTGTAAATGCAAAACCTTCAATACTTTTATGTTCATAACTATAACCAGAACCATTATCTCCACCTGTTATTGTATTCGGGCTTACCTGAACCAAACCGTAAGGCGTACATGCCCCTGGAAATGTTTTTCCTAATCCATGATAAATCCCAGCGGCGCCTTCATTAGTACTTGCACCAATGAATGGGTTAATATAATCACATAATTGCAGTTCTTTTTGTGCAGTGGAATACACACAAATGAAACATAAAATAATAAATTGAAGGAAGTATGTAAATCTTTTCACTAAACTAATTTTTAAATAACTTAATCAATCAGTAAATAACTAATTATTCATTAAATTAACTCGATTTTTCAAAACTTTCAATGCCTTACTGATATGCTTTTCTACCGTACTTACAGAAATATTCAACGCTCCAGAAATATCTTTGTAAGAATACGCTTCTTCCCGGCTTAATAGAAATACCCGTTTGCATTTTTCTGGCAGTTGTTTAATTGACTGATTAATAGACATTTCTAATTCCTTGTGTTCGCAGCTGCTGCCAATTTCACTTCTCTCAAAATCTTTTGAATGCATATTTTTCAGGAAATTTCTTCTGACAGTTTGAGAACGATACTCATTCATAACTTTAAACTTTAATGCCTGACATAAATAAGCCTTTAAAGAAACAGAAAGTTCGATAGTATGCCTCCTTATAAAAAGACTTATAAATATTTCCTGAACAATATCCTCAGCTTTTTCACGGGATTGTAAAGTTTTGTAAGCATTATCAAGCAAAAAAGCCCAATATCGTTTAAATAGTTCCTCAAAAGCTTTTTTATCATCCTGCTTAACATGATTAAATAGTTCCTCATCAGAAAACCAACAATAATAATCTGTATTTACTATCATGGACAACCGTTATTAATGTTTACAATAAAAGATTCTGTCAATAATAACATTAGAACTGATAAGAATCTTTTGCTTCAAAATGGCATTAAATTGAACAATGCAAAATGACTCAATTAATTTTTTAAATGTTAATGTTTTTGTTTCATTTTTTTCCTGATTTGTCTCAAATATTTAACATTTTATATGCCCTTAGTGAGACTCAACGATAAATAGTCATAAACTACTAAACTTTGAAACGATTGTCGGTTATACTAATTTGAACAGATTAGCACTAATTACAGATACTGAATAATCAAAAAATCCAATGCTGAAATAATCCGGTTAAAAATACTATTCAAATCTCAAAGATGCTTTTCAGTACTTTTGCAGTATGCTGAGTCAATTGAAAATAATTTTTTTTTCATGCTTTATTCTATTCATAATCTTAACAGGTAATCTTTCATTTTGCCAACCGTTTTATTTCAGTCATTATCAGGTTGAAAATGGATTATCCAACAATGCAGTAATGTGCAGTTTACAGGACCAAAATGGCTTTATGTGGTTTGGAACCAGGGATGGGCTCAACAGATTTGATGGGGTTTCTTTTAAAATATTCCGAAATAATCCTAATAATCCTTCAAGTATCGGATGTAATGCAATTGAAAGCCTTTATGAAGATAAAAATAAACGACTGTGGATAGGTACCGAAAAGGGAATTTTTCTTTATGATAGTCAGAAAGAAAGATTTGCTCAACTTAAAATTGCAGGGAACACTTCCATCAGAACCTTAAAAGTAATAGACTCAAATATCTGGTTTATTTCGTTATATACATTGTATTGCTATAACGAAAAGAATGGCCACCTGAAAAGATTTAAAATCAATAAAGAAGTAACTTCCTTTTGTTTAACTAAAAACAATACTTTATGGGTCTCTACTTCTGCTGGTTTTATTGCAAAATATAATGAGTCTTCTGACTCATTTACAGAATTCAATATATTTTACAGATCTCCAAATGCAGAATCAAGGGATGTAGAATCCATTTTTGATACTGGCTCTGGATTATTATTAATCGGGACTTTAAATCAGGGTTTAAAATCCTTTAATACAGAAACTTTAAAATATAAAGACATACTCTCTTTTAATCCTGATAAATCTGAAATAATTGTCAGACAAATATTGCCAGTTTCTGCTTTTGAATACTGGATTGCAACTCAATCAGGTATTTATATTCTAAATATCCAAACAGGTCAATATTTCAATTTGAAAAAAGAATTCAATAACCCA
>Ga0364867_10226_pt1 | contig 35825 bp, 29 predicted proteins | sample ExccelAu500001D4_3_FD_206915 | JGI IMG/M metagenome (GOLD analysis project Ga0364867, IMG submission 206915) | Enriched cells from Trout Bog Lake Hypolimnion, Wisconsin, USA - BchlTB.Aug13.5000.01.D4 | ecosystem: Environmental > Aquatic > Freshwater > Lake > Hypolimnion/Profundal zone | place... | reverse complement strand
CAAATGAATAAACAATGAGATATATTCCGCCGGCTTTTTCGATTTCTGATTGATATTTTGCCTGGGCGGGGCTCTGGCGGTCGTGGCCCCATTTGATTTCGATTTTGACTGATTTACCCTGGATGGTGGCGGAGATATCGGCGGAGCCTTTGGTCATGGCTGAGGGGATGTATTTGGCTGAGCCGATAGTTTTGCGGTGGCCGAGGATGTCGGTGTAGGTTTTGCGGGTGTTGATGATGCGGCCGGTGACTGAAATGCGTTCGGCCTGGCCACCGGTGAGGCGAATGAATTTGATAACGGCATTGGTGAGTTCGTTAGCTGAGTTGGCTTTGATGGGTTTGCAATAAAGGAGTTCCGGAGGGATCTCAGGATACCGTTTCTTTTTGTCGAGCCGGTTCATTTCGTTGAGGATCTGGATCGGGGTTGGCATATTTACTCACATTCTAACAAAGGTGAATTTTCTTGTGATTGGCTTAACTTGTTGATATTTATTTGCTTATCTGGTTTCTCACAATCTCACGGATTTTTGGCCGAACCTTATTATATTTTTTTATTTACTTATTGTATTATAATCCTTATAGATTACTATTATTATTTATTTTTTGTAAGAAAATAATATAATATATTAATATACAGATATTTATATCCTCACAAAATATCTCACAAAAATTTCTTTCATCCTCTTGATTCGTGAGGATGTGAGGTTATTAAAACGGGAGCTCATCGGCTGGGCTTTTAAGATTATCTTTATTCAACATGGTTTTCTTTATGAGATAAGGTCGTCCTGTTTTAGGTGGATCGTTGACAAATGGGTTGAAATAGATTGATTCAGATGTAGGAGTGAGGTTGAACTCATTCTTAAGAACGGTCCTGATATAGGGTAACTCGACCCTGGGATCGCCGGCAAAGAATTTACTTTTGATGGATTTGACGTCGGCATAGAATTCATCCTGGCCCCGGAGCTCATTCAGGAACAAATCCTCAAACAACATGACCATGGATTTATAAAGGATTGATTTTGATTCGATTTTGACGTTGAGGAGGGAATTATTGGACAATTCGGCGGGGGTGAACCCGGAACGGTCCCTGGAGAAGTCGACCGGGGGAAGGGTGGTCAGATAATGCAGGAATGCCGGGATTTCTTTTACCATATCGGCTTCGATGTTGTGGTTAGTGATGGTGGGTATGGTGACTTTACGGATGAAAAACCTGATCTCTTCTTCGTCGATGCGGGCAAACTTGTCTTCATTATTGGAGGTGAGGATAATCTTTCCGAAGAATGGCATGCGGTACTGGCTGACGAATTTCTGGTTAACGGATATAAATTTTTGTGTGGCCAGGGACTTGACCTTCTCGACGGTGATGGATTTTTCAATGAGGGTTTCCTCGACGGCTATGATATTGCTGCTGGCATAGGTAGAATTGAAGCCATTGATGAGATCGTCGGGGGATATGATGGCCATGTTATCGCCAAATATCATGCTGAGCCAGTTCACGAAGGTGGTCTTGCCGGTTTGCCGTTCACGGCTGACCATAACCAGGATGGGCATGAGGCGATCGGGATGGAGATACAGGATCTGCAGATACCGGAGTCCGAGCTCATATTGTTCGCCGAAAATATGACGGATCAGGATTTCGGTCCAATCCCAGGTACCGGTCGAGGGTTTATGAGGAAACGGGCGATACAGGTTATAGCAGTTGTTTACGATGGGTGAGAAATTCAGGTTGTCGGGAAGGATGGTAAAATCATCAAAATGGGCGATCCTGTCCAGAATAGTCTTACCATGATCCTGTTTGATGGCTTCCAGCTTCCAGGGTTTGAGTTCAGTGCGGATGATGCCGAAACGGTCGGTCTTGCGGATCTTCTTGAAGTAATCCACCCCGATCCGGATATACGGCACTTCCTCATCAAAATACTTCTGCTGGATCCAGGAGATGGCTGCACTATAGGAATCCTGGAATCTTAACCTGACGAGGATCTGGAAAGGAGTGTAATAACAATCGTTGAGGAAAGGCGCTGCGGATGAGCTGAACACATACAGGGCGTTATGCTTCTTACCCCAGGTGGCTGAATGTTCATTGCCCTGCTTGCCGGGACGTTTCCAGAATTCAATGCCCTCGGTTTCGTCGGTGCGCAATTTTACCCAGCCTTTTTCCTCGAGAAGCTTCCTTGCATAGGCGGAGCAGTTCCAGTTAAAATAGCTGACGGGGTCGGTGTTGTCGAAGGGAAGGGCATGAGGAAGATCGTTAGGAAGGGCGTTAGGAAGATCGTGGGTGAAGGTTTTGGCGATGGTTATCAGGTAGTTGCGTTCGTCATGGGTGATTGTTGGAATGGAGTTGATTGATCCGCTGATCATGGTGTAGTTTGGAGAAGGGTAAACCACGGTATAGCCTCCTTCGCCCCGGGTTTCGATCATGGATTCTCCGGAAGGCCAGTTTGCCAGTTTGCGATTGCCGTCATAAATGCCGGTCTCGTACCGATAGAGTATATGATATCCGCCCCGCGGGGAACGCTCGATGGGCGGGTCATACCGGGACATGATGCACCTCACGCCTTCATCGGAAATAAACCGGTTATAAATTGCATCGATATCCTTTTCATGTGCATCGAAATCCATAACCTCCAGTCCGCCCGAAACAGAGCCGGAAATCACGGCTAATCCCCAAGCATTTGAAAACAGCCTGTCGCAATCCTCAAAATCGGGCAGGACCTTCTGATACTTTTCCCATTTCAGCGTTGCTCGTTTATCGGAACCTACCGGGATGACCGACAATCCGGCGAAAAGATATTCTTCGGCGATACCCCGGATAGTTGGGGCTGGAGAATCTCTGATCATACACAAAGAATTAAAGTGATTGAAGAATCAATGATCATCCGTCAGTAATCAGAAAGGAAGATCATCTTCGGGAGCCTCAAGAGGACCAGGGCCGGATTGTTGCGGGACTGGTTGGGCTGCTTTCATTTCGAGAGTCATGAGGTAATCATTCAGCTGGGCATCGGTTGGCTTTTCATAATCCTGGACCTGTTTCTCCTCGATATAGCCCGTAATCCTGATCTTTCCGGAATCGGTAAGGCGGGCCCAGGCTGATAATCGGATATCAATCCCTTTAAACTTTGCTTCGCCGAAGAAATCGGGGGAAGTTTCTTTTTTCTTGTTTTCGGGATACACTTTGATGAGGCTGAAGGTGCCTTCTTTTACTTCGAATTTATCTGCCATTGGTATGAATTTAAGTGATTTATTTAGAAGGGGTGTTTGGACAGGTATACTTCAAGTCCTTTATCTGCAACCCATACGGATGCATTAGGAGCGATTGTCTGGACTGATTTTGTAAACAATTTGGAGTCTGAGTTGGAGCGGCTGAGGTGAAGAAGTACGATGTTATGAACCTGCTTCATATCATTTGCACGAAGGAAGTCCAGGCAGGTGTTGAGGCTCATATGCCGGCCCACGGCCCGGTCGCTGGTGAGGATCTCATCCTGGTAATTGGCTTCGATGAGGATATGGTTGAGGTTGTTGAATTTATTGGGAATGAAGGCTGCATCGGTGACAAAGAGGATGGAGCCGGAGTAGGGATGACTGATGAGAAAGCCAAGGGTGGGCACGCCATGGGGAACCGGGAAGGGTATTATTTTAAATTCACCGATCCTGATCATGGAGCAGGCCTGGATGGAATGTACCCGATGGCCTGATAAGCCAGCGGCCTGGATGGTTTCAGCTGAAGTATAGATGTCGAAGCCGGCTTTCATATAATTAGCGGCATACTTGCAATGGTCACCATGAGAATGGGTGATGAGACAGGCGGTTACCTTCCGCAGATCATAATTAAGTGCTTTTTTGACTTCATGGAAGCTGATACCGGCCTCGAGGATGAGGATTTCGAAAAAGGATTCGAGGAGATAGCAGTTGCCTGAGGATTCGCTGCCAAGTACTTTGAGTGTCATCAGAAACCGGGTTCTTTGGGTGAAGACTGCAATGCAGGGCCGGATACATTAAGCGATGGTTCTTTTTTCCACTCACGTTTGGATTCAGGTTTGGGCGGTGTGGCTGGCGGGGGTGGATCAAGATTCTCAATAATGGCCTCGGCGGGTTCATCTTCAGGGATCTCGATAAGGGTACCCTGGTTAGCCTCGGCCTCGATCTCGGCTTTACCTCTTCCGATTCGTCCGTCTTCACCAGGTTCCATCAGCACGGAATCATCGCTGGCAGCAATCAGCAGTTTACAAGCCCGGTTAATTACCGTCTTCTTGGCCATTTCGCCGGGAAAGTTTTTGTGGGCGGGACTCTGTCCTTTGGTGGGGCCCTGTTCCCAGGATTTCTGAATCTGGGCCATGGTCATGATCTCTGTATTTACTGCACCATCCTCAAACATTACCACGGCATAAGCTCCGATGATCTTTGAATCATCCAGATTTTCCATGCGCTGGGCGTGGGAAGTGATCTTTTTCATACCGGTGGTAGTGTCAATGGCGAATTCAAACACATCGCCCTTGTAAATCACACCGGCATAGATGTTCTTCATTGAGCTATACCTGCGGGCCAGGGCAATACTGCCGGCGTATTCACGCTGCAGGGTCAGTTTATTGCCGTATACAATGAAGCTACATTGATGCTTTGCCGGGTTGAGTCCCTGGACCACCATGTTGAATAATGAATTCGCGATGGAGTCGGGAGTTGATGACTGCAGAACGGGCAGGTTGGCCTTGTCTTTCATGTCCTGAAGGATGAGCCAGGCGGAGCGCAGCGCATTTTCGGCGCTGTAATCGGGAGGAAGGGCGATTCCTCCGATTTCTTTGAGACTGTTTACTTTGGTGAGAACCTTTTCGACCAGGGGCTGTTCGAATTTTTTGATTGATGTGTCTGTTGGCATGGGAATGGGGGTTTTGAATATCGAATATTGAACATTGAATGATGAATGTCGAATTATTTGATTATTAATATTTTGTCGGTGCTGACAATCAGGTTGATGAGTTGGGATTCGGTGGAGGGGATGATATTCACGGATTCGCGGTTATCGATCCAGATGGGGGCGGTGATGTTGTAGTGTTTGCTCAGGGTGTTGATAATGTCAATGCCGGCCTGAATTTTGCCGGCACTGTTGACGTCGACATAGGGGACGCCCTGGACCATGCAGTCGCAGGCTTCTTCAATGCCGCCATTGATGAGGGTATTGAACATTCTGAATTTGACAAGACTGAATTTCCCATTCACCCGGGCTTCAACCATATCCATGCGGGAGCGGGTATAGGCATCCATGGCAAATTCCTGTTTTTCCAGGTCACTAATCTGGGAGGCGAGGGATTTTTCAAGGGCCAAAAGTTCTTTGATACGGGTTTTTCCGCGGTTGATCACATCGAGATGGCCCAGGGTGACCTGAAGGTTGTAGATTTCGGACTGGAGCTGGGATTTTTGCTGTTTGAGGGATTCGAGATCGAGCTTCGGGGCTTCGAGGATCTGCAGTTCCAGGGTTGCTATCTGCTGGCGGATTTCGACGATCTGGGGGATGGAATCGGGATCGGGTTCAACCGGAACCTGAATTCCTTCGATTTCACTGAGTTGCCTGGAAACAGATTCCAGGGATGCCGAAATTTTTTGGATGGTGGATTTCGTTGTTTCGATATCCGCATTGATCTCGCCCCAGGATACTGAAAGCTTGCGGCCCCGGGCGGTGATATCGGCCAGGCGCTTTGAATTTGTTTCATTAAAATTCCGGATCATTTGGGCCGACTTTTCTGCAATGGTTGCCGGATCCAGTTCTCGTCCGCAGGCGGGGCAGATAAATTCATCCTCCTTAAAAACCAGTTCACCGGCACTGACCACATTCCACTCGGCCCGGAGCTTTTCAATCTCAGCTTCCGTTTTGGAATTCGACTGAAGTAGGGAATCCAGGGACTTCTGCTCCTCTTTCAACTGACGGGTAAGGGCCGATTGCTTCTGCTTCAGATCATTGATCTTCAGTGTTCGTTCATTCTGAGCTTTTTGTATCCTGGATTTCTCTTCAAACAGGATAGAATTCATGGTTTCCCGGAGTGAGAATACCTGATTCCGGATGGCCTGGATAGCTTCGGCCTTCTCTTTATAGGCGGCCACCTGGTCATTGATGGTATTCTCCACATCAAGAAGAGAAGCTTGCTTTTGGGAGATATCTGCCCTGACTGCTTCGAAATCGACCGGTTCAGACAATCCCTTCGTGACTTCGTCGATGCGGGAGGGGATTGTCTTCAGCTCATCACCAAGTTTCTTTTTACGGACGGCGATCTCCCTGCGGAAATCGGCCAGATCTTTACCGGAATTGAGAATAGCGATCATATCCTTTACCTGGGCATTATCCATTTTACCCAGCACTTCCTTATCGCTGATCTTTCCGGCAATCAGGATCAGAACCTGGCGGCGGTCCTGCCACTTCATGGAATTGAAATACAATGCGGATGTAAGCAGCTTGAACAAACCTTCATTGATAAGACTATCAATTTTGGTTTTATACTCACCTGCCTGCAGGGGGACTCCGTTCCACCAGAAGAAGGTTTCGTGACCTGTGAGCTCAGACTGCTCGGCGCCACGCCGGCGGGTCCACTTTTCCTGGTACATGCGTTTAAGGGTAGTCGCTTTGCCATCCGCAGACAATATTCCTTCAACAGAATGTTCGAGCATAGGAATGGCCCTACCGGTTTCGTCGAGGATCTTGATATTAAAATCCTTGGCATCATGGGAATCCTTACCAAAAAGCAACCAGGTAAAGGCATCGAAGATGGTGGACTTGCCGGTACCGTTTTCGCCATGTATGCTGGTAACGGCGCCGAATTCAATGGCAAGTTCCCTGATGCCTTTGAAGTTCGTGAGGATTAATTTATGGAGCTGAATATTCATGGGATAAGGGATTGGGAGTTATCGGACCAGGCTGGCCAGGGCATCGGCTTTGATTTCATCAACGGTGGAACGCCTTGCCGATTTGACCCAGGACAGGAGTTCCAGTTTTGAGAAATACAGGCGACCCCGGCGTTTCATGCAGGGGATGGCCCGCTGGTGGACATATCCGTAGACCGTGGGTACGGTTACAGAGAGCAGGGTTGCTGCCGCTTCGATGGTGAGCAGCTCGTCGCGTACCGGATCATCGGCCGGAACTGCTGCTTCCTTTAAGGCTTTACGGACCTGGTTAAAGATCAGGGTTTCAAGCTCGGTAAGGGAAAGGGGGGAAAGAATAAAGTCGTGCATTGCTGATTGAATTTTTAATCAGCAGCAAATAAATATTGAAAAATCAGGGAAAATGAAATTTGCCTTAACCAATTTTGCCGTTCGGCAAAACAGGCAAAACAGGCAATTATTAGCTTTCAGGAAACGATGCGAATCAGGAGAAGGTCGAGATTGAAAATGTCGACCAGGTTAAATAGATCGCTCAGTATGGTGATGATGGAAAGGAGATGCATTTCGTGAAACCTGCGCAGAGCTCCAAAAAGATAGAGGAACTCTTTGGATGATGGATGTGAATGCGTGATTGTGGAGGGACTGATCTCTTCGGTTTTGAAGGTATTTTTACAGATAGACTGGATTTCGGTGGTGGTGAACTTTGTTTTATGGCAGAAGTTCAGCATGGCAAACCATTTGATAAGGCTAACCATAATGACCTTCCAGCCGGAACGATGATCATGCCAGGTGCCGTTGGCCGTACAGAACCCTCTTTCATGCAGTTTTGCCATGACCTGGTGATATTCGGTGGCATTGGTGAAGGATTCGAGAAGAGTATGATACATGAGGGTTTGAGGAAGATGATGTGAGGCTGCGGCCGGACCGGAAAAGAGGATCTGGGGTTGATTAACAGACAGGGATGATTTGTACATATTTACAGGAAGGACCGGAGGGAAGCCTGCGATTTCCGGATGGAGAACATTGAGATGAGGCGTAACCGAGGCTGGAAGACAATTGACCGAGAGGGGATATTTGAGGAGGTTGATCATTTCGAGGAGATAGGATTCGATAAGGCGCTTGAGATCGGCTCTGAAACGGTACGCATTATCGAGCAAGTGCTGATAGGTGACCTGAAGCCAATGGAGGATATCGCCTCCACGGCGAATGTAATTGCCCAAAAGATGCTGTATAAATGAAATGATCATCTGATCGCAGACAAAGATCTGATGGAGTGTATCGTGGAGGGAGTTCAGATCATGGGTATCGAGCTGACGGATATGATCGGGACTGAGATCGAGATGGGGATGGTCTTTAAATAGTTCCCTGAGGGAAAATTGCTGGTTTTCGATGACAATGTGATGATCGAGGTTAACAAGCAGGCCATACATGGGTATGTATTCGGCGACCTTCATGTGGAAACAATTGAATTTATTACAGGTTCCAGTGATCAATCCCAGGAAACCGGGGTTTCTTATGATGAATCAATAAGAGGATCAATGGTAAATTGTACCACAAATTTAAAATTTAATTATAATTTAACAAAACAATACCCTAGCGAAAAAAAAGGAAAAAGGATGAATTCTTACTCTGGCAGCAACATATTAGCCCACTTCATTTTTTCTTCATCCTCGAAATTGGCCAGGTAATTCTGGGTGGTTTGTTTGTTTCGATGGCCCAGGGATTCGCTGATAAATTCGACACTGGCGCCAGAACGCTTTAAGACTGTAGCGAATGAGTGGCGAGCCGTGTAGGTAGTTGCCCGAGCGATCTTAAGCTCACTGCAGATATGCGTCATGTTTTTATTGATGGTTTGCACCGCCTGCTGGATAGCCCGGTACTCATCGCCGGGTGTCATGTCTTTGGTAAGGATGGGAAATATATACTGATCACTGGTGCCCGGTTTATTGCCGTGGAGGTCGATGATGCGGCCAATTTGTTTGGTAATCATGATGTCGATGGTTGTTTCCTGATCGACCGATTCGGCCGTTTTGGCTCGGATGAGGGTGATCTTTTCTCCCTTGATATTCGCAAACTTCAAACGGGCCATATCTTTTATATTGATGCCGTTGCAGAGATAGCTGAACAGCCAGTAATCGCGGCTCTTTTGCTCAATGGTTCCTTTTGCAGCAGGGTAGGAGGCGATCTTTGCAACATCGGCCTGAGTTAAGGCTTTTTTGGTATTCTTGCCTTTGGGGATTGCATAAAGTCCTTGCTTTGACTTCCCAAACGGATACAGAACACCGACAGGCTTAACCTGGTTGAAGACCGTGCGGACATTCCTCAGATAGATACCAACGGTGGTGCGGCCATTCACTTTTGTGCGGGATTTGGTTTTGCCGGATTTCGTTTTCCATTCAATCACTTTGGGGGTAAGCATCCAACTTTCATAATCTTTCAGAAACTTTACTGTGACACTCTCGAAAGGGAATTGTTCTTTGGCTGTAAACTCTTTAAGAGACCTCAAAGTGCATTCATAGGCAACGGCGGTACTAATGCGTCCATCCTTCCTTAACTTCTCAGCTGCAGCTTCCAATGACGAAAACAGATCATCTTTATCCTTGGGTTTGGAAAAATATTCAGTTTCAAAGCCTTCAAACGTGAAAGGCTTAAGATTTTTAATTACATCATCACCCTTTGTTTTGAATCCAGAAAAGATTATGTTAATGATCTTATTAACACCATTAGGTTTGTTACTCATGGCATTGTCAAAATCTTTTTTTGACAGTTGGATTGATTTTCCGGCCAAACCAGCCATTTCAGGTTCATCCCTTTGAGGATATTTCATAACTGCCTGCCAGGATTTGCGTTGATAAATTACCCGAAGATAGACCGGGTAACGTCCGTATTTTGTTGCTTTTTTCCCGAGAACTAATAAAACGGTTGGATTTTGGATTGCTTTCATGGCAGAAATATTTTTCAAGCATTTTTCAAGCAAATATACGAAAAATCACAAAAACTGCTTTATAATATTACGAACAATATTGTTATAATAGTTTGTTATACAGACTAATACAATATTTTAATAAATTCTACAAAAAATATAAAAGTGATAATTTTATGACTACGGATCAGAAGGTTGGGGGTTTGAATCCCTCCGGGGTCACTGAAAAACAGCCACTTACAAAATAAAAGTAGGTGGCTGTTTAATTTTGTACTAACATTTGTACTAACGAAAATTTATGCAAGGATTTTTTTAAAGCTATCTAGAATCGCCTATATATTCTAGGGAATAACAATGTCTCTTTTCTGATCTCAACGGATTATGTAGTAAAAACCACTATGTAAAAAAGGAGCATATATGAAGAAGCTGATTTAATCAATCCAATTGGAAGAGTTATACTTAGAAATTCGCCAAGATAGAAAAAAATAAATCAATATTAAAAGAAATAGTAAGTAATTATATGTGACGAAGGAAAATACGTTGTTATTTCCATCCCAGCCGTTTATTTTCATCCCAAATTTTCCAGATGATATACTTAAAAAACTGTTTATAATCCTCTAAAGTGAATTTATCTGCATAACAGGGGACGGTGATGAAATACGCATGGCTTTCACCGGTTGAGGGCCTTCCGGTGGAAATTCGTAAAAGTTCCTGATCTAACAACAAAGCCAGAAGCTCTTCGGGAACCAGCATGGTATTGTATAACCATAATTTTTTCATTTGCCTGAATTGGAATTCAAGCTTTAGCGGAGCATCTTTAAATGCAAAAATAGCAACATCATGTAGGTTAGTAAAATCCATGTTATAAAATATCATCCGGTAAAAATTCTCATCACTTTGCTTTTCAATGCCGATACCATTTAAAAATTCAACGCCATCGGAGCAAAAGGGGAACATGGGGCCCTGATCAATCCGGCTGAAAAATATGGTATCAGTCCCTGTTAGGTCGTTATGGGAGGTTTTTAAGATAACTCTTTTTTTGAGATTATCTAACCCAGCTTCATTGGGTTTGGACGGTGGGATCATCTTTAAAAACAATCTTTGAGGGTTAACATTATAAATAAGTCAATTATTTGTTATTCAATTTATTGTAATATAGTGCTTGGTCTCATTTAAATTTTAAAAAGGTGATGTAAAAAAAATAAATTTCAATATTTACATCAAAATTATATCTTTTAATACAAGATCATTTGACTTTTTTAATCTCAACCAGATAAGTATATAAAATCATACAAAAAATGATTGCACTAAGCCTGAACGAATGAGCGGTGAAGCCGTGAGGAGCTTGCGACGAAACGGAGCGGAACCGCCGAATGAGTGAATGGATTAGCGGTTGCGGAGGAGGTAGTGAATCAATGGCAAAAAAATCAGCTATAGCAAGTATGATAAATAACTCTCGTAATTCAATATAAAAGTTAACTCCTTCCTTAGAAATCGGGGGCATGGGCTTACCGGGATTCATTCCATGGATTAATTATAGTCTAAAGAATTAATTGGATTAATGAAGATACTTTCTGACTGTATATTTTATAACACTACTGTCCGGTTATTACTCAAACAAAATCAATTGGTTAGAAAAATCATGAGTTAACTTGTTCAAATCGGTTCTATCAAACAGTTGATTTAACTGGGTTTTCTCGAAAATTCCAAATGCAAAAACTTGTGACATCGTTTGTAAGCTTATTTTCAGATTTAATTTCGATTTTATTATGGCAAGAAGGAGATATACGCATACTGCAATCCATATCTGCAAGTACACGGCATTCCTGCTTGTCCCATAAAATATTTTAATTCGTAAATTCTGTTTTATCCATTTATAAAATAATTCTATTTTCCATCGTTCTTTGTAAAGTTGTGTAATAATTATTGCTTTAGCTCTGAAGCTGTTTGTTAGGAATACCAAGGTCTTTGACGTTATTTCATCGTGAAATTTAATTCTGCGCAAAGTATCCGGGTAGTCTTTAGAAGGGTAAAAACCGAGTAAACGAATGGTTTGATCACAAATCAATCCCTTCTTTTTATTGACCTTTCGAGAACTCAGTCGCTCAAAATCCATTCCTCGCTTTGCCCTGGTTACAAAAAAGGCCCCATCCTTGTGAATCCGGAATAATCGTTTGTAAGCGACATAACCACGATCCATGACATAAAATGCTCCCGGCTCATATTCCAGATCATCCATCACATTGACATCATGGCAGAGGCCATCAGTGAGTTTGATGAAGGTTGGTATCGACCCTCTAAGATCAATTAGCGTATGCGCTTTAACGGCACCTTTATGTTTCCGGAACTTCGCCCATGGAAAAAGACTCAGGCACAATTCAATGCTGGTACTATCAAGCGCATAAGCCATATTGTCGATATCAATATTAAAATTGTTATCGGTCTTATACAGCGCCCGAGCTTCGGGAATCAGAATTTGGGCAAAGTCAGCAAAGATTCGCCAGTCTCTGCTTTCATTTGCGTCGGCCAATGTTGATCTCTTGATCAGGCTACGAAAGCCAGCATGGTAGAGCTTTTCTGGAATGGCATTTAGACAGGCTTCAATGTCACGCAGGCTTTCTTTGTTGGTCATCTGTGCGAACATCATCACCATCATCTGCTGGCGACAATTAAAGTGTTGAACCTTGTAGTTTCCATGGTATCGTTGAACGCACTTATCAAACTCGTACCATGGTAGAAATGACATCAACTGGGCAAAAACTGTTTTACCGGAATTCATCGGACCTCCTTTTTGGCAAAGATCGGATGAAATTCAAATCAAAAAATCAAAGAACGATGGTTTATTTATTGTATATTAACAAGTTACAGAGTTTTCAAAAAGCAACAACCGGACAGTAGTGATTTTATAAGATTCTCCAAATTGTTCTAATAACCATTTATCTTCTAACTTTATTTTATAAAGTAAAACGGTAAATACTAAAATGTCTGAAATAAATCCACGTAATTCTCCTAAAGCGATTGAAGAGCCTATGAAACCAAATATTAATCCGGTATAAATAGGATGTCTTACTAACGCGTACGGTCCATCCGTGATAAGTTTATGGTCATCTTTGATAGTTACAGCCTGACTCCAGTTTTTCCCTAAACGTTTGCGCGCCCAAACAGAAAAAAAAAGACCTCCGAATGTAATAACAAATCCTATCTAAAAAAATAAATTGTTATGAGGAAGAAATCTTATATTTAGTAATGGAATTGGAAATTCTGAAATCCATAAAAGGAACAATGCTAAACTAAGTGATATAGCACGAATAAATCTTGATAATGATGATTCTGTGCGAATGGAAGACTTTACATCTTTCGCCATTAGCCACCAATAAACAAAATAACTTATCCAAGTGACCAGGAAAAGATAGTCATAAATATATTTCATAGACTCTATTTTAATCAAATTGATTGTTTATACATATTGCTTGTCTTGAACAGTTGTTTTGTTCTTAAAAAGCAATTCATAAAGACTTGAAGCAAAGCCCCATTGTGTTATTCCCGCAATTGATGCAAAAACAATCATAAATATAGCTGGACTAAATGCAACCCACGGTCTGTGCAATAAAAAACCTATTCCACTCAAGATGTACATAACTCCTCCGAATGTGCATCCAAATTTTCTTGGGGCTCCATGCTTTGGGATAGAAGCGGATCGAAATATATGCCTGACAACGAGATTATAAAGTCTATCATAAATACTTCGACTAGTAAACCCTCCAGTCAAGGTAAGCAATCCAAGAATAATAAAGAACCACCCGCTTTTTAACCAAAATCCTGCAATTAAAGTGAGGGTGCAAGGACAGATAAGGGCAGTTAATGGAATTATTCCAATTGTAACTCCTGTTGCACCAAATGTTGCACAAGTTAATGGTGTCCAACGAGCTAGCTTACTGAATCCCGGGATGTTATCAATATCTTGAGAACAAAATCCCTGTGTCTGTAATAATTTTCGATATTGTTCTTTCATTTGAAAATTAATTATTGTTTTTAAAAACCTATTAGCAGCATGTTACAACTGATGGCCTATTTTGATTTTGTTGCAATATAAATATCAATGTCGTTTAGTTAACAAAAATAGGATAAAAAACGTTCTTTGACATTTTGGTTGTTTGTGATAACTTATTATCTTAGAGGTATAATAGGACGTGCCCATCAGGGCTTTCCCTTAACCCAAAATTTCGAGATGAATCACTTACAAACATAACAAAACTCATTGAAAATGAAGAATTTATCTGTCGGTCAAAAACCGGCTTACCGGGGGTACGTACTAGGAATAGAAAGTTGTCATTCAAAGAGTTAGTTGTGTTTATTAGTCGCGGAGTGAAAAGTTCCCTACAACGAGAATTGGATGCCTTTTATCAGGAGGTCAGTGGAGCAGATTTCAATATTCGCAAGGTAACTAAAGGTGCATTTACCCAAGCCCGGGCAAAACTCAATCCTGATGCATTTATCGAGTTGAACGAGAATGTGAATAATACTTTTTATTCCGGAGCGCTCTATCATGTTTGGAAAGACATGCGCATTTTGGCCGCATATGGATCACGGCTGGTGCTTCCTAACCATGAGAGTGTCAAGGAAGAGTTTGACGAGCATGGTTTTGGGCCACTCGCTGATAGTAAAAGATCTTTAGCCATTGTTTCTTTTTTATACGATGTACTGAACCTTGTCACGGTTGATGATCAAATTGCTCCCTATGCCAGCAGTGAGAGAGACCTATTATACAAACATGTGAAGAAAGTACACCCTGGTGATTTACTCCTTCTTGACCGGGGGTATCCAAGCATCTCTCTTCTTTTTCTACTTCATGCCATGGGGGTTGAATTTTGCATGCGTATGAAAGAGGATTGGTGGCTCAAAGTCAAGGAATTCAAGGATAGTAGAGAAACGGATCGACTGGTTTATTTTTCTTTACCAAAAACAGATCGCGAGTTATTGAAAGCATATCCTGAGGTTATTAATGAGCAACTTTGCTGTCGGCTGGTCTGTGTTGATTTGGGCAATGGGGATAAAGAAATACTCTGCACGTCTCTTACTGCCGCCGAAAAGTTTCATGCCGATGAAATCGCCGAGTTGTATCATTTTCGTTGGGGAGAAGAAGAAGGGTACAAACTATTTAAATCGCGCGTTGAAGTTGAACAATTTTCCGGAAAAACAGCCTGGGCTGTCAAACAAGATTTTAAGCCAAGGTGTTTGTCATGCGCTTGTGTGCTGTGCTTGCGCTTCCTGTTGAAGAAAAAGTTCGACAAGAAACTCTCGAGAGCGCCAATAAACACACGAAAAAGATAAACCGAACAAGCGCTATATCCTTACTAAATCTTTTGACAGTTGGCTTTTTTATCAAGAAATTAGTGCCTGAAGCTTTAAACGCGTTTGATTCGATTGTGGAGAAAACTACAGAAATTATAAGACCAGGCAGGAAATGTGTAAGGAATAAACGACCGAAGAAATTATATCACATGAATTACAAGCCTTTATAGCTTAACTAAACGAAATGATTCCGGACTAAAGAAATTATTTCCATTCTCGCTGAGTTGGAAGTATGCTGCTCCTTTATTACCTTTGAAGGCGTTATTGGTTTGTATCAATCAGAAATTTGTACGGAATTTTTCCGTGGTGGAAAAGGTTATCAGCGATTGTAAATGAAAATTAAAATACAATAAATATGAAAAACAAAATCGTTAACGGTGTATTGTTATTATACTTAGTATCATTGATTACCGCCTGTAATCCGGGGAAAGAAAACCCCACAGTTATAGCTGTGGACAAGGAAAAAATTAAAATGGAAATTCAGGCCAAGGAAGATGAATTTGCCGCGACATACAATTCAGGAGTGGCGAAAAACATTGGCTATTATGCCGATGATGCCATAAGTTTTTCCCAGCACAGGCCTCCATTGGTTGGGAAGAAAGCAATCGTTGATTATTTATTAGCTGATATTGATTCGTCTTCGAAATCCAACAAAATATCGTTTAAAACCAACGAGGTTTTTGTGTCGAATGACGGGAATCTGGTTGTTGAAATCGGCTATTATCAGGTAGTTAACGCTACCAATAAAGTTGTTAACACAGGAGATTACATGTGTTTCTTTGAGAAAAGGAACGGTAAATATGTCTGTGTAAGAGATATGAGTGTTTCTGATAAGCCTCTTAAATAATATCAGCAGGTTCCTGACCTAAATACAACTGTCATCGTCTTCTGCCAGCGCCGCCACCGCCGCCTCCTCCGCCGCCGCTGCGGGAGCGGGATGATCCCATTGAACCTGATCCGGATGAAGGAGAACTGCTTGGTGATGCTGATTGACGTGTTGAGCCGGAAGATCCGGAGGAGGAACGGTTTGATGGCTGCGCTGAAGGAGAACCTCCCGAAGAAGGTTTGTTAGATGGCTGAGCCGAAGGGGAACCTCCCGATGAAGGTTTGTTAGATGGCTGAGCCGAAGGGGAACCTCCAGATGAAGGCTTGTTTGACGGCTGTGCTGATGGGGACTTGCCTGATGAAGGCTTGTTTGAAGGCTGTGCCGATGGGGACTGACCGGATGATGGTTTATTTGCTGGCTGTGTCGAGGGCGACTTGGTATTTGACGGACGTGTCGAAGCAGCCCCCCCCGGAGGTCGATCTGTTGTTATTATAATTACCGTTAGCGGTATTATGGTTCACTGTATTGGAGGTATTCCTGGTACTGTTGTAGCTATTATAATTATTGTTATTTACGATCACCGTTGTATTGCCATGATAACCATAAGCGCCACAGTAATGATAAGTATTATGATGATAAATGCTGACCGCCATTACGGTAACTGCCGCAAAATAGGGGGGGTAAAATCCGTAGTGATAAGGCGGAACATAGGGCACATACACCGGTGAATAAACGTATTGCACGATCGGGGTTGATTCAACTACTACAACCGTAGTTGTTGCAGGAGCGCTTGTTTTAACGGGTTCCGAGCCTGAATAAGCCGGATTGGGAGTAACTGAAGGCGTTGTAGCGGTTTTGGGCTCAACAATATAGCCCTTCCCATATAGCGCTTCATCTCCGACTATCTGCATCGTAACTTTTTTATTTTTATCTTTTGATACCAGAATGACCGCAACGTCCTGAGTCTCTTTCTCATTTACGGCAACCTGGAGAATAAAGGTAAAATCATCCCCATTTTGCTTTGTCACAACCTTGATGAAATCAACTTTCCCATCAAGATTCAGATCAAGGTTATTGATCCCTGTTTTTTCAAGATTTAACGATTTTTCAAAGTCCTCTATGGTTTTAGACTTTTGAAAAAGATCAAGAACGGCATATAGGTTCAGGTTATCCCCAGGCAGGCCTAAAAGCGTCGTGTCTTTGGCTGTTTGACCCGCAGTCTGCGCATAAACAGGAGATCTCAACAAACTGACAAGCATCATTGCTAATAATAAACTTGTTCTCATAATATCAGTCTTATCATTTAAAGTTTTATTGCATATTCAAAATTCGACAATTTGATGTTCACACTTACGCCAGGAAGGTCAAGGTTAATAAAACTGACACGGTTAAAGCCGTTAAAAGTCTCATAATTTACCTTTGCCTTAGCAGGGCCCCCGTTCATGACGGTTGCAATATCCTGGTTTATATAAAAGAGGTTGGTCTGATCGAAACGGTAGTTAATTTGTTCACCCTGGGTTAACAGATTAAACCCTTCGGCCTGGAGGTTATGGTTAAGCAATGAAAGCGCCCCCTTATTAAACAAATCAACCATCTGCCCATCGCTCAGGTAGATATATTTTATTGTCAGTTCTATTGCATTTTTTACATATTCGTTGACATCACACATTGTGCTCTTTTGAATAGTTTCGCGAATTCCACTTTTCTTTTCGACATATGATTGTTGCGGAATAACGATTGCTTTGAGCTTGTAATCGGCACCAATCGTCACCGAACTCAGGGATGACATAGCTGGTTTTCCCTGAATAAAATCTTTCACCTTCCTTTTCCAGGTATATTTTGAAAGCTCTGCGATATTTTGCTTGTATTTTTTAGAAATAGCAAGGCTTAACTTTGTTTTATCCACCTGGGCTCCGGCGGTCATCAGATAAATTCCTGCAAGGATTGTAAACATTACCCTTATCATAGATTTTTCAGGATTACAATGTTTCCATTTGGTTATAAATGTACGATGAATTATTAATATCCAGACCAATTGATATTGTTTTTCTGTCGGCCATAAAATATTTTACTTAGCACTAAGTAAAGCCCTTTTCCGGTAAACGCATATGATGTATCAAGGTTGATGCAGATAGATAAGAATCAGGCATGTTTTATCTTAATGCCTAAGGAAGAGCTGGAAGCGAACAAGGATAAGGCAGCTGGGCAGCAGGACTTGATGCACCTTTCTTGCTTACGAAGCAAATGGCTGACGATTTTAGCCGGAGGGGGTCCAACGGAATAGTAATCATAAGGCTAAAATGCTCTGATAAAAAAAAGCCCTGGCTTGAAAATCGGCCAGGGCTTTAACGGTTTAGTGAGAAAAACTACCTTAGCATATATGTGAGACCTATCCGGAGGTTTAGCATCTGGAGGTCTTTGGATGTAGTCTGATAAATTTCGATGCGGTTTGTGGTCCATTTGTAATTGAAAGCGATAATAGCGCCGACAGGTGAGAAAGCGCCGAATTTTACAAGGGCTCCAATCTCAGGAGTCAGCGAGAAATCCCAATAAGTCTGATAAATATCATATTCCTGGATCAGCAGGTGATGCTCCATATAATCACCGCCTATTCCCAGGCTTATGTATGGAGAGATTAATTTATCGGGCATGAAATGATAACCGATGACAGCCTGCCAGGGAACCATCCAGGTGAACCTGTAATTTTCGGCTGTAATTGCAAGACCTTTATCTGGAATTGTATAGGTTTGGGCATCATAAATCTTTGAAACCCTCTGCCAGCTGATATTAAAACCGGCAAACAAGCCTTTCCTTATCAGATAACGGCCACCGATATCAAAACCGGCCGGACTTGGCTGGCTTACCCATTTATTAAAATCCCCGAGAGGGAAAGTTGTATTCCAGGAAAATGTATAATAGGAACGAGGAGTGTAACCTGGTGCGGGAGCTGTACTTTCCTGGGCCTGCATTGTACCCCAGGCCAGGACGAACAATATGATTAATGAAACTGCTTTTTTCATGATAATTTCTTTTTAAAGTTATTATTTACCTGATGCATGGATCTGGGGAGTTTGCGTGAAGGCCTGATCGACACTTGCTACAATTTGAGAATTTGTGTGAGTCCCTGTCATAAGCCCGCGGATAAATGCATCCCACCTGATATAAACTTTCTGGGTTGTTGGATTATAGTTTTTCAGGTCCTGCATCTCGATAAGCAGTATGCCGGAAGTGTATGATGCATAATAGGTCGGATAGTAAGGATAGTAAGGATAATAAGGATAATAATATCCCCACCAGTTATAGGAATAAGTGTAAACGTAAGTATTCTCGAAATACATAACACTGAGGCCGAGATCTGCTTTTGTTCCTGCCGGAGCGGGCAAATAACCCCTTTGTTTCATTTGATTACTTATTTCACCAAGGATAGTCTGCGCATCGGCATTTGTTATGTCGGTTGTATCTTTGTCGGTGATCTTTTTAATGGAAGTTGCAACTACATAATACTTGTATGAACTAAAATCAGCCTTAGTATCATACTGGGTAAGTACTGCCAGGTCTTCCAGCAACCTGTCGGAAGCAGGAGGGTACTTTGTACACGCCAGGGTAAACATTAATCCCAACCCCAGGGTCATTAAAGTAATTTTTGTCTTCATAGATTCAAACATTTAAATTATTATTGATTTGGTGTATATTTAAAAATGAAAAGCTATTCCAAAAGCAAGGCCTGCATTGCTGAACGGGAGCGATTTTTTAAGCGCCTGATCCGGGCTTGTATCGGCTATCTGCTCATCAGGGTTAATACTTTTGTGATATTCAGTCTTGGTTTGTTTCACTGTAAGCGTTGAAAGCTGGTCTGCCCCGTTTTTCTCGTAGAGTATCACTTCGCTGTAATTAGGGGCATAGTCGATGCTGTTGAAAACGAATTCAGCATAAAGCGAAATAAGCTCATCAACCTTCCATGATACGCCCATCGCGGCATCGAGGCCCAAAGCAACGTTCCCGTAATACTGACGAACCATTTTATATTCATCAGGAGCGTTAACCCCGCCCTGGTTCCAGGTTACGGTTGCGTTAATGGTCGGGCGGATTCCGATAATAAGTCCGATGCGCGCATAAGGGTCGACTTTTTTTAACCCGGGGCTTATCACAATTGCCGGTGTCAGACACAACATATTCCCTTTGACCCTGCTTTCGACATTCGTACCTCCGGGCATGCTTACAATGGAATCAGCTATCCTCGGGAGACCAATAAACTCACTAAGCCCGATTTCGAATCCTAAATATTTCGTGGGTTTAAAACCAAATGCAGCGATACCGGTAATACCTCTGCCCAGCCCAAGAGGAACAACTTCAACGCTTCGCGTGGAGCCATCACTGGTGTAACTATACAGCATGTCGCGATTCGATGAAATTGCTCCCGAAATACCCAATCCCAGACGAGCGTAGTAGAACTGGCCCCGGGATATATTATTAAATGTCATCAGGATAAACAGAAAGAGTAATGTTTTTTTCATAGTTGATAGATTTTTTTTAATCTCTCCCCTCAATTCCCCCGTGAATTTTCTGCAGGACCAGGAGCCGGGTTTTACCCGGTGTTCAAACCATTGATTGCAAATATATATATTTCCATCTGAAAATTCGTAAACAGTACGTACTCAATTGTGAGTATTTTCACAAATATAAAAATTAGTTTTTTACATCGTAAAAAAAACTATAATTTTGCTGAAACACAAACTTTTTAATAACAAGCAAATGAGAAAGCTTTTATTTCTTTTATTATCGGTTCTTCTGGGTCCTGTTTGTATCCAGGCCCAACATGTCGAAATAACTCCTTTCGGAGGATATGTGTTCCCGGTAACCTGGTATGCATCCAACGGTAATATATATTTCAACGGTAATGCCCAGTACGGAGGGATGGTGAATGTCGGAGTGAGCCGAGTTGTAGACATTGACCTTATTTATAACCGTATCGATACCAAGGCACTGCCACATATCAGCGGATATTCCTTTGATGAAGTCCCTTTGAGCATCAATTATTTCATGGTGGGGTTTACAAAAAATTTCAGGGTAAGCCAGGTTGTTTCGCCCTTTATTGGTCTTAACCTGGGTGCGTGCCTTTTAGCTCCTAAATCATCAGATTACTATGATTATTGGTTTTTTGCCTGGGGGCTTCAGGGTGGTGTGAAGGTTTATTTCAGCAAATATGTAGGTTTGAGACTTCAGGCCCAGATGATGATGCCTGTTCAGGGACAAGGATTCTACTTTTATTATGGCACTTCAGGCGGAGGAAGCGGAGTAACATTTTCTTCACCAATGGTGGATTTTGGATTTACCGGCGGACTTATCTTCAGAATTGGACAAATCAGGTAAAATAATTCAGTTAAAAAATAAATTTTAAACATGATCATTATGAAAAAACAGATTTTAATTCTTGCTATTTTATTCTTTGGTTCAGTAAGCCTTTTTGCTCAGATCTCACAGGGAGATGTGCAGATGATCCAGAAGTATTTCGGTGCTGAAAAAGCCTCCCTTGTCAAACAATATATGGCCTTTACACCCAAACAGGATTCGGCTTTCTGGCCAGTCTATAACAAATATGAAAATGAACGCCAGGCCTTGGGAGCCGAGCGTATTGCTCTTATTGACGCATATCTGAAAAACATCAAGGATATTACCGAGGAAAATGCAACTGCATTGGTAGATAAAGGGGTCACCCTTGAAATTAAATTCAAAAACCTTCAGAAAAAATGTTTTTCAGAATTGGCCAAGAAAATAGGCCCTGTTAAAGCTGCCCAGTTTTACCAGTTTGAAAACTATATCAATAACATAATCAACCTCAACATCCAGGAAAATATTCCGTTTGTGGGTGAAATGGAACAGAAACATGCAAATATGACTAAGAAAAAGTAATTCCTTTTTCCCAGGTTGTAAAAAAAAGCTGTCCGGTATAGGGCGGCTTTTTTTGCATTGTGTTCCAGGTTACTCCGGTTATTTCATGATAGCCATATTTTCTTCATCCACTTCCATGTAAATAAAATTGCCAAGGGTCTTTAAATATGATTTTATACGGTCGGCCCCGGTATGCTTCGATTCCATTACAATCAGAAAATGAGGCTGATCCCTTAAGAATTGTTTACCACCTTCAAGTACTTCAATTTCCATTCCTTCCGTATCGATTTTAATTAAAATCTTGTCGTCCTTATTATAGTTGATAGTCGACAAGATCGAATCAAGCGTCCTGATTTCGGCTTTGCCTTTTATGGCAACTTCACCTCTGGTTTCAACATAGTCTGTATGACTGCCGGCAAGGTGGGAAGCCCCTGTATTAACAGATTCAAAAATAAAATCAACTTCAGCGTTTGCTTTTCCAAGGCCGTAAGGATGAATAGTGATAAGACTTTCAACATTATTTACCATTATATTAACCATCATGGATTTATAATTCTCCTTAGCTGGTTCGAAAGCGTGGCAGGGAATACCTTTACCAGCCAGAAGGAATGAGTAGGTTCCAATGTTTGCACCTATATCAAAAAAAAGATTGTAATCTTTATAATGTTGGAGAACAAATCGTTTGACATTATGTTCATAGGCAAAATTAAGGAATTGAAAATCAAGAGTCCCTTTCCTGGTAACAAAGGTTCCCAGGCTGCTTTTATACAAACGCATCGGTGGATTGACACTTTTCATCAATACGAAGCGGATGGATGTAAAGAAAAAATAGAGTTCACCGAAACGGATATAATCGGATAGATAACTGAGGAAGATCCGGATTTTTCTCATGCTCTCCTTAATTGATGGCCCCAAAGATACAAAGATGTGCATATAAGAAATGATTATTGTAATTAAAATCAGTATTGACGCCGGAAGAGGAACTCCAGCCCAGGACTCCGTAATTGACGCAGTTAATATATGAGCAGGGATTGAAACAATAAAATGTTTATAAATTTTTATAAGGTTGTATAAATTTTCAATTACTTTTTTCTACTTTTGCTGCTGTTAAAAAATTATCAATAATGTCGGGTATCCGGAAGAATATAAAAATTGTTTCCATTCTGTTCCATTGTCTGGCTATAAGCATTATTGTTTTCGGGTCAATTATCAACTTCCATCAGTACAAGATCTGGGGGAAACCTCTTATCCCGCAGTTTGTTGGCATTAAACGTGACGCTGATAAAGCAGCCAAGGTAATGCCTGACGGGTCTTTGGTTCAGAAACATATTATTACACAGAAATTTTCTACCTTATCCCCGGGTCTGCTACCTGTTGAGATTACACGTCACAGCAGCGGAACGGCATGCATGACCACGTTTGACCTTAGCTATAAGGTCCCGGAATCCCCTCATCTGAAGTCCTCCAGCCTCAGGGCTCCGCCTCTTTCCTAATTACCAGTTCACCAGCGAAGACTTGCTTTCCGGAATTATTCAACCGGGTAGTTCAATCTGTTTGCTTGTGGCGAATTACGGCATAACGGATTCATGTATCCGCAGTCATTAATCAGCTTTTTATCAGGTTATTTATTAATGTTAATCAATAAACAATGAAAAAAACTTTATATTTTTTTGTAACTCTCCTTGTTGTTTTTTCAGTTTTCATTTCATGGAATTCGGTCCAGGCACAGGGATCTGCTGTTTCCGATACCGTTATTATGGGAACCTCATATGCCAATGAGATCTATTACAGTATGTCAAATGGAAAGATCCTTGCTTCTCCTCGTAACACATGGGATATTGCCTTCAGGACTATGCTCCGAAGTTCAAGCATTTTAACCAATGACGGATCAGGTGTCACCCTGTATTCATATCCCAAATCCGATACCAGTGGCTGGGCCAGTGTTGATACAAGCGGTTTCAAGACCTGGACCCCGATGTATAATGATCCGAATGACTGGGAAAACGGTGCTTTTTCACGAAATGCAAAAGGTTATCCTGATTACGGGTGGGGGATCTATAATTCAGTTTCGCACGACGTTGTAGGTGATTCTTTATTTATAATCCAGCTCAGGGATGGCAGTTTCCGCAAACTGTGGATCAAGGCGAAACGATCCGTTCTAGATATCTATCAATTCCGTTTTGCCAACCTCGACGGTACAAACGATCATACAGATACCCTGAACCTTTCGAATGACCAGGCGACTGATTTTACGGGCTTCTCCCTGGAAACGAACCAAAGGGTGGATTTCCAGCCCCCGACAAGCAGCTGGGATGTCGTTTTTACCAAATATATGTCGATCCAGCCTGGCGATATACCTTATCCTGCAACAGCAGTTCTCAATAACCCGGAAATAAAAAGCAAGAAATTTCACCCGGTTCCTCTTACTTACATGAACTGGCAGGTCAATCCATGGGATTCCCTTAGATCACCAATAGGCTGGGATTGGAAATCATTCAATATGACGACAATGACTTATGAAATTGTAGATTCACTGGTATATTTCATTCAGCCATCCAGCAAAGATGTTTATAAACTATATTTTACAAGCTTCGCAGGTAGCAGCACCGGGGTTATATCATTTATGCTGGAGAAAGTATTGTCATTCGGGATCAATGAACATAACTCATCTGGCTTAAGTGTAAAGGTATATCCAAACCCTGTGAGGGATAACATGAATATTATCGTTACTGCTAATAACAGCGACGAACTCCATATCGTTCTTTCAGATCTGTCGGGCAGACAACTTGGTGCAGATCATCCGGCCAGGCTTAATGAGGGCCTTAATCAGTTTTCGATTGATGTTACAGGGATCAACCCTGGAGTGTATTTCGTGACCGCTTCGACAACGGACGCGAAGGCAGTCACGAAAGTAATCATCAGCCGTTAACATGAGAAGAGGCCCTCTCCGCCTGTTTTTCGGATTAATAATCAGTCTTCTGGCCATTGCTTCGGCTAATGGCCAGAAGGCTTTTATTAAAGTCCTTGATAAAAAGAGTTCAGAGCCTGTCGCATACGCTCATATCTGTTTTGAAGGCTTAAAATCGGGAAAATCGCTGTACACTCTTACTTCATTGGAGGGTACCGTGGCTAACGAAGTGCATGAGCCATCCAAAATCGCAGTAAGTTTCATGGGTTATGTTACACATATAGATACCATACACCCCGGGCAATCCCTCGAGATCAGCCTGTCTCCTTCAGTCATGAATATGAATGAAGTGGTGGTTACGGCCCAGTACACACCTGAAAAAGCTGATAAATCGATCTACCATGTCGAAGTTATCAATGCCAGGCAGATTGAACAAAAAGCTGCCACCAATATGGCCGATCTGCTGAAAAATCAAAGTTCGATGCAGGTCACGCAGGATGGTGTTCTGGGTACAAGTTTAAGGATACAGGGACTATCGGGCGAGAATGTAAAATTTCTCCAGGATGGCGTTCCGATGATCGGGAGAATGAACGGGAACTTTGATCTGAACCAGATCAACCTGAATAATGTTGATCATGTTGAACTTATAGAAGGCCCGATGAGCGTGATTTATGGCAGCAATGCACTTGCAGGAGTGATCAACGTGATCACCAAAGAAAACAAAACCTCGCTGTTCAGCACTTCTGCCAATACATATTATGAGAGTGTGGGTGTTTATAATTTCGATGCATCGGCCTCCGCCAATGTAAATCATCATGGCTTTATGATCGACGGCGGAAGAAATTTTTCTCCGGCATATTCAGCGGTGGATACAAGCCGTTCAAAAATATTCAAACCGCGGAGGCAGTATTTTTTCGACGGATATTACACCTATACCACCGGCTCCCTTAAACTGAAACTGGGTGGCGACTATTTTAATGAATTACTGCTTGACCAGGGTGCATTAATGCCTGTTTACTATATAAATGCCATTGATAATTATTTTACGACGATACGTTATTCGGCCAGGGCGGAGGCATCGATCAAGCTTCATCGAAGCAAAGTGATCAACCTCCTGGCTTCCTATTCGTATTATGAAAGGGTCAAACAATCCTACGATGTGGAACTGACCACACTTGAAAAAATTCCTATCAACAATGCCGACGGGCAGGACACGACAGGCATTACTTCATGGATCGGCCGGGGTACTTTCGCCTCAAATAATACGGATCATAAGCTGAATTACCAGACAGGCGCTGACATTGACCTTGAAACAGGCAGCGGTAAAAGGATTCTTGACAATTACCAGCAGATAGGAGATTATGCAGCTTTTTTCAGCCTGACTTATGATCCGGTCAAGGCAGTGATCATTCAGCCCGGAATAAGATTCATTTACAATACGAAATACAATGCCCCCGTTGTTTACGCTCTCAGCGCGAAATGGAATATGGATACCGAATGGAGCCTGAGGTTTTCATATGCCCGGGGTTTCAGATCTCCAGATCTGAAGGAGCTATACCTTAATTTTCAGGATGTGAACCATGATATTGTTGGCAATCCCAATCTTAAAGCTGAACAATCGAACAACTTCAACATAGGGATCAATTGGAACAGGGAGAATAAAAAAATTGCCTGGAATGCTGAACTCAGCGGATTTTATAACCAGATAACCAATGTTATCCTCCTTGCACCCACAGGAAATGGCCCTACATCATATACCTATGTCAATCTCAGCAATTACAAGACCACTGGAGGGATAGGCAGTCTGGCAGTCAGCATTTACCCTTCGTTCAAGGTGAAAATGTCACTCTCGGAAACAGGTGTGACAGGCAGCCTTGACGAACAATCAAAACTGGGGCCGCTGCAATGGCTGACCGAAGTAAGCCTTTCTGCAAACTATACAATAACCAGGCCGGGCCTGACATTCTCGTTGTACTATAAGTACACGGGACGTGCCCCACAGGTTGTTTTCGACGACACCAGCCTGGGATGGGGTTATGTAAATCCCTTCAACCTGATGGATTTTACGGCGACCAAAATGTTCTGGGAGAACCGGATCAGGCTTTCTGCAGGTGTTAAAAACATTTTTAACGTCACAACTGTACCTGCAACCGGTATGGTAGGAGTGCATGGTTCGGGAAACGACGGGATGAATATCGCCTGGGGAAGAACAATTTTCCTCCGGTTCAGTTTCACATTTAACAAGTACAAATGAAAAAAGGGACCTATCCTGCACTATTGCTGCTGCTTCCTTTGCTGCTGAATTCATGTTTTAAAAAGGATGCCATGGTTCCCATGCCTAACAGGGGAAATGTTCGTGTTGATACCATAGCCATGACTTCCTCTTACCAGTACCAGATCTATTTCAGGCTTGATTCCGGGGTGGTTGTAAGCCGCAATGAAAGGACCAGGAGCGATCTTGGTTTCGATTGCAGTCATGAGGGATACCATATAATTCTCAATACTGCCGATTTCATGCGTATTGCAGACCTCGGGGTGAGAGCATTCGGGCAAAATGTTGATACCTCCGGTGTAAAATGGAAATTTGACAAGTCCGACGGGAACCCCGATTCCATAGCAACCGGACAGTGGTTCAATATTGTTAACGGCGATACCGTTTCAAACGGCCATATCTGGGTGCTTGACCTTGGCCGGGATACAGCAGGGATTTCACTGGGATTGAGGCAGGTGATTTTTGACAGCCTTAAAAACAGCAGGTATTACTTCAGGGTTGCGCCGGTTAAAGGAGGGACAATCAGCCCGGCGGTTGTTGAAAAAGATCCGTCGGTGAACTACATGTACTATGGAATACGCAACGGGGGGGAACTTCAGCTCGAACCATCTAATACACAATATGATCTTATTTTCACCCAATACACTACTCTTTTGTTTACAAGTACAGGAAGTTCAGATCCTTATCTTGTTACCGGTGTTCTTACAAATCCAAAAGGAGTAACTGTATCTGTAGACTCAGTCCATGCATTCTCATCCATCGACCTTTCCCTGGCACGCACTCTCACCTATACCGGGGCAAGGGATGCGATAGGATATGATTGGAAGGTTTACAATTTCAATGCAAATTCATACAGTGTCAGAACAAACCTCAGTTATATTGTCACCGACATCCGGGGCTATTATTATAAACTCAGGTTTACCAGCTTCTACAGGGCCGGTGTAAAAGGTTATCCCATCATTGAGACCCAGCGCCTGTAACCTTAGCCTGATTTCGCCTGCAGATGTTAATGCAACAGCTTTACCAGGTCATCACCTGTTCCGATATGATATCCCTGGGAGAGGTACATGATATTTCCTTTTGAATCTATGAAGGAAACCAGGGGTAATGAGGTTCCAAGCGGCTCTCCTGTGGCTGATGATATCATTTTTAACAGCTGCTCATCCGGCATCAGGCATGATGCACCTGAAGGCATTTCTTTCAGAGTCCGGGTGATAAAACCGGCTTCCTCTTTTACCGACCTGAACATAAAAAACAACCTGAGACCTCTTTTTTCAAAATCTTTTTTCTTTTGCTTCAGATCGGCAAGGAAGTGCTTTGTTGGTTCCTTATCCGGCTCAATCCAGGCAAATATAAGCTCACCTTGTGAAAAAGGTATGAGTTGAGGCACCACTGCTTCAAGTTTCCTGATGTTAACCACCCCGAGCGCAACAGGGGCGGGAACTTTCCTCAAACTGATAGTTTGTTTTAAATCATTGTTCTTCCTGAGATTAAAGAAAGACAAATTGGCAAGCACTGATCCGTCTTTCAAGCGGTTACCGGTAACCATCATGTAATATCCGGGTGCGAGGTCAAGCATGCATGGATATGACAGAAGACGAGGATCAGTTTCATAATCCAGCGACCTGAAAAAGCCATCCTCATACCGCTCGATGGTAAAGTGGATATAATATTCAGGTTTACGGTCATTACCCCGGTCAGAGTCCAGGGTAAGCTTTATTCTATCACCGGAGGCAGGTTCGCCGGGTTCGAAAATCACATCGTGCCAGGTATTGTTAAAAAAATATTGTGGCAGCCTGGTGCCAGGCTCGAGGCGGGCTGCGATGCCGGCGCTCCTGCATAGGGCGACATAAAAAATATCCCTGGAGTGAGGGTCGGAAACTTTAAGTTCATAAACACCTATCGGAGTCAATGGCGCCCTTCCGTAATTTGCCATTTTATCAATTAAGATATTTGATCTGACCCATGCGGATATAATGCCGGGATCGGATGTTGCCCGGGCTCTGAAGCTGATGTCGAAGCGCTGCTGCAGATATGCTTTGTAAGGCCTGAGCCATTCGTTGTCAACCCTTGGATTCAGAACGTACTTGCTGAATATTTCATTCTCAGGGCCTGCAGTGCCATGCAGAATCGTTTTGCTGATATTGTCCACCAGCACATCAAAAGAGATATCCCTCAGGTCTTTGTCAGATATCACCGAAAGCAACTGAAAGATCCTGAATTTAAGGGATGTATTTACTGACCCCGCAAAATCAATAAGAACCCGGTAATTTCCTCTGCTCTCCTTCAGGAAATGCCAGAGGGTATCGGAATTCAGCTTCAGTGTAGTTGCAAGCCGGCAGGTTTTCACACTGTCAATGAAAGTATTTTCATAGGCGTTTCTTAGTTTATCTTCAAATGCCAGTCTTTTGGAATTGGTTTCTTTTAGTGAGTCTTTAATTCCGGAAGTTGCAGGTTTTTCTGACGGAGGAATAAAATCCTCCTGCAAAGCGTATTCAAGACCCGGTTTCATTGTCAGGTCTATAACTGCAGTATCTGTATTTTTTACATGGATCTTGCTGAAACCATACCTGCCTTTCCATGAAGCCCAGACCAGCAGATCCCCATAACCGGTAAGAAAACTGCATAAACCTTTCCTGTCGGAAAAGGTTTTATGTAAGGGATAGAATTCCGCGTAATTATAAAGCTGGAATTCAACGTTCGCACTGTCTACGGCTTTGCCCGCAGAATCCCTTACCAGGGCGTAGATCCTCTTGGTTTCAGCATAATTTGGCAGAATATTGATCCTCGTATACAGCTCATCCTTAAGTAAAACATCCTCCTGACCTTCATAATTACCAAAGACATTGGTACTGACCAGCATTGCCCTTTTTGCAGGGGCTGTGAACCAGGCTGCATCAAGAACTGGCTCAGGCTCGCAGGCGCCAATGTAATGCCATTTCCCATCTGCCCATACTTCGACCCAGGCGTGGTTATCGTCAGAATGAGCCCAACGGGGTGTGTAACACTGCCTGGCGGGAATGCATACCGACCGAAGGGCTGCAACAGTAAATGTGGATTCTTCCCCGCAGCGTCCATAAGCTGTCCTGACCGTAGCCAGGGGAGAGGATGTCCTTTCATCGCTGCCCTTGTAGGTCACTTTTTCATGGCACCAGTGATTGACTTCAAGCACGGCATCCCTCATACCCATTTTTTTTATCCTGTCCTTCAGCTCTGCAAAAAAAACCAAACGTGAACTGTCCAGGTTTTCGTTGTTTACCCTCACGGGAACTACAAAATGGCGGAAAAGCTCATCGGGAATTGATTTCCCCCAGGGAAAAGAATCCCTGGCGGCAAATGAAGCCCTGATATTCTGCAGAAAAAATGCACCGTCATAATCGGCAATATCGCTCAAAGGAGAATAGGCCAGTATGAACTCAAGCGCTTCCTTTTCCCTTATCGGCAATTTCTGATCAGCAACACAGAAAACCTGCTGTATGCGGTTTTTACCCAATTCCCTTTGCTTCTCAAATTGCGTTTCGACTTGTTTCAAATATTCCTTATCTTTAATAAAATGTTCATCCCTGTGACAGGATGAAAATACCAGGACAAGTAACAACAATTGAGCAATTCTTAGTTTTTTCATAATATCGATAGTTTGAGATAACGCAGCAGGGCCATATGGTCACATTTTTTTTATCAGGACTATGGCTATCCAGGTAACATAAAACAAACAGAATATGGGTATGGTCAGGCTTATACCAGTTGAAATCGAATCAGACATAGCCCACATCAGGGTTGGAATGAAGGCACCTAAAGGCATAGTCCCAATAATCAATCCAATAAGCCATTTCATGCCTTCACTGATTCTTTCCAAAGTAAGCAAGATCATCACAGGTAGTATGTTTGCTGTCCCAAGTCCCATCATTATTGTAGCAGCAATCGAAAGATGCTTCTGACCGATATAAAGGGCCGATATACCCAATATTGCAAGAATACTTGAGAAGAGAAAGATCTTGTCGCTCCCTGTCTTTCTTATAAGAATCACTCCGGCAATTCTTCCTGTGAAAAAAGATGACATGAACAAGCCAATACCTGGGATGATCATTCGCGTTATACTGATACCAAAAATTTCTGAAAAATAATATGGGAGTATTCCCTTAAGGCAGAGTTCAGCACCTGAAAAAATAATAAGCCCTCCAAGCATCAGTACCAGGGGTTTGTTAGAGAACAGTTTCCGCAGATTGAAGCTTACCCTTTCCGGAAAAGTAATTACCTGACTTTTAGGGTACGGGAAAAAGTACAGCAATGCCATTGAAAGCAACATAAAAACAAAGGATATGTATATGAGCAGGTGGTTGCATGGCAGACCTGAAACTGACCTTAACGATATTAGCAACATGCCAGCTAAAAGTCCTGAAGAATTAAAGAGGTAAACCATGAATATTTTACCAGGAACCAGCTGTTTTGCTACAGGCGGGGTTAGTAACTTCAAGCCTGAGACCTGGACGAAGAGACTGCCTGCCAATAAAAACAGGGCACTCAGAAAAATTACACTCATTGATTTCGTGTTTAACAGGGAAAGTAGCATCCCAGGAACAAGTGTAAGCAGCGCCAGCCATATATTGCTGTTTTTGCCGGACCAGGTCCTGCTGAACATCACAGATAAAAAGCTCAGCAACAGCAAACATGTAAAAGAAAGTATCCTCACATAATAATCATTGTGAATAAAATAATTGAGATGCCGGTCAAGAAGGGGGTATGAAGCATCTAGCAATCCAATTGTAAAGAATGCCAAGTATAAGGCTACAGGATTTTGTCTTTCATTGTGGATGACAGGGTTCATGAATTAATAGAGTTGCAGCTTTATCCCTGCTGATTCGAAAGGCAGAATAATGGATTGTGTATCATGATCTGTTTTCAACACTGGATAGTGATTATTATTTACATTTACCGAATTGATTCCGGGAAATGAATGCAGCAGTATCCTTACTTTGTTGTATCTTGAAGTGTAAGTTCCTTCGGTCTTGCCGATTATAATATTTTTTCCACCGGTATCATAGCTTATCAGGCGTTTGCAATAAGCCCCATTCTCAAAGTTATAGGTCTGTCCGTCATCCTCATAATACAAAAAAGTACAGGGTTTCATCCCGTAGTAAATATGAAGATCCAGGGTGTCGGAGGGTTTTTCGGAAGTATTCTGGATAACCGACTGCATGGGAATGATACCTGAAGCCTTTACAAAAACCGGCAGGTCATCCAAAGGCGCAGAAACAATAACTTCCTGTTTCCCCTGATAGAATTCCCCTGAAGAAAAACGATACCAGCCTCCTTCAGGAAGATAAACCCTTGCAAAGTCCTGGTTACAGGAAACGGGCGCCACCAGCAGGTTATCTCCAAACATATATTCTTCCTGGTATTTCCACCACCAGATCTTTTCATCGTTCATGTAGTTTATTGCAAGGCTCCTGGCAACAGGCAGTCCTGATTGAGCCGAAGTATAAAAAGCGGAGTAGATATATGGCAGCAGGCGGTAACGCTGGGATATCAGCTTTACCGAGGAAGCTTCAGCCCCTTCGCCAAAGGACCAGGGTTCTTTCCTGTTTTCGCCTTTTGCCGCATGGTTTCTGAAGAACGGGGTATAAACACCCAGCGAAAGCCAGCGCACGAACAATTCTTTTGAAGGGGTGTCAATGAACCCTCCCATATCAGGGCCCACAAAACTGAGCCCCGACAGCCCCATTGAGTTCACCATCCGGGCCGAAAGCAGCATATGCTCGTCTGAAGCAACGTTATCGCCTGTCCAAACGGCTGAATACCGCTGTATCCCTGCGTAGGCAGCCCGTGTAAGAACAAACGGCCTTTCCCCTCCCAGGAGTTTTTTCGTCCCTTCAAAAGTTGCCCTCGACATGTTCAGTCCGTATACATTATGGGCCTGCTTCATGCTGGCGCCGTGCCCGTCAAAGCTGAACTGTACAATGTCGGGAATATTCTGGCCCCAGGCCGAGGGTTCATTCATGTCGTTCCAGAATCCTTCGACTCCCGGCTCAACAAGGCGGCTGAATGACTCCCCCCACCATTTCCTTACCGCTTCATTTGTGAAATCAGGAAAATGACAACGTCCGGGCCAAACACTCCCGGTATACCTGCTGCCATCGGGATATTTCACAAAATAATCATTTTTAATGCCAGCATCGTAAGCAAAATACCCGGGCTCTATTTTAATACCGGGATCCACTATCGTAGCCACATGAAATCCCATCCCGTTCAGCCGGGTAATCAAGGAATGCGGATCACTGAAGCCTTTTGGGTTCCAGGTAAAGATCTTGTAGGCATCCATGTAATCTATATCCAGGTAGATCATGTCGCAGGGAATTCGTTTCGCCCTGAATTGCCGGGCTACATCAAGCACCTCCTCATCAGGGTAGTAACTCCACCTGCACTGCTGAAAACCCAGGCTCCAGTAGGGTGGGAGTGGCATACGGCCAGTAAGCCAGGTATAATCGCCGATAATGCCGGCAATAGTTGAGGCACCAAGGAAGTAATAATTCAATTCTCCTTCTGCAACACTGAACCGGCTGAAAAGATTGTCGGTGGAAGCGGCAAAATCAAATTTTGTGCGCGAAGAATTGTCAAGAAATATCCCGTAAGTGAGGCTGTCGTGAATGCCAATGAAAAAAGGAATGCTCACATACAGCGGGTCTGCTAAGGATGAATATGCAGGTAAATCCGAATTCCACATTTCATATACATTGCCCCTCCTGTCAAGGTTCCCGGTCTTCTCACCCAGGCCAATGAATTTTTCATCCGCAAAAAGCCTGCGGTAAGAAGTGATTTCCTGACCCTGCCATCCCGTGCCATAAGGCTTGTAATCCTCTGAAAGCAGCTTCCCTTTTGAATTTTTTATGTTAATGCGGATGGGATCTTTCGCGATCTCAATCTTCAGTGAATCTGTGACAACAGATACACTGGCTCTGCCATCCTGTATTTTAAAAACTCCTGGTACGGGCTTTGCAACCAAGGCGTATGAAAAATCAGCTACGTTAAGATCCTTGTCAATCCTGAACCTTACAACAGTTGGGGAATAATAAATGATCCTCATGCAGGCGTTATCGGTTTTGATCGTGACTTCCCGCTCAGAGGTTTTCATGGATTTGAATTTCCCGATAAAAAATGACTGTCCCTGCAGACTGCTGACTGTAACCAGCATAAAAAGACCTGAAATAAGGCAACTCAGGCAAATTTCGTTTCTCCTGTTCATATCATCCCATTATAAGTTAATCCCTGACGTTCTACAACCCTTCATGCTCCGTGCGCCGGATGATCTCGTTCTGAAGATCCTCACCCAGGTCGTTGAAATAATCGCTGTACCCTGCGACACGCACAATCAGGTCGCGGTATTTTTCGGGATGCTTCTGTGCATCCCTGAGTGTTTCTGCATTCACCACATTGAACTGGATATGGTGGCCGTCCATCCTGAAGTATCCCCTGATCAGTCCGCAGAGTTTACTGATGGCCTCATCCCCGTCAAAAAACGAAGGGGAGAATTTCTGGTTCAGGAGAGTTCCTCCGGTAAGCAGGTGGTCGATCTTTGCCGCCGATTTAAGGACTGCGGTCGGCCCCTTGTGGTCTGCACCCTGGAAAGGAGAGATGCCTTCCGAAAGCGGCTGGTGCGCCAGCCTTCCATCCGGCAGGGCGCCTATCACACTCCCGAAATACACATGTGAAGTCGTAGGCAGCATATTGATGCGGTGTTTCCCTCCCACAGAGGTGGGCTTGCTGTCGACGGCATTAAAAAACAAACGAAAGACCAGCTTTGCCTGTTCATCAGCATAATCATCATCATTACCGTACTTGGGAGTATGATAAACCAGTTCTTTCCTGAATTCTTCAAAGTCTTTGAAATCTGCAGAAAGAGCCTTCAGTAAGCCTTTCATGGTGATGGTCTTCTTCGCAAATACGTGATACCTGATGGCTGTAAGGGAATCGGTAACGCTGCCGAGGCCTACGCCCTGGATATAGGTAGTATTGTACCTTGGGCCTCCTGAATTGTAGTCCATGCCGTTACTTATGCAGTCATCGATAAGCAGGCTAAGGAATGGCACTGGCATATGATCTGCAAATATCCTGTGAATAATATTGTTCCCACGTATCTTGACCGATGTGAGGTATTCAAGCTGTTTATTGAAGGCTTCTGCCAGTTCCTCAAAAGAACCGAATTGTTCAGGGTCGCCCGAAAGTATTCCAACCTGTTTCCCGGTGCGCTTGTCGAACCCGTTATTGAGGGTTAGCTCAAGGACTTTGGCAATGTTGAAATATCCCGAGAGGATGTAGGCCTCGGTTCCGAACGCACCGGCTTCCACGCAACCGCTTGCCCCTCCATTTCTGGCATCTTCAAGGGATTTTCCCTGGCGTATAAGTTCCTGCACGATCGCATCCGTATTGAAGAACGAGGGCTGACCGAACCCTGTTTTAGTGATCTTAAGGGTTCGATGGATGAAATTGTCGGGATTCTTTTTGCTTACCTGGACCATGGAACTGGGCTGAAGTAAACGCATTTCTTCGATCACATCCAGAAGTATGAAAGTAAGTTCATTCACCGCATCCGATCCGTCGGGTTTCACGCCCCCAAGATTGATCAGGCAAAAGTCGGTGTAAGTGTTGCTCTCAAGAGCTGTAACTCCAACTTTGGGCGGGGCGGGATGGTTGTTGAATTTTATCCAGAAGCTCTGTAGTAGTTCAGTTGCCTGCTCCCTGCTCAATGAGCCGTCTTCAAGGCCTTTCCGGTAGAAAGGCAGGAGATGCTGATCGAGCCG